>Ga0206934_1026_pt1 | contig 45739 bp, 45 predicted proteins | sample Alteio_BWOrgHeat_16_FD_152932 | JGI IMG/M metagenome (GOLD analysis project Ga0206934, IMG submission 152932) | Enriched cells from forest soil in Barre Woods Harvard Forest LTER site, Petersham, Massachusetts, United States -... | ecosystem: Environmental > Terrestrial > Soil > Temperate forest >...
GGATTGATTCATCATCGAGCAAGGCTTGTATTTGCTTTTCAAAACCTTCACGACCTAGGGATGGTTTCTTCTTTTGGTTGCGGGAATAGATTATATCCAAAGAGTTAAGAAGCCTTTCATTTACCGATCCGATTGAGGCGAGTTTGCCGCCGGCATCAAAATCTTTTCCTGCCTTCGATGCAAGATGATTTAGAGCGAGGTTGCAAAAACAAATATCGAAGGCTTTCCGCTCCCCTTTTACATCTATTGAAAGGTTGGCTATGCCACCCAGATTCAAGCACACATCATATTCTGAAAAAAGGAATTTATCGCCAACTGGTACTAAGGGTGCGCCTTCGCCACCGAGCGCTACATCCATGCTTCGGAAATCAAATGCTACCGGCAGTTGAGTCGCAGCATGAATTTCATTGCCATTCCCCAGTTGAAATGTAAATTTATTATCTGGTTGATGAAAAACCGTGTGGCCGTGCGAGGCAATCAGGTCAACGTTTCTAATCTCGTTTTTTTCAATGAATTGGTTGCAGAGCTGGCCAAGGAATTTTCCGTAACCCGAATGAAATTGCATTAATTCTTCGCCTGAAAGCAGATGGGCCTCTGAAAGTTTACTTTTCCAATGATCAGAGTATCGAAAGGTTTTGGAGGCTTCAATAGAAAAGGAAGGCTTGTTCTTTTTAAAAGAAAATTTACAAAAGGCAATGTCTACACCATCCAATGACGTGCCCGACATAAGCCCGATGACTTTGTATTTATTTATCGGTTTTGATTGCATACTTTCGCAAACTTCAAAAATTGGATACGAAAGTAATCATTGAATCATGAACTTGGCGATCGACTGCGGCAACACCAGATTCAAGGCAGGGATTTTTTCTGGTACACACCTAGAAAAGAAGTTCATCTTTCCGGATACCGATGAGTTGCACAAGTTTCTTTCCGGGCACTCTTTTGAAAACGTAATGGTAAGTTCGGTAGGCATGCCCGGTGATCAGATTTTAGCCTGGGCTCGGGCGAATAGAAAATTTCTATTGTCAACATCTCTCTCACTGCCCGTCACGATTCGTTACAAAACCCCAGAAACATTGGGCGTAGACAGGATTGCAGCAGTATGTGGAGCACTTGATCTTGTGCCTGACCAGGATTGTCTCGTCATTGATGCAGGCACATGCATTACTTATGATTTTGTTGACCGTAACAAAAATTATCATGGAGGGGCTATCTCGCCGGGGATTGAAATGCGCTTTAAAGCCTTACATACTTTTACTGAACGATTGCCGTTAGTCAAGGCGGCCAAATCAGAAAAACTGATTGGCGACAGCACCGAAAGCTGTATCCGCAGCGGAGTTTTGAACGGAGTTTTAGCAGAAATGGAAGGGACTATAGAAAAATACAAAACAGAATACCCCGGCCTGGGTGTAGTTTTATGCGGTGGCGATATTTTGTTTTTTGAAAACAATCTGAAACCTCCCATATTTGCAACCCCCGATCTCGTATTGAGCGGTGTGAACAGGATATTGCTTCATAATGCAGTGTAGTAGAAGGGTTTTTCCCGCACTTTTCATTTTATTTTTTGTTGCACTCAGTGCAAGCGGGCAAGTTGCGTCCAGCCCTTTTTCAAAATTTGGCGTTGGCGAGCTTAACAATGGTGGCATAGCCCAGAATCAAGGTATGGGTGGGCTGGGAATTAGCAACCCAACCGGCTGGTATTTGAACAACATAAACCCTGCGCTTCTGGTTTTCAATCGTGTAACCGTTTTTCAAGGAGGCATGCAGATGGAAAAAAACACTGCCTATGACGGGACAAATACACAAAGCTTTGCAAGTGGAAATCTGAATTACCTAGCCATAGCATTCCCTGTCATGGCTGGCAAGTGGACGACCTCTGTAGGTACAATGCCTTATTCATCTGTTAGTTATAACCTCAGCTACCAAACTTTAATTACGGGAAGCAGTAACATACCGATGAATGTTCAGGAAACGGGAAAGGGTGGTATAAGTCAATTTTATTGGTCAAACGGAGTAGCCCTAAACAGATATTTTTCTTTGGGCGTTAAGGCCTCCTATCTGTTTGGCGCCATCAATATCAAAGACTTCAATACACTCAGTGGGGTTGCAGTAAATAATTACTCGGCACTAGTATCCCAATATTCATTTGGTGGCACAAACTTCACCGGGGGGATTTCTTTTCACAAAGACTCACTCTTTAGAAAGAATTATCGATTAAACATTGGCTTAATTTATTCGCTGAGAACCAATACGGGTGTCAAGCATAAAGCCACTACAGAGTCAATTAGCTTATCTGGAGTGGTCATCGACTCAACCACTATTTCCAATTTAAGTGCAAAATTTACGCTCCCGCAAAGTTTTGGAGCTGGTATCTCGTTTGGCAAAATTGACCACTGGACTGCAGGAGCTGATTTTACTCTTCTGGATTATAAGAATTATGAATCTTACCAGATAAAATTCCCAGATTATAACCAATATTCACAGACACGGGAAGTTCCCACTACTTCTTACAGGGCTTCCATTGGCGGAGAGATTATACCTAAAGGCGAAGACTATACAAATTATCTCAATAGAGTTGCCTACCGCGTGGGTGCCACCTATGAACGATTCCCCTTCCTGGTCAATGGCAATCCTCTGACTGACATTGCCGGAACATTTGGATTTTCCTTACCGGTAAATGGCTTTTCTACCGTTGATTTGGGGGTAAGAATCGGGCAGCGCGGAATTGTTTCTCAAAATTCTCTTCAGGAAAACTATTTTAGGATTTATTTTGGCATCACTTTTAACGACCGTTGGTTTATAAAACGAAAATTCGATTAACCTTTACTATGATTTAACCATTACCAGTATGAAGCTTAAAAATGTATTTCTAGTCCAGGCTCTTTTAACACTCAACATGAGTGCGTGGTCACAGTGTACCGAGTACAAATGGCCGCAAGACCAGACCACCGCAGAAAAGTATGTTGATGCGTTTAAAGCCGCTATAAAAGATCAAAACTATAAGGCAGCCACCGGAAGCCTGAAGTGGATGATGACCAACGTTCCGCAGTGGCATTCGGATTTATACGTGGCCTCCATCGAAACCTATGATAAACTGGCTGGTCAGGAACTTGACCCTGCCACCAAGCAAGGATATGTAGATTCATTGATGATTGTATATGATCTGCGTATCAAAAACTGTGGTGATGAAATGAATGTGCTCAATCGCAAAGCCATTTCCGCCTATAAATACAATGGTCAGAATAAGGATAAAGTAGCTGATGTGCTGGCTATTTTCGATAAGACCTATGAAGTGAGTGGCAACAATGTGATGGACAACAATCTTGATGCGTACATGGGCATTGTGAAAAATAATGCAGAAATGCTCAAATCACTGAATGAAGATCAGGTGATGCAGCGCTACAATAAGTTGATGGAAGTGGTGGACAGTAAAGTAAAAAAAGCCCAGGAGCAGAATAAGACCAGTGATATTGAGAAGTATAAAAAAGTGACTTCGGCCATTGATGCCAAGCTCGCCAAGACCGTGAAAATGAATTGTGCCTTTGTTAAGAAAAACTTTGAAGCAAAATTCAAAGCTAACCCTAGCGATATAGCTTTAGCCAAAAAGATCTATAATGCAATGCTTAATGACAATTGCCGGAACGAAGCCACGTGGATTGAAGCTGCCGAAGCATTACACAAAGCCTCACCCGATTTTGCTATCACCAATGAATTGTGCTCACAATACATCCAGAACAAAAACTTTGATAAGGCAACACCTTTGCTAGCCGAAGCACAAACTTTGGCAAAAACGCCTGCCGAAAAAGCTTCTGTTGAAATTTTGAAAGGCGATATCGAATTTCAAAAGGACAATAAAACCGGTGCCCGCGACATCTATCGTCAAGGATTAGTTACCGATCCGACTTGCAAAGAGTGCTACGAAAAAATCGGAGACCTTTACAGGGCGTCAACTACCGATTGCTCAAAGAGTGCAGGATCAGCTGAAGAGAAGCTGGTTTATATAGCTGCATTTCAGATGTATTTGAAATCAGGAGATCGTGAAAAAATGGAGCAGACATTAGCTCAATACCCTACCGCAGCCGACTTGACCAAAGCCAACTGGAAAGCTGGTGAAATCAAGAAAATTGGCTGCTGGATAAATGAGACTGTGACAGTAAAGGCCAGGAAAGAATAGACTTTAGCACAATAGTTGCAAAGGCTGGCGAGGAGCCAGCCTTCTTTTTTTAATGAGAAATTATAAAAGTCCATTTGCTTCATTCCGAACAGCGGGTTTTCTACTAACTGTGTTGATCCCCGTTTCTTGCTCAACAAAGCAAGTTGAAAAGGTGGTTGCTTACGAAGGGCCGTTGCGCCAGGCCGAAAACATCGTTATGCACTACACCGAAAAAGAGAAGGTGAAAGTGATGCTGCAGGCTAAAAAAGTGAACGAATTTCAAAATGGCGACCGCGAATTCCCCGAAGGCATCTATCTGGAGTTTTACAATGAGCTTGGCAAAATGACGTCTACCCTGCGTGCCAACACTGCTTTCTATTTCAAAGAAGAAAAAAAATGGCGTGGCCGGGGCAAAGTAGAAGTGGTAAACCTTGAAAAAGGAGAACAATTGAACACTGAAGAGCTTTTTTGGAAACCTGATACCAAGAAAATATTCACCGACAAATTTGTTACCATCACCCAAAAAAATGACGTGATCTATGGCACCGGGCTATTGGCCGATCAGGACCTCTCCCACTATTCACTTAAAAACACCTCAGGGAATGTAGAGGTAAACGAATAGAAAGCCAGATTCTGCGAATCCTGTTATCTTTGCGCCTTCATGAAATTAGTCAACTCGTTGCTGCTCTCATTAGCGACAGCTTTTATCATCATCGGCATTTATGAAATGATGGCCTTGGGCGTCGGCAAGGGCTATTGGGCAGTGATGCTTTCCATCGCCTTCTTTTTCCTCTACCTCTATCGCAAAAGGAAATAGCATGGATACCAGTCTTTTACCGCTCATTTTCGCCACCCTTGTTTTTTCCTTTTTCTTCTCAGGAATTGAGATTGCATTCCTTTCAGCCAATAAACTCCAGATTGAATTACAAGGAAAACAAGGTAAGCCATGGGGTTTGATCATGGCCAAATTTTTAAAAAACCCTTCTGCATTTATCGGCACTACACTCATTGGCAATACCGTAGCACTTGTGCTCTTCGGGATATTCATGGCTCAGCTAATCGATCCACTTCTCGATTTTTTACCTCCCAATCTGAATGATGAGGTGATCCACCTGATGATTGAAACTTTGATCTCCACATTGTTTATTCTATTCACTGCAGAATTCCTGCCCAAAAGTCTGTTTCTCATTAATCCCAATCTCGTACTTGCTACGCTGGCAGTGCCTTTCAATATTTTTTATTGGTTGCTTTACCCTCTGACTTTCACCATTGTCGGGCTTTCTAAAATAGTGATCACCAAAGTAATGGGTATTGAATATTCGGAAGTAAAGCCGGTGTTTGGCTTAACCGACCTCAACAACTATTTGAAGAACATGATGAAGGTGCGGCACGAAAACGAGGATATTGAGCTTGATAAAAAGATATTCCACAACGCGCTCGAGTTTAAAACTGTAAAAGTCCGCGACTGTATGATTCCACGTATGGAAATCTCTGCTGTAGGCATAGACGAGGGCATTGAAAAGCTCAGAGAAGCATTTGTAGAAAGTGGTCATTCCAAAATCTTAATTTACAAGGATACTATTGACGATTTGATCGGCTATTGTCACTCTGCAGCGCTGTTCAAAAGACCTGCCCGTATTGAAGATATCCTCACGCCATTGATAATCACCCAGGAAACAGCCATGGCTAACGCGCTGATGGTACAACTGATAAAAGAGCGCAAAAGCGTTGCGGTTGTCATGGATGAGTTTGGCGGCACGTCAGGTATGGTGAGTATGGAAGACGTTATTGAAGAGATCTTTGGCGAAATTGAAGATGAGCATGACAACGACGACCTGGTAGAACAAAAAATTGATGAGCGCACCTTCTTGCTGAGTGCACGTTTGGAAGTAGACTACCTTAACGACCATTTTGGGCTCAACTTGCCAATTGGCGAATATGAAACCCTGGGGGGCTTGATTTTGGCTTTCACCGAAGACTTCCCCAAGCAAGGCGACACTGTCACAATCCTTCCTTTCACTTTCATCATCTTGAAAATTGAAAAAAGGAGAATTGACACAGTGAAAGTGATCTGGGACAAGGGCAGCGCCCGTGCTTAATTTCATTTGTACTAACTATCTGGTTTGCAGGAGGTTTATATTCATTGATCGTTTTGGTGAATACCAATAACGGTTTAAATTTGCACTCCTTTTTTCGGGTAAACTGACCAAAGGCGGGAACTGGTCCCGGTTTTTTGCAAAACACTGATCAGCAGTAAAAATTAGTTTAAAAATTATATTCCTGAATTATGGCATTGATTGGAACTCTTAGGACTAAGATGACGAAGTTTGTGGTAGGCTTTGTTGCCCTCGCCATGGGCGCATTTATCGTGGGTAGTGATCTATTTGGAAGTGGCCCCCGGTCAATTTTCGGTGGGAACCAAAATAACGTAGGCGAAATTGCCGGCAAAGACATCTCCCGTGATGAATACCAGGCCGCCGTGCAAGAGCGTGAAAACAATTATATCCTTTCTGTCGGCCGCCAGCCAGGCGAACGCGAAAGGCCTACTTTACAACAGCAAGCCTGGGAGATGCTCGTAGTGCAGCATGCTTTGCGCAACCAGTTTGAAAAAGCAGGCGTGCAAGTGACCACCGACGAAATTTGGGATATGGTGCAGGGAAAAAATATCGATCCGGGTGTTAAGCAATCTTTTACCGATTCAGCTGGCAACTTTGATCGCAAAAAAGTCATTCAGTTCATTAATAATTTTAATTCTCCTCCTCCTGTAAACCAGCAAATGTATGCGCAGTGGTCAGAAAGCAAATACCGTTGGGATGTTTACAAGAAAGACTTGGGCTTGGGCCGCGAGCGCGTCAAATACGAAAACCTGCTTATTAAAACCAATTATGTAACAGCTGCCGAAGCTGAGCGTGATTATCACAACCAAAATGATGTAGCTGAACTAAAATTATTGTTCGTACCTTTTTTCGCGGTAAGCGACTCAAGTGTAAAACCAACCGAGGCTGAACTTAGAGACTACTTCAACAAAAACAAGGAGAAGTATAAGGCCAAGTTCACTCGCAGCCTTAGCTATGTCTCTTTTCCTGTGGTTGCATCGGCCGATGATTCTGCCAAGATCAAAACAGAAGCCGAAAAAATCGCAGCCGATTTCAAAACTGTATCTGACGACTCGGTCTTTGCAGTAACGAATACAGAAGGGCAGAATCCTTACAAAAAATTTAACGCCTCCAATCTTCCGTCAACTATTGCCAAGGATAAAATTGTTGCCGGCAATGTAGAAGGACCATTTTTAGAAAACGATGGTTACAGGGTTATTAAAATTGTGAAAGTCGGCAAAGACACGGTCTTCACAGCAAAAGCATCACACATCCTCATCAAATGGGATGATGCAACTGACGCCAAGAAAAAAGCTGCCAAAGACAAGGCCCGCAAAATTTTGAATGAAATCAAAGCAGGTGCAAGCTTCGCAGCGAAAGCGCGTGAGTTTGGCACCGATGGAACAGCTTCCCGTGGAGGTGACCTGGGTTATTTCACGTCGGGTCAAATGGTAAAGCCTTTTCAAAACGCTGTTTTCAATGCAAAGAAAACAGGCTTGCTTGCAGATGTAGTCGAAACTCAGTTTGGTTATCACATCATTGACGTTACTGCCCTAAAAGATAATTCTTCGTACACCGTTGCTTCCGTGGAATTAAAAATCACTCCAAGCGATGATACACACAACGCTGCTTTTTTGAAGGCACAGACTTTTGCTGCAGGAATTTCCGGAGTAGAAGCCTTTAAGGAAAAAGCAGGTAAGGAAAAATTGAATGTTTTAGAAGCCCGCAACCTGAGCACCAACGATCAGCGGGTGAATAACCTTGACGACGCCCGCAAGGTAGTGACATGGCTTTTCCGCGATGGCAGCGAAGGAAAAATATCGGAAGTATTTGATCTTGATGACAACTACCTGGTTGCTGTGATGACCGGAGAAACTGAAGAAGGATACCGCTCATTCGACCAGGTAAAAGAAGAGATCACTCCGGCTGTGCGCAATATCCTTAAAGGGAAAAAGATCGTCGAAAAACTGAGCGCCCAAAAAGGCACATTGGATGAAATGGCGAAAGGCTTTGGTACTGATGCTACCATAAATTCTTCAAGTGATTTAAAAATGAACAGCAACTCCCTGCCAAGCGCTGGCCTCGATCCTGCGGCTGTAGGTAAGGTATTCTCGTTGGAGAATGGGAAACGCTCCGCTCCCTTTGTCGGAGACAACGGAGTGATTGTACTGGAGCTTCAAAATAAGACAACTGCCCCTGAAGTAGGCGATTATGCAATGTTCAAAAATGAACTTTTGAAAAAACTGAACGACAAATCGGGATTTAACATTGCTGATGCTATCAAAGAGGGATCTGACATTAAGGACAAACGTTACAAATTTTATTAAGCAACTTCATGAAAAGGCCGGCAGGGCTTTGCGCCTTGTCGGCTTTTTTATTACCGAACTATGGACGCCACTTGGGAATCACTTCGCAAAAAACTAGACGAGCACTATATCTGGCCTGCGCTCTATACCTTCAAATTTATTGTGGCTAAAGGAAAGGAAGAAGAGGTTAAACGGCTTTTTCCTTTACATGAATCAACAGAGAGACATTCGAAGAATGGCAACTACACCAGTGTCACTATTCAGATGATGATGCCGGGCAGTGATGCCGTGATTGATGTCTATCGGGCAGCATCAGGTATTGAGGGTATCATCGCTCTTTGACCAACTTTCATTTTGCCTAAGTTTGTTTTATCTTTCTCTTACCTATGAAATGGATTGAGCAAAACAACCGCCTTACAAAAACATTTAAGTTTAAGGATTTCTCTGAAGCCTTTGCCTTTATGACTCGCGTTGCATTGATTGCCGAAAAGATGGATCATCATCCTGTGTGGACCAATGTCTATAATACAGTAAGCCTCGAACTTTCAACGCACGATGCCGGCGATGTGGTAACAGACAAAGATCACAAACTGGCAGAAGCGATCGATAAATTAGGTTAATGGAGAAACCTCAGGTGTCGGTCTATCTTGTGCCTACTCCCATTGGCAACCTTGGCGACATTACGTTACGTGCCCTTGAGATTTTAAAATCGGTAGATGTAATCCTTGCTGAAGACACACGTACTTCCGGTTTTTTGCTAAAACATTATGAGATCACAAGACCACTGCGAAGCTTTCATATTTTTAATGAACACAGGGCGCTTCAGGCAATTATCGACAAACTAAAAAGCGGTGAGACCATGGCGCTCGTGAGTGATGCCGGCACACCAGGGATTTCCGACCCAGGGTTTTTGCTGGTGCGCGAATGCTTGAAAAATAATCTCACGATTGAATGCCTGCCGGGTGCTACTGCATTTGTCCCCGCATTGGTAAAATCCGGATTTCCTACTGATCGTTTTGTGTTTGAAGGTTTTTTGCCGCACAAAAAAGGAAGGCAAACCCTGTTGAAAGAATTGGCTGACGAAAAAAGGACTATCATTTTATATGAATCTCCTCATCGGTTGATAAAGACGCTGGAGCAAATGAATGAGTTTTTTGGGGCCGACAGACAGGTTTCGGTCTCCAGGGAGTTAACTAAGCTTCATGAAGAGACTTTTACAGGCGCGGTAACGGATGTTCTTTCGCATTTTAAAAAGAAAGAAGTGAAGGGCGAAATTGTAATAGTAGTGAGCGGAGTGAGTAAAAACCCGCCAAATGACGATTAAGGAAAAATAATATCCTCTTCATAGCCAACAACGTATATTGTAATGGCCAAATAGAAACGGAATGAATTTAGTGACGATAGAAAAAGAAGTGATTGCGCTGTGCGATGAAGTTGCTGATTTCATCCGGACAGAAAGCACACATTTCGACCGTGCCCGAATTGAACAGAAAGGCAGCTTTAGCAATCTGGTCTCCTATGTTGATAAAGAGTCAGAAAAAAAATTAGTCAATACGTTAAAGAAAATTGTGCCGGGAGCCGGTTTTCTGGCAGAAGAAGGAACCGATTCAAAAGGAGAAAATGAATATCAGTGGATTATTGATCCGCTCGATGGTACTACGAATTTTTTACATGGCTTACCTATTTTCGCAATCAGTATTGCTTTGATGCGCGGCAACAACCCCGTGTTGGGAATTGTTTATGAAGTAAGTCACAAAGAATGCTTTCACGCCATTGAAGGTGGGAAGGCCTATTGCAATCAATCTGAAATTCACATCTCCCCGATTAATAGCATGGATGAAAGCCTGCTGGCCACTGGCTTCCCATACTATCACACTGAGAAGAAAGATCAATATCTGGAAATCATTAAAACATTTTTAGAACAGACTCATGGAATCCGAAGGCTCGGCAGCGCAGCAATTGATTTGGCGTACGTTGCGTGCGGTCGCCTGGAGGGTTTTTTTGAATACGATTTAAAACCCTGGGATGTAGCCGGTGGCACTTTTATTTTGCAACAGGCCGGTGGTAAGATAACTGACTTCCGCGGAGGTGACAATTTCTTGTTTGGAGGAGAACTTTGTGCAGCCGGGGGCATTCATGCTGAAATGCTAAAAGTGATTTCAGAGAAATGGTGGAGAAAATAATATGGAATCCACTAAAGTCATTTTTTCTTTGAGGCCTTGGCTTTTTTATTAAACTCAAGTGCCAGGCCGATCCAGTAATTAAAATCTTTCGGAGATTTGTAACCGTGTTCGTTCACAAAAACAAAACCTTTCATAGTCCGGCCTCCGTGTATCATCGGGCGACAGCCACCACGTTCCAGTGCAGCTTCATAAACACTTGGGTCGATTCGGCACATTAGCTCATCGCCACCCACACTTACACACATCTTACCGTTAACCATAAACGTAATGCCTCGAAACATTTTCTTTTCCTCCACCTTTTTGACTCCTTCGAGAGCTTCGCGTACACGGTCGGCTAGTTTTTCGTTGTAGGCCATGATTCAAGATATTGCGCTTTCTCTAAGACTTCAAAGGTAAAGCCCAAAAAAACAGGTTTATTCACTTCGCAAAGAATTTACCGGGTTAATGGTGGCTGCTCTCAGCGATCGATAGCTCACCGTAATCAACGCAATCCCTGACGAGATGCCCAAACCTGCTATAAAAATGGATGGGCCAATCTCGATTTTGTAGGCAAAGTCATTTAGCCAATGGCTCATTACATACCAGGCAACCGGCGCAGCAAGTAAAAAACCAACGATCACTAGCTTTACATATTCCTTGGAGAACTGAAACACAATGCTCTCCACGGATGCACCTAAAACTTTGCGCACACCAATCTCTTTGGTTTTCTGATTGGCCATGAAAGTAGCCAACCCGAACAACCCAAGGCAGCCAATAAAAATTGCAAGCGAAGTGAATACACTCAGCAGTACCGACATCTTTTGTTCACGTTCATAAAACTCTTTGATCTGTTCATCCAGAAATTGATACGAGAAAATAAAGTCCGGATAAGTAGCTTCCCATTTCTGCTGAACTTCTTTAATTGTTGCTTGAACGTCTGTTGGATTCACACGCAGAGAAAGAGTTTCATAGTTACGGATACGGTTAAGCATAACCGTAGCTTCCACGGGATCGTGCAGCGAAACTGTGTGGAAATTTTGCACTACACCAACAACGGGTAACTTCTTTCCCCACATCTTGATTGTTTTGCCAACGATGTCATGGGGATTGGTAAATCCAACCATACTCGCCAGTTTTTCATTCACAACAAAACCCTGTGCGGTATCCAAATCCAGTACACTAGCACCTGCCAGCAACTTTAAATCATAAAGGCTCAAATAATGACCATCAATCGCTTTTACCTGAGTGCCATAATGCTCGTCTTTCCCCTCTACTTGAAAGTCAGTGGATGAAACAGAGCCTGAAGATGGTGGTGTATTGCTAAGGCTTGCTAACTCAATTCCTTTGAGCCGCGAAACTTCTTCGCGAAGTGTTCGCATTTTACTGGAGCCATCTTGAAATCCATACCGCTGATTTTCAGGAATAGGCACCGTAAGAATGGCGTCTTTTCTAAATCCAAGGTCTTTATTTTTAAAATAATTCATCTGACTGATAAGTACAATCGTACCGATAATCAGGAACTGCGAAATAAAAAATTGCAATACCACCAGTCCTCGTCTAAGGTTGTAGCCTGAAGAGTTCTTGTTAGTGATTTGGTTTTTGATCGCGAAGACGGGCTTAAATCCCGACACGATGAGCGAAGGGTAAAGCCCCGAAAGAAGTGCTACAATAACGGTAACCGATATAAGGAATATCCATAATGCACCATCGCTCAAGAAACTCAAAGACAGGCTTAGGTCAAGGAACGGATTCAGGAAACTCAATCCCAACTGGGCAAACGCAATTGCGAGCAATACCGAAAACAGAGTAACCAGACTCGACTCTCCTAAAAACTGAACAATCAATTGACCACGTGAGCTGCCCATAGTCTTGCGAATACCAACTTCTTTGGAGCGCTTGATAGCTTCGGCAGTGACTAGATTGATAAAGTTAATGCAAGCAGTAATGATGAGAAACACGCCTATCACACCAAGAGCCATCAACATCTGACGGCTGGTCGTGCTGTAGTTATAGTTGTCATAATTTTCATCATAATGAATTTCTGATAAAGGCTGGATTTCAAATAGAGTATTGTCCCGGTCATGATCCCCCAAATATTTTTTCACAAACGCCGGTATCCTCCGTTCAATTTCAGCCACACGACTTTCTTTCTTCAATAGGAAATAGCAGTGCTCATCGCTCCAGATGCCATGCCATCCTTGAGTATCATCTCGCTCCTTCTTAATGGTTAAATAAGAAAGCATTATATCAAACGGGAAGTCGGTGTTGGACGGATAATCTTCCATCACGGCTGTGACTTTGTACTCCTTGCTTTCAAAGCTCAGAACTTCGCCAATGGCGTCTTCCTTTCCAAAATATTTAACCGCTGACCGCTTTGAAATGATGGCCTCGTTTGGTCCATCTAATAATTTAGCAGAATTGCCAGTCAGAATTTTCCGATCGAAGATTTTAAAGTACTCGGGCTGCGTATATACGATACCTTTTTTCTCCTGGTATTTCTTTGGTTCACCCTGGGGTTGAGGAATAGAAACCAATCCACCGGAGCGGTAAGAAGTAAAAACAACTTCTTCAGCTTCATGAAAATCATTTTTAAATGCGTCAGGCAGCACGGGATAAACACCGGAAGTATGATTTCTTCCCTGATTTCCATCTGATGAAGTTACCACGCGATATATCCGGTCACGTTTCGTATGAAAATTATCAAAGCTGGACTGATGCCGAACTAATAAAAAAAGAATCAGACTGGTGGTAACTCCAAGTGTAAGACCCGATAGATTAATCAATGTACTTGCCTTAGAGCGCCACAAGTTGCGAAAGGCTGTGGTAAGATAGTTTTTGAACATAACTAGGCTTTTATACCAAATGGATGAAATTACTTCATTTAAAGTTAGCATCTATGCAATGAAGGTGCCAATGGGTTTTCAATTCAAATTGGCAATAAGCTGAAAATATTTGTCCGGTTACACCAGGAATATGTCCGAAGGCGGACGCGGTAGGCGTTTTTATTTTCTCATACATTTCTGGCATGCACGAAAACCGAGCTGAATAGCCTCTGTTTCATTTTTGAAGAAAACTCTGTTTTCTTTTTTCATGCGTTTGCCCGAAGCGCAATACAAAGTGCCGTAAATCTTTAGTCGGGCATTTCCGGCAAGTTGGATTTCTCCGTTTCGAATTAACTCTCGCAAAGAATACTTTAATTGAGCGTGATACACCATAGCGAATTGGCTGTTAGTTATACCGCATCATGGAAAATAATTCCCAATGCAAACCGCTCGCCCGATATCACTTCACTCACTCCATGCCTCATCCTTGATTTGTAATAACCTTTTGTGCCTTTTACAGGCCGAAAATTAGTTGTGAAAATAAGCGCATCGCCCCGGTCTGGTTTAATCACATTTGCTTTTGATTGCGCTCGAGGCAATTGCTCTGTCATCACCAACTCCCCTCCTTCGTAATCAACTCCCCGTTGGGACAAAACAAACACGACCTGAAACGGAAAATAAATATCCCCATATAAATCCTGATGCAAGGTATTGAACCCTCCTTGAGTGTAATGCAAAATAAGAGGTGTCGGGCGATGTTGCCCCTGCTTTTGACATAACAAAATAAACTCTTTGTGAGACATTGGGTACTCCAAAGGTAAACTCAACAGTTTCATCCAATGGTTAGCAGTTTTTGAAAGCTGAGAATAAAATTGTTCACGAAGCTCGCTGATAATCACTGGCAAGGGATAACTAAAGTATTTGTACTCGCCCTGACCAAATCTGTAGCGCTGCATATTGATGGTGCTTCGAAAGATTGGTTCTGGATATAAGTTCGCTAACCGAGTGCATTCTTCTTTCGATAACACCTTTGGAACGTGTGCATATCCTTTTGTATTGAGACTGGCATTTATCTCGTCCCATAAAAGTGTGTCTGGATGTATCATGGCACTAAACTATTCAATTGTTAAAATTCGCTCAACCCGATAGTTGCGGAGTATCATTTTTTAAATTTTTCAAATCAAAGAGGACGCGATGTCTGTAAAAACAAAGCCTCTATATTTGCCATGCACAATACTTTTATGAAAATAGAATTACCGAAAAATTTCTCTTACGATTTGTGCTTGTCGTTTTTGAAACGCTCGCCACGAGAATTACTCCATCAGATTGAGGATGATAAAGTGAGTAAGGTTTTAATGGTCAATGGTAAGCCGGTCATTTTTCAGATTCGGTATGATGGTAAAAATCTCCTTGTTGATTTTCTGAATGATAGACCAAATCAGGAATCTTTAAAACAAATTGAAGCCTATATCCGCGAATGGTTTGATCTTGACACAGATTTAAAGCCATTCTATTCTTTGGCACGAAAGAATGATTTACTCAAAGATTTGGTAAGGAAATTTAAAGGCTACCGCATTATTGGCCAGCCAGATTTATTCGAGTCGCTGGTATGGGCTGTTCTCGGCCAGCAGATCAACTTGCAATTTGCATACACACTCAAACAACGGTTTGTTCAGCGTTTCGGTCAACACGTGAATCTTAAGGATAAGACTTACTATCTATTCCCCGAACCGAAGGTTGTCTCGGAGCTGAACGATGATGATTTGCTCCCACTGCAATTCTCCAGACAAAAAAGTAAGTATGTAAAGCTGATCGGAGAAGCTTTTGCAAGTAATACAATTACCCAGGAGAGTCTCAGAAAATTGCCCTTCGAAGAAGCAAAAGCCGACCTGATGAAAATCAAAGGTATTGGCAATTGGACGGCCAACTATGCTTTGATGAAAACCTTCCGCTATCCTAATGCATTTCCATTGGAGGATGCCGGAATACACAATGCGATCAAAAACCTGAAAGGCATGAAGCAAAAACCAACGCTTACCCAGGTGAAACGGATATTTAAAGCCTACAAAGGCTGGGAAGCTTATGCTACTCTATATCTATGGAAAAGTTTGTGATGAATTGGGCATTAGGCAATAGTCATTGCTCACTCAACGCCTGGCTGCTTTAATACAAACCCAGTTTTCCTTTTCTCTTCATCCACAATTTTCTTTACATCGCGCAGAAGTTTTTTAGCGTCATAGATGATTCCGTCTTTGATTGTGTATTTAACTCCGCCCACACGCACAGCTTTGTTTTCTTCAGTAAGCCGTATGGCGCCCGTTCCATATAATACTTGCAAATTTTCCAATGGGTTCTGATCAACAATTACGAGATCAGCGAGTTTACCAATTTCAACTGTTCCAAGGTCGTTGTCAATTCCAAGAGCTTGAGCGCCAGACAATGTTCCTGAACGAATAATCTCAAGTGGATGAAACCCCGCCTCACGCAATAATTCCATTTCACGAACATATGAGAATCCATAAAGCTCAAAAATAAACCCTGAGTCAGTTCCTATGGTCACGCGGCCTCCGCGGTTTTTGTATTCGTTTACAAAAGTCATCCACAAGCGATAATTTTCTTTCCACGATACTTCTTGTTCGGTACCCCAGTTAAACCAATACGACCCATGAGAAGCCCGGTTGGGTTGATAAAATTCCCACAACTGTGGAAGAGTATATTGCTCGTGCCATTCGGCTCTGCGTGCGCGGTGCAAATCGCGACTAGCTTCATAGATGTTAAAAGTCGGATCGATTGTGAAATCCAGTTCAAGCAACCTGTTCATTACCTGGTTCCATTTTTCAGAATAAGGCGCTGCTGCTTGTTTCCAAAGTTTGCCGGCTTCTTCAAAACGGTGTTGTTCGTTGCCGTAGTTATAGTTAAGAGGATAGTCTTGAATAGTCTTGTTGACGAGCATCGCCTCGGGCAGACCGTACCAATGCTCCATACTTGTTAGCCCTGCCTCGGCCGATTTCACCACATTCCATCGCGCTACATCCATCTGGGCATGATGACAAGCAGAGCGAAGTCCAATTCTTTTGTTTTCGCGCAAGGCGGCATCCATGATCTGCGGGGCAGCCCCGAAAAATTTGATACCATCAGCGCCTTTCAATTTATTATCATTCACCCAGGCGCGAGCCATCTCTGGAGTAGTAATTGGTTCCTTGCTTCCCTGGCCAAATGCAGTATAGGCTTTGATACGTGGCGCAGTAATCAGATTCTTCTCACTTTTGGCTTTCTGATCAAGTACCCAATCCAGTCCATTGCCGGCCGATGGATCACGAATAGTGGTAATTCCGTGCGCCATCCATAGCTTAAAAACATACTCAGCTATTGGTGCCTGACTACCTCCGATATGGCCGTGCATGTCTATAAAGCCTGGCATCATATACATTCCGGAACAGTCAAGCTCTCGTCCGCCCGTTTCGAGTTTGGGTCTGCGATCGGGGTTTATTGGCATTCCCGGATTGCCTACATTTTTTATTTCAACAATTCGGTTTTGTTTAACAACAATATCCACTGGCCCAAGAGGTGGCGCTCCGGTGCCGTTGATAAGTGTAACACCACGGATAATAAGCTGGGTATAAGGCCCGTCACCTTCTTTTACTTCAGGTGCTTTAAGGACCTGCGCGGTAAGTGAAAAAGTTGCGGCGAGCAGCAAAATCAGCGAATACGATTTTTTCATAGGATTAATAGGTTGCCTGAAAATAGGGTATCCGATTGGAAAGCCAATAATCCTTTTTGTAAGCCTAAGGATTTAATTTTTTAACGGCATGCAATTAGAATAAGCACTTTTTTCAATTATGAGGATGAATAATTACCGCTTTTAAAACGATTTCTATAAAAAATATGTACATCTAGGTATTTTTTTAACCTATTTATAAGAAATTAGTACAAAAATTAATCTGTATAGCTCATGAGCAAACCCAGAACCCGTTGGATTGTGATTTTTGCCGTCATCTGTGCGTTGCAGCTTCTTGTGTTGTTTGGTGCTGAAGAACCGATTGCAGATGCCGCTGGTACAATTGACAAAGCAGATACTGCCTGGATGATTGTAGCAACCGCTTTTGTTCTATTCATGACTCCTGGCCTCTCTTTCTTTTATGGTGGCATGGTTAGCTTCAAAAATGTGATCTCCACCATGCTGCAAAGTTTTATTGCCCTCGGCGTAATCAGTTTACTTTGGTATTTGGTAGGGTTTAGCCTCGCTTTTGGTGATAGTATCGGTGGCGTTATTGGCAACCCTCTGACATTTTTTGCTTTTCATAATGTGGGGCTGAACCCTAACCCATCCCTAGCGCCTACATTTCCATTTTTACTCTTTGCCATGTTTCAGCTCAAATTTGCAATCATCACACCGGCATTGATTACAGGCAGTTTTGCAGAGCGGGTCAAATTCACATCTTACCTGATTTTCATGTGCCTGTTTTCGTTGCTCATTTATTGCCCTCTGGCCCACTGGACCTGGCATCCCGATGGTTTTTTGCGAAAACTGGGGGTGCTTGATTTCGCAGGTGGAACTGTAGTGCACATGAGCGCTGGATTTGCCGCATTGGCAGGAGCCTCAATTCTGGGAAAAAGACAAAACAAACAGCATCATCCGGCGAATATTCCATTCATAATCCTGGGTACGGGGATGCTTTGGTTTGGCTGGTTTGGATTTAATGCCGGATCTGCTTTGGCTGCCAATGGCTTGGCGGTACAAGCTTTTGCAACTACCAATATGGCCACAGCCTCAGCTATGATCACCTGGGTAATGTTTGATGCGCTGGTAGGGAGAAAAATTTCGGCTACCGGCGCATGCATTGGCGCCGTGGTAGGGTTGGTCGCGATTACACCGGCAGCGGGATTTGTCAATGTGGGGCAAAGCGTATTCATTGGTTTTGCTGCCGCTATTGTCAGTAACCTGGCTGTTTATTACCGTCAAAGAACCACGCTTGACGATACACTTGATGTATTCCCGTGTCATGGACTGGGTGGAATCGTAGGGATGATACTTACCGGCGTATTTGCTAAAGATGTAGGGCTTATTAATGGTAAGTTCGAAACCTTCGGTTATCACCTGCTGGCATTAGTTATTGTCGGCGCATTTACCTTTATGGGATCTTATCTGATTTTTAAACTCACAGGAATGATGACGCATTTGCGCGTTTCTCCCGAAGACGAGCGCTTAGGTCTTGACATCAGTCAGCATTCAGAAACAATGAGTACAGGAGATTTCGAAAAAGTTACGCTGGCTGCCGAGGTGGGGTTCAATCCTCAAACAACTCCAATTGCGAAGGCAGCAAGTTAAACGACCTTCGGTGGTAAGGAGTGATTCCCAAGTTCCTGATTCCCTCACGATGCTCTTCAGTTGGATACCCGACATTGGTGTGCCAGCCGTAGCCGGGATATTGAACCGATAACTTCTCCATCAAATCATCGCGATAGGTTTTGGCGATCACCGAAGCAGCCGCAATACTCAGGTAATTAGCATCGCCTTTTATTATGCACTCAAATTTTATTTCCAGGTAGGGTTTAAATCGATTACCATCTATGAGCAAGAGTTCGGGCCGCACATGCAGTTGGTCAAGTGCCCTGTGCATGGCAAGAAAGGAGGCATTGAGGATATTTATTTTATCGATTTCAGTATGACTCACTTCGGCTACAGCCCAAGCCAATGCATCGCGTTTAATTTCTTCTCGCAAAGAATTCCGTTCCTCCAATGTCAATTGCTTGGAGTCGTTGAGCAATTCATGTTGAAAATTCTTAGGCAAAATCACAGCCGCAGCAACCACTGGCCCAGCCAAACAACCACGACCGACCTCGTCACAGCCTGCTTCAATCAGATTTGGTGTAAATGAGGATAAGAGCATCAGTGTAGTTAGTAGTTATTCGTTAATCGTAGTTTTGTTGAACAAAAGCAACGATGGTATTTTCAAATTTAACTGTTAATTGTAACCATCTGACTCTTCACTATAAATAACTATTAACCAATAACTTCTATATGGACAAAAACCCATGGACTACACTTTCAAGCAAAGACGTTTACGAAAACCCCTGGATAAAATTGGAAGAACATCAGGTGATCAATCCTGCAGGAGGAAAAGGAATCTATGGCAAAGTGCATTTCAAAAATATCGCGATTGGGATTATTCCGCTTGATGAACAAATGAATACGTGGCTCGTAGGCCAGCATCGTTATACACTAAATGAATGGACTTGGGAAATCCCAGAAGGTGGCGGGCCAATCGGGAAGAGTATTTTAGAAGCTGCTAAGCGCGAATTGATAGAAGAAACAGGGCTCAAGGCCGATCAATGGGAAGAAATTCTCAAAACTCACTTGTCCAATTCCGTATCGGATGAAGTGGGTTATATTTTTTTGGCTCAGGGATTAAGTCAGGGCGATCCTGATCGAGAAGCCACCGAAGCAGACATGAAGATTTGGAAACTGCCTTTAGCTGAAGCGCTTGAAATGGTAATGAATGGAAAAATCACCGATGGTTTGAGTATAATGGGGATTTTGAAAGTGGCAAAGATGCTGAAGTTGGGGTAGGGCATCATTGTAACAATTCTTGATGCCAATCGTCGTTTCCATGTTGATTTATTAGAATAATAGAAAAAAACGTAACAAAAAATACAGTTTTCAGTATCAGTAATGAATAACTTGTACCCTTAATTCACTTTCATGCCAAAGATCATCGAGACACACAATATTGCCAAGGTTTATAAGATGGGTAACAATATTGTAAATGCCCTTCAGGATATCTCTATATCTATTGATAAAGGTGAATATGTGGCATTTATGGGACCGTCAGGTTCCGGCAAGTCGACATTGATGAATATTGTGGGCTGCCTCGATACTCCGACAAACGGCACGTATATGCTCAACAATCAGCTTGTAAGTGAAATGACTGAAAATGAGCTGGCCGTTATCCGCAATAGAGAAATCGGCTTTGTATTTCAAACATTTAACCTGTTGCCACGCGCCTCTGCTCTGGAGAATGTTGCATTGCCTTTAATTTACGCAGGCTATAATAAAGATGATCGTGATGAAATGGCGATGGCTGCGTTAGAAAATGTAAGTCTTGCCGACCGCCACCACCACAAACCCAATGAGCTTTCGGGTGGACAGCGCCAGCGTGTTGCAATTGCGCGGGCTCTGGTAAATAATCCTTCTATCATTTTGGCAGATGAACCTACGGGAAACCTTGACTCAAAAACGTCTTACGATATCATGAACCTGTTTCAAGAGTTGCACGACAAAGGCAACACTATAATCATGGTAACTCACGAGGACGACATTGCCCATTATGCACACCGGATTATCCGCTTGAAAGACGGGCTGATTGAGTGGGATCACAAAAATGAAAAAGTTAACCGGGGCGAGCCTGTAGCTGCGCACTAATCTAATCCGTTATACACAAAGCCAATACCATTATCTTGATTGTTTACTAATTGTAAATTGCAAGATGAAGATTTACACCAAAACCGGCGATCAGGGCTCTACTGCATTATTTGGCGGTCAGCGTTTATCAAAGGCCGACTTACGGATTGACGCTTATGGTACGATTGATGAATTGAATTCCTTTGTTGGATTGCTGCGCGATCAGTTGGTGAATGCTTCCCGGAAAGAAATCCTGACAGAAATACAAGATCGGCTGTTTACCATTGGATCGATTCTCGCAACCGAGCCTGGAAATACCAAAGTGAAAATTCCTTCCTTACTAGAATCGGATATTTTGGTACTGGAAAAAGAAATAGACTCAATGGACGCTCAGCTTCCACCAATGAAGTTTTTTGTACTTCCCGGCGGGCACGAATCGGTTTCATTCGGACACGTTACCCGCACCGTTTGCCGCAGAGCTGAACGCCTTGTAATTGGTTTACACGAACAAAACCCGGTTGATTCTCTAGTTATTAAATACCTTAACCGACTCTCTGATTATCTATTTATGCTATGCCGAATAATGGCACACGAATTGAAAATCGAAGAAACCCCATGGAAGCCCAGAATGTAATTGCGCCTAAGATTACTTCTGTCGAATAGCGTCTAAAAGTCCTTGATCAATTTGATACGGATACTTCTCATATTTTGCATTAATCTCGTTGATCGTATACCCCAGCAAAAAATGCTGCTGGCTGTCTTTTATTAATTCCATTGCCTGAGCCAGTTGCTTCCTGCTTCTGAAGAGGGAGAAAGCTTTATAATACTCAGCATCAGAGAACTCCTTATAGACAGCCAAAGTTTTATCAAAATATTGAATTGCTTCTTCATGCTTTTGCAGTTCCTGATAGCTGATCGCCAGATAAAAATTTTCAAGGTAGGGCACCCACTTTTCTCCATTTCCATTTACGGTGAATGATATGCTTTTCTGTAAATATTCAATCGCCCTTTCGTAGTTATTAAGTTGGAGGTGACAAATACCGATATAAAAATTAAAGGAATGATCCATTACGAATCCATTTTCATTGATGAGCCTTTGAGCCTCGACAAAGTCTTGAATTGCCTCCCGATAAGACTTCGAATAAATACACTTCATAAAAGCCCGGTAGTCAATGTATTTCTTAGCATCGAATTCCACGGCCTTATCCAGCCATTGCATCCCAACTTCATATTTTCTCTGTTTAAAATAAGGCATGGCCTTTTGCTGATACACATAAGCAATTTTTGGGTTAATGGCTATGGCCGAATCGAGGCACATTTGCCATTCGGGAGAAAACATCCAATAATGCCATGCTCCGTTCTTGACATATCTGTCAATGATTTGATCCTCAGTTAAAGGTTGAGGTGATGCCTTTGGGTTCTTCTTTTGACCAAATACAAAGTACCCTGAGCATAGAAGGCAGAAAATTAACAGCGATATTTGTTTCATAAATTTGGCAGAGCCTATCGAATCGTTTGCATCAAATTAAAGACTAATTCTAAAATACAGGCCTTCAATTGGCCTTTTTAACATTTCTATAACTCGAGAAACCCTCTTATCAAATAATTCGTTGATCGTAAAATATCTTAACCGTCCTTCCGACAGATAGGAAGGAACTTAACCAAACTATCATGAGTACAACCAATCAAACAAAAGAAAAAATATTTAGTCGCTACGAAGCCTTTGTTATTACAATATTATCCCTGCTTCAATTTTCAATTATCCTCGATTTTATGGTTTTGTCGCCATTAGGGGCGATGTTATTGCCAGAACTGCACATCACTACCTCTCAATTCGGCTTAGTCGTATCCGCGTATGCGTTTAGTGCCGCCGCGTCGGGTATTTTAGCAGCCGGGTTTGCCGATAAGTTCGACCGCAAAAAACTCTTACTCTTCTTTTATACCGGGTTTATGTTGGGCACAGTGCTTTGTGCGTTGGCTCCGGATTACTATTTCTTGTTGGCGGCGCGTATTGTTACAGGCATTTTTGGAGGAGTGATTGGCTCAATCAGCTTTGCAATCATCAGCGATTTATTCAAATATGAAGTTCGTGGCCGCGTGATGGGCTTCGTGCAGATGTCATTTGCCGCCAGTCAAATCCTTGGATTGCCGATTGGTTTGGTCTTGGCAAATAGTTTTGGCTGGCATTCGCCTTTTTGGATGATTGCCATTTTGGGTACAGCCCTTGGTGTAGTGATCTTATTGTATTTAAGACCCGTGGATGCCCACTTGCATGCAAAGTCCGACCGCAATGCATTTACTCATCTGATCAAAACATTCTCGATGCCCGATTATTTAAAGGCATTTATTTGCACGTCTTTATTGGCAACAGGAGGTTTCATGCTAATGCCTTTTGGGAGTGCATTCAGCACCAATAACCTCGGGCTGACGATGGAGCAACTACCAATGATCTACGGCATCACAGGAATTTTTTCAATTGCCACCGGCCCGCTGATCGGGAAGTTGAGCGACAGAATTGGAAAATTTAAAGTATTCGTCTACGGAAGTATCATTGCAATAATAACCGTTGCAATCTTTACTCCGCTAGGCATTACTCCAATCTGGGCAGTCATTGCGATCAACGTGGTCATGTTTACAGGAGTAAGTTCACGGATGATTTCTTCTTCAGCATTAGTCTCAGCTATTCCTGCTCCTGCCGATCGTGGTGCTTTTATGAGCATCAATGCTTCAGTGCAGCAAGTAGCAGGAGGCATCGCTTCGGCATTAGCTGGAGTAATTGTTACTCAAAGCCCAACTGGTCTACTGATTGGGTATCCATTGCTGGGTTACGTTGTGATTGGCTCGATGATCATTACTATCATGCTCATGTACTGGATTGACCGCCATGTAAAAAGTCTGACAAAAACTCAACCTGCACCTGTTGTAATTGAGGAAGCAGCTTAATCTTTTTCACATTAACTTGCCAAAAAATAGTAATCCATGACAACTGCGGAAATCCATACCAAAAAGGGAGTAATGAAAATCCAATTCTTCGAAGAAGATGCACCCAAAACAGTAAAAAATTTTATCACCCTCGCGGAAAAAGGTTTTTATAACGGCCTTATTTTTCATCGTGTCATCCCCAATTTTATGATTCAGGGCGGTTGCCCTAATGGTATTGGCAACGGCGGGCCAGGCTATCATATCGATTGCGAATTGACTGGAAAAAATCAATACCACGATCGCGGAGTTCTGTCGATGGCACATGCCGGAAGAAACACCGGTGGCTCACAGTTTTTCATTTGCCACACCCGGCAATCTACTGCACATCTTGATCGCAATCATACTGTATTTGGGAAAGTGTATGAAGGCCTCGATGTGATTGATGCCATTCGCCAGGGTGACGTGATGGAAAAAGTTGTCATTAAAAGCGAAGATTGATTTCTAGACAAGTTCTAACTCCTTTTTGAAAAATGAAAAGGGCTTTAATAGTCACATTAGTCAGTTGGAATTCATTAATCTCATTCGCCCAAGATAATGACGGGCAAATAGCTCCGGAGCTGGTAGGCAAGTGGTGCTTTATCAACCTTGCCGCCAGCACTACCGATGCCCTCACCAACTCTTGCATTACACTCAATGCTGATGGTACTTTTGAAGCAAACCTGGACAGGTCAATGTTACCAAGCGGAACTTCCCTTCCCAACATTCAGGATAACGACTCAGGCAAATGGTGGATGAAGGGCAATCGGATTTTTTATAATTCATCCTCCAATGGTCAGGGTTCATTTGCACTGCAAAAAATGAATCACCCACGCTTGGAAAACACACCGATGATTATCTTAAATGGAATCGCCTTTGCAACGGCATTGCCTCATGACCCGTGGTAATAGTTGATGAGACGGAAATGCTTGATCTTAGTGGTTCAATTGACTTGCCTCATCAAATTGCAAGTCCAGGAAAAATATCCGGCACTCACCGGTATCATTTCATTTTCTGATCTAAAAGGAAAAACAATCCCAAAAAAATTAGAATGGACCAATCCTGATGGCTCGAGGGAGCAAATGGAAATTTTGGAAATGGCCATTCCATTTGATGACAAGATGAAGGCTTTAACGCGGCAATTTGTTCACTCTGTTTATGGACTTGATTCTATAATACTGAAGCCAAAAATGATTGTTTTTCATGCAATGGGCGATGGCGACCTGAAAACAAGTCTTGAGGTTTCTTCATTTCTAAACGATCAAATTCCTGACAGTTGGGGTGATCTGTCTAAAGCAGGTAAACTTCCCAATGGCGCCCATTTCATCATCGATCGAAATGGGACTGTCATTTGCCTGTCTCCTCCCCTTTCAAAAAATAACACTCAAGTTTCTTATGACAGAAAGAATCATCAATGGTATATCAAGCGTCATCAGGACGGGAACCCTGTTGCGATCGGAATAGAAAATGTAACTGACAAAAATAATTATGTCGATCTCACCGACGAACAATTGGTGAACAATGCTAAGCTTGCACGCTGGCTAATCTGGTTTGAACAGGGGCAAATTCAATTTCTCACCAGCCACCATCAATTCAATGATGACAGAGTCTATGACCAGTTTTTAAAAGACTTTCACTTACAGAATCTTCAAAAACAATTTCGCACAAGGGGAAGAAAGGATGTTGGGCAAAAAAATCTGTTAGAGATTTTAAACCGCGCCAACAATTTCGGTATTGTCGCAAAACTCTATTTTCAATAAGCTCATAACCATTCGTTAGGTAACAAATCTTTAGCCTGCTTGTCTTCATATCATAAAGTAGTGAGATAATTCCTTTATTTTCGGGCGGAAAAAATTAGCTAAAAATGACCTGGTCAAAATCCACCCCCCTACACTTCTCTGTTTTATTTTTCACCGGCATCAGTATTGCCTTATCCTCGTGCACTTCTTCAGAGCAATCAAAAGTTGAAGCTTCTCAAGCACTGGAAAGCATTATCCCCAAACCGTCATCAGTCAAAGCCACGGGGAATTTCTTTTCTTTAAATAAAAACTCAACTATATATATAGAGTCAGCTTCAGACGAGCTCGCTCGCATCGGAAAATATCTTGGAGACAGGCTAGCTCCAGCTACAGGTTTTGAATTCCCAGTGTCAACTTCCGCAATGAATCCAGTAGATGGTAGTATCTACCTTTCAACCTCTGGCGATTTGTCGTTAGGAGACGAAGGTTATGAGCTAATCATCTCGGAAGACAACATAAAATTATCAGCACACAGGCCTGCTGGATTATTCAGAGGGATACAAACAATCCGTCAACTGCTGCCGGCTAAAATAGAAATGACTTCAAAACAAGAAGGGCCATGGAAAATAGCTACAGCTATGATCCGTGATATTTCAAGATATGCTCATCGTGGGGCAATGCTCGATGTAGCACGTCACTTTTTTAGCGTTAATGATGTAAAGCGTTTTATTGATTTGATCAGTTATTACAAAATGAACGTAATCCATTTGGGCCTCACCAATGACCAGGGCTGGCGAATCGAAATTAAATCGTGGCCTAACCTGGCAACGCACGGAGGCAGTACTCAAGTGGGTGGTGGCAAGGGAGGCTTTTACACACAAGACCAGTACACTGATATTGTAAAGTATGCACAAAGCAGGTATATAATGCTTATCCCTGAAATCGATATGCCCGGTCACAGCAATGCAGCATTAGCTTCTTATGGAGACCTCAACGGCGGAACAATCGTGCCCGAAGAAGGCCGCGTAAAGATTGCTCCTTCTACTCAAAAGGAATTGAATGGAAAATCCAAACCCACTGAATTGTATACAGGCATCGAGGTTGGTTTTAGTACGCTTCGTGTTGAAAAAAAAGTCACTTTTAAATTTATAAATGATGTGATACACGAGTTGGCGGCAATAACACCAGGCCCATACATTCACATTGGCGGAGACGAGTCGCATGCCACACGAAAAGAGGATTACATCACATTCGTTAAAAAGTTTCATGACATCGTGAAAGCCAATGGCAAGAAAATGATCGGCTGGGAAGAAATTGCTCAAGGCGAAATTAATTCCGATGACGTTACTCAATTCTGGACTAAGCCTGCCTATGGTGAAATGGCATTAGCTAAAGGAAGTAAGTTGATTATGTCGCCATCCAAGAAGACGTATATGGATATGCAATATGACAGCACCACTCACCTGGGATTACATTGGGCCGGTTACATTGAAGTAGATAGTGCGTATATCTGGGATCCCGAAAATTACGTCTCCGGAGGATCACAGGAAAATATTTTAGGAGTAGAAGCCCCGTTATGGACCGAAACGATATCCACAATGGATGATATCGAATATATGATATTCCCTCGCCTTCCGGGTTATGCGGAAATCGGTTGGTCTTCCGAATCTGGCAGAAATTGGGAGGAGTATAAGGTACGCCTTGCTAACCAAGCTCCTCGCTGGAAAGCAATGAACATCGATTACTATAAATCCAAGTTGGTTCCCTGGAAAGAATAGTTCTAGTCTTCTAATACTTCGCAGGCTGTCCTGCTGTTGGCGTTGATTTACGAATGAAGTCGCGGATGTGTTCATTGGAGGTCGCCAGATCTTCTGCGCGCAAGTACATCATGTGCCCGCTGCGATAACCTTCAAATCGCATACGGTCTTTTAGTTTACCACTTGGGTCGATCTGCCACATTGTGTACTTGGCTTCAAAGTAAGTTGTGGCTCCATCAAAATATCCTGACTGAACCATTAAGTGCATGTATGGGTTTTCGGCCATTGCCTGTCTAAGATTTTCACCGGTGTGGTCATCTTTGTTATCCCAAGGATGAACCGGCCCAAACATATTGTATTTGATATCGGTTTTGAATTTTAACGTTTCGCGTAAATAAAAATTGATGGCTGGAGTAAATGCGTGAAGCCACGAAGTTAGCTCTGAATTATAATCGGGCTGCTCACCGGCCTGCATCTTATCAATGCCAAGGTAACGCGAATCAAGGCGACCAATGGTGAATCCTTTTTCGCGCATTAACTCTTTCCAAAAAAATTGTGTCGGTACGCTGAGGTTATGTTGTAAAATTGATTTTTCAGAAAGGCCTGAGTAACGCGACATCTTTGTAGCAACCTGCTTTCGTTTTTGTTCATCAACAAAACCTCCTCTCGATAAAGTAGGAATGAGCTCATCTATTGTAAATGATTCCACTTCCGGTAGAAGGTCGTTCAAATCTTTTTGCTGAAGATCGGCTGGCAACGCTTTTTGATACCAGGCTGCTGCAGCGTAATAAGGAAGTGACAGCGCATCATTTACAGGGCCATCGCGCCTGATCCCCAGTTCAGTAGGCGACACGAGAATGACTCCGTTGAGGTACATCCAATGCGAATTTTGTAATTCAAGTGCCAGACCCGAAACGCGCGTTGTTCCATAACTCTCGCCAATCAAATACTTGGGAGAAGTCCACCTATTATTTCTCGAAACAAAAGTATTGAGCCAGTCAGCCAAATAAGTTACGTCAGCATTCACACCAAAGAAAACTGAGCGTTCAGCTTTCGAATCTAAAATCCGTGAAAATCCGGTATTGACCGGGTCGACATAAACAATATCAGCAACGTCTAATATGGAATGAGGATTGTCTCGGATGCCATAAGGCTGAACCGGATAACCTTCGTCATCAATATTTAAAAGCTTGGGACCTGTGTAGGCTACGTGCATCCACACCGACGCGGAGCCCGGACCGCCATTGAATGACATGACAAGCGGGCGTTTATTTTTTTCAGTAACATCAGTGCGTTCGTAATAAGTATAAAAGAGCGAGGCGATTACTTTTCCGTCTTTATCCCAAACAGGCTGGGTGCCGGCAGTCACTTTGTAGGGAACAATCTTCCCTTTGATAGTCACTTGACCAGTGGTGACCACGGCAGACTCAGCAGGCAACGTTCGATCTTGAGCAACCGAGACTCCAAACATGGTTAAAAACACAAAGGTTATCGCATATTTCATATTCAATTTGATTTAGCTCTTTAGTGAGCGCACAATTTAAAAATGATCACGAACTTTATTCAAAAAGATTTTTCGTGCGAAAAAAATAAGGGATGGCCGGAAAGCCACCCCTCAATCATTTGTCTGAAGGTTATTCTACTGCTTTTCGCGATCTGGCTGGTCGTTGATGATCATTGGCGATTTTCCATCGGTGATAATGACTTTGGAATTGGGTGAAGTGACCAATCCTTTCAATACCTGAACCCCGCTCCACTTGACCAATATATCTGACAAGCTTTCATTAATTGTAGCATTGTATTTCTTTATCGCCTCGGCTTCAATTTGCATGCGCTCGGCTTCTTTCCTTTGTTTGGCAATTACGAAATCCATTTGCAAAGCCTCTTGTTCAGACTTCAATTTGTTTTCTACCGCTTGAAAGATTTGTGGAGGCATGGTAATACTTTTAAGTAAAACAGCATCCACTACAAAACCTTTATCCCACACACCAATAGAAATTTCGTCTGTGATTTCAGTTTCTATTTTTTTCCGGTCAACGGCAAAAAGTTCTTTCGCTAGGTATTTGGCTGTAACATGCCGTACCGCGGCATGAAAATTACTTTCCACAATCACGTCTTGGTAATTAAGACCATAGTTTACGAATACCTCAGCTGCTGCTTCTTTTTTCACATGATAGAGCAAGGCAATTTCAGCCTTTACTGTAAGTCCTTCATGTGTAGGCACATCAAGTTCGTTGTATGCTTCTACTGTTCGGGTATTGATTTTCTTGATTGTAGTAGTGAAAGGATTAAAGAAGTATGCTCCTTGATTCAATGGAGTTTTATCCAGCTTGCCAAGAGATTGTTTCATCCCTATTTGCCCAGGCCGAATGATGGCACACGAAGTAAGGAACATAGCAGAAAGCCCTACCGATAGTTTACGGATTGTTTTCATGGTTTAAAGAATTAGAATTAAAGTTGAGAAAACCAGTAATGGTGGGACGATAGAATGAAGTTTGTACTTCTACTAACGGTAGCAGTCAATTTTTGTTATGCTTGCAGAGGACTTCGGGCTACTTTACCTGAAGTTTATCAAAAGCGATTTCTACTGATTTCTTGTAGTTGGGACCTATCGGCAACGAGATTTTATCAATGAATATTTCCTCTGCATTGTAAGAAGTCACTTTTGCAAGGTTTACTAAAAACGAACGGTGTATTCGGGTAAATCCTTCGTGCAACGTTTTTTCAATTTCACCAATACCCATCTTGGTGACCACTTTTTCCTTGAGTGTGTGGATATAAATATATTCGCGCATGCTCTCTATATATAGAGTCTCGTTAAACATCACTTTAACCATTGTCTTGTTGACATTAAAAAAAGCAAAGCTGTTTTTTGAAGCTTCCACGTTATTCATTTGGTAAATCAGCTTCTCGTCAGGTTTGGGTGTAATTCTATTCACAGCCTTTAAAAAACGTTCAAACGAAAAGGGCTTTATCAGGTAATCTCTGACATCCAACTCAAACGCTTCAATGGCATACTCGGAGTAGGCAGTTGTAATAATAACCTGCGGCAGGTCTTTCGCAATCTTCAAAAATTCTATTCCCGTAAGCGAAGGAATTTGTATATCGAGGAAAATGAAATCGGTGGTATTTGTTTTTAAATATTCGAGTGCACTGAGCGCGTCGTCAAATACTCCTTTTAATTCTACCCACTCTATTCTGGAAAGGAATGATTTTAAAATCTCCTGTGCAGGCTTCTCATCTTCAATGATGATGCATTGTATCTTATTCATAACTCCGCTAAAGCTGGTACCTTTAAATTTACTGCGTATTTGTTATTATTCTTCTTTATATCCAGCGTAAAGTTGTTGTCGTACAATAGCTCCAGTTGTCTCTTCACATTAGCAACACCAATACCGTGTGTAACTCCGTTCAACGCCGGCTGCGCAAGTTCATTCTCTACAAACAATCTAATAAAATTATTGTCAGATTCTATTTTAACTAATATCAGAATAGGCCCTCTTTTAGATGAGAGCGTATGTTTACAACTATTTTCAATGAACGGGAGAAATAAAAGAGGCGATAAGAAAGCTTGTTTGTTATTGACGCTGAATTGACAATCAATTTGCAAGCGACTTCCATGACGAAGTTTTTCAAGTTCAATATAATCTTCAATTACTTTAATCTCTTTTTCAATCGGGATCACAGGCTTGTTGCATTCCTCCAGCATAAAGCGCAGCAAACTGGAAAGATGCAGAACGATTTGCTCGCTCCTTCCGGTTTCCTGAATTGCATCGGAATAAAGGGTATTCAAAGTGTTGAATAAGAAATGCGGATGCATTTGAGCTTTGAGGAAATTCAATTCAGATATTTTTTTTTCCTGAACTAGTTGATCATTCTTTTGCTGAAGTTCAGCTCTGTTCTTCATCAGTTTAATAGCTATCGCCATACAAATGACAGACATCCAGCCAAAGACTTCACCAAGGATGCCACTGAAACCCCACAAAGACGCTGGCATTGCGTGGGTTGGGTCAACGATGGGGTAAACAATAAAGAACCGATAGTAGCGCATGCCAACGCCAATGAAAAGAAACGCTGCAACGACTCCAATCAATAACCGCACCTTGTTATGGTCTTTGGAGAATGTGGGCATCAGATAATAAATGATAAAATAAGTGATCAGTGCCGCCAATGGCATACTAAAAAGAACACTGAAGATGATAGATGACTTTATCTCAACGTTAGCAGACACTACTATGAGGTAACTCACAGCATCTGAGGTCCAGAATAAAAGATGACGTAGAATACGAATTCCTTTGTGCTTGCTATAAACAAGAGTGTCTAAAAAATTCATCATGGAATTCGCGCTTGCCATTTTTCAATTAAGGTTGAAAATAACGAAAGCACCTGACTCTGCCGGCTAGTTGAGAAATACAGAAGAATAATTTCTTCTGACTAAATCAGAATGACTTTTTCGAAAAATACTTACTTGCTGAGAATGAAATAGGCAGTCCGATGCACAGCATCAAAATAAGAGCCGCTATAACCGCCTTTGTAACAGTAAAAGGAAGCGGAGGTATATTGCTCAGCGGCAAGACTATGAGATTCATACCTGCCCAAACTACAACTCCGTATATTAGTCCTGATACTACCCAACTTCCGGGGGCTTTAATTTTTGGATATATCATGAAGTAAATAAATGTCCAAATAGTAGCAATGATATAATGAAGGGCTATTCCGGCTAGTATCATTGACAGCCCGTCAGTATAGGCGGCTTTACCAAAAACTCCGCTGGCAATAAAATTAAACACTCGGATAGGATCTTTCCCCAGAATGGAAAGGTGAATAATTGCTGCAAGCCCGTCAAAAGTACCTGCAACTAATCCCGTTATCAATATCCGTTTGGTCATTTATTCAATTTGTTAAAATCCAGTCTTCACTATTACTCTACAATCAATTTTGTAGCTCCGGTTATTTTTAATGATTTAGGATTTTGAGCATATACGATAATACTCCCCTTTTCTTTAGCCAAGTCTTCAGGCCACTGGATTGTAATCTGATCTTTTTGTTTTGGCTCAATAGTTTCTAAACTCCTGACAACATTATAATGCTTCAAGACCCTGTTTTGGTTTTCACCTTTCAGTACTTTATGAACTATTGAGTTTTCTACGACTACAATATTTAAAAGAATATTTTTCGGTTCTTTATTCAATTCATAATTGATTGTCACTTGATTGTTTTCTTTTTTTGCCTGCGCCTGAATTTCATATGAAGGACTATCAGCTAATACCTCAGTAACAATATCACGAAATGAAATTGGACTGGATCCCACGAATTCCTTTTTTCCGTTCACAATCGCCTGCGGTGTATAAAGTGTTTCAGATTTCAACGTCGCAACATATTTTTTCTGCCGGTCGGTATATACTTCTTTGCTGTAAGGATCTTCCCACCCGTATTTGTTCCAATAGGTAACATGAAACGATAAGCTCAAAACTTCTTTTCCTTCTTTCTGAAGAATCTCCGTCATCTCTTTCAACAACTCGTCTGCAGACGGGCAACTGGAACAGCCCTCGGAAGTAAATAATTCTACCACAGCAAAGGGTTTTGGTTTCTCTTTCACAACAAAGCCGGCCATCATAAAAAACACAGCGACAAATAATACAACCCTGAAGTATTTCATGTTATTTCTAGTTTATTTAAAAAATGAGACCTCACCCGACATTATCCGAATCTCTCAATCCCTAAAGTAAATTACTATTAGGTAGAGAAAGATACCGGTCTACGGAGAACGATAATGTAGGGCTCAACAGAGTTTAACTACTAACCAAATGATTTCGTTTCACTTATAAAGCCATTTGTAAAGTCCAACAATCGATTTGTCGGTTTCAATACAGTTTTAGCAGTATCTAAGCCTTCACTGGCTCACGATGCCCAACCCATGTAAATCTCTTCGTCACGTATTCAGGGTTAGTGAAAGATGCATTACCTGCCGGATTGCCGCCAGTCACGTGAAAGTCAGAGAAAGCTGCATTCTGGTTCATGTATACTCCACCTGTTAGGTTGAACGAAACAGGAGTGGCTGCCAATGCCATCTCATCTGCAATCTTTTCATGAACAGATGCATTGGTTGTGTAAGCCGCACAGGAAATCGCTCCGTGTACAATTGCCATTTCTTTAGCAAGGGCAATAGATTCGTTCGTGTCTTTCGTTTTGATCAGCAAAGCGATTGGTCCAAAAAGCTCTTTACCGAAAATTTCCTTCTTCGAAGAATCAACTTCTATTACTATCGGCGTTGCAACACGGGCATTTTTAAACATCGGGTTTTCAAACGACCGTGATTTGAGAATAACTTTACCTTGAATTTTTTCAGATTCAACTACACGCTCACTTGTTTTTTTATTTTGGATCGCTCCAAGAACAAACGGTCCGGCTTTTGGATTATCTACCAAGCCGTTGATTTGAGTGGCAAATTTTAGTGCAAAGTCGTCAAAGGAGATCTTTCCGGTTGGTGAATTAATACCATCGACTGGAATATAAAAATTTTGTGGCGCTGTACACATTTGTCCGCTGTACAAATTCACAGAGAACGCCAGATTTGCAGCAACTTTATCAACGTCTTCTACTGAATCCAGGATAACGGAATTAACCCCGGTCTTTTCAGTAAATACAGTTTTCCCACTCAATGCTTCGAGGTAAGAACCAAAAATTGAATTGCCTGTATAGTCGATCAACTTCACGTCCGGATGTTCGGCCAATTCTTTAGTGATCATCTTATCAAATGTATCAACGGCCAGTTGGCAACTGTTTGGGTCAAGGTTATTTTCTGTGAGTACATTTTGAATCTCCGCAACAAAAATTGCGATAGGCAAAATGGCGCCTGGGTGTGGCTTTACAATCACGCTGTTGCCTGTAATCAAACTTCCATAAATGCCGGTAACTGAATTCCATGTAGGAAACGTAGAGCAGCCGATGACAAGAGAAATCCCTTTTGGTACAGCGCGCCATTCTTTATTTAGTTGAATATTAAATTTCCCCATAGGCTTATCCCACAGCGTTGCTGAAGGAAAGCGGTTGAGTTCTTCGAATCCGGCAGCGATTGCTTCAAGTGCGCGATCAGCAGCGTGCGGGCCACTCGCCTGAAATGCCATCATATACCCCTGCCCGGTAGTGTGCATAGTAGCATACGCAATTTCAAAAAACCTTTTCTTCACGCGTTCGAGTGACTCCATCAAAATGCCGGCACGATCCTGAGCGCTAATTTTCCGCCATTGATGAAATGCCTTTTTTGAATTATCAATCAATGAGCTAACAGCGAAAAGCGGGTATGAAATCTTCAAAGGTTCTTGCAAATACGGTGATTCTTCCTGTCCACCCCACACCTCAGCATTGGTTTGTTTCAACTCTTCAAATTTCTTATTCAGGTAGTTTTTAAACTTGGCTTGTCCGTCAGCGTCGGCAGTTTCTCCATAAACAGCTGGTGCAGGATGCTCTGGAAATGCGGCATAAAATGTACGTGCATGCAAAGCTTCCATAGCTTTGGAAAGAACAGGTTGATGTTTTTGAAATAGGCTCATAAAGTGTTTTAAATCGTTTGCGAATGCAAATATCGATTTAATTATCAAATCGATGTACTGAAAAGAGAGCCGTTCATCCGATAAAATTCTCTACCTTTGAGGTTCAATTTTTCTAATCTGTGGAAGACTACTTCAGGATCGTCATTTCTTGATTTTTACGAATTGAATAGCTAACAAAGACTTGGTCTTAGCTGAAAATCAAAAGATTACAGCTGATGTCGCAGTAAAATGTTGATTTCCGGGAATGATGAAATGAAATTATAACTTATCAAAAAATGAACCCCAAATTTTTCAGTTCAATGAGTAACCAGGTGTATTCTCCCTTGTGGAACAAATATCGCCCGGCAATTCTTCAATTAATGGTAGCGTGCGAAGAAGGTCCTAAGCAATACAAACTTTTTTCTCATGAGTTCAAGGCACTGAATGCCAAAGAAAAGGGTTATTCGTTTTCTCTAACAGCTTTTCAGGGCAAAGCCTTAAATGATATCAAGAATTCGACTACAGCCAAAGATCTCCTGTATATGTTGGCCGTTTCGCGCAAAGCAATGGAACTGATGGACGGAGACACCTATGAATTTAAACTTGACAAGAACTTTACGCTGCATGTGAGCAAACAAGCGGCTAAGGTGTAAATCAACTATTTCGATCCGTTATAAGGCAAAGCCAATAGGGGCTTTTGCGGATGCAATTCTTCAAAGTTAATTATACTGATATTCCATTTTTTTATCCTGCGCATTTTGGAGTGCATGTAAAGCCCTAAAATGAAACTTGATTCTATAAAAGGCAGAGGAAACTCTCGCAGGGCTGGCTTGAATACTGTAGGGTCAGGATTTATTATAGTAAGCAAAATAGGGCTTCCGACTATAATGAATGCAATAACAGTACCGGCTCGTCCTTTTCTTTTGGCAATCGCCTTCAATGAATCAATCAAATAGGTTTTATCTGCTAAGTCAAAAGTGCTGTCGGTAATGTTTGAGATAATCCCGGCGGCATGTGAGCCATCTTTAAACCGGCATTTTATCCTTTCGCCTTGATAAATAAAGACTTTATGCTTTCCCGTTTGATGGAAAGTCAACTGCATCAGCTTTTGTGAGGTGGCACTTATAGAGATGCACAAAAACAAAAATAAAATCACCGGTTTGACCAAAGGTTAAGAGTATTAAATATCTCCCAACCTAAAGAATAATTTTAGCTAAAGAATTGAGACTTACTAAACTCTGGGAACCGGTTATTACAAGGCGTTTTTCACTACTTAAACCCAAAAACCTTTTTTAATAAATCCGAAGTGCGCGCTGCCGGATTGGCGCGAATATTTTTTTCTTCATTGGCTATCATTAGGAACAAACCCTGAATTGCAAGATCGGTAGTGTAAGCGTCCAAATCGGGGTTTACTTTTTTCACGAAAGGAATTTTGTCGTACGTATTTGCCAGCTCAGTGTAATGTTTCGTTGCATCCACTTTATCCAGCGAAGCTTTGATCACCGGCTTGAATTGTGTTTGCAGTTGTGTTGTGGTCGTCTTCTTTAAATACTGCGTGGCTGCATCAGGCTGGCCTTTCAAAATACTCCAAGCATCTGCAATCGACATTTTTTTAATTGCATCCACAAAGATTGGCGCAGCTTGTTTCGCTGCATCTTCGGCACCCCGATTCAATGTCAAAATAAACTTATCCACGTCATCTCCCATTCCTATTTCGCGAAGCTTCTTTTCCATTTTTTGCGCATCTGGAGGGAAAGGAATTTTTACCTGCGGGTTTTTAAAATAACCATCCACTTGCGAAAGCGCATCTGCTCCTTTGGATATTCCTTGAGTCAAGGCATCCTTCAGGCCCTGTCCTACTTCTTCGTTGCTCAGAGGTGATTGCGCCTGTACTGACAAGAAAGCACAAATACTAAGTAAAGCTGCGATTATTGATTTCTTCATAAGGAGAAATTGAGTTGTTGAATTGTAAATTTAGAAAAGAAGAACGGTTTTGCATCAGAAGAATTATAGTCTGGCCAACGTTTTCGGAGTGATCTCTGAAATATTCTTACAGCCCGCCAATCCCATAGTCAACTCAAACTCAGTAAGCATGTTTTGCAAAACTTCTTTCACCCCTTGTTCACCCGCCAACGCAAGCCCGTAAACATAAGGCCTGCCAACACACACGGCTTTTGCGCCCAGGGCCAATGCCTTAAATATATCGGCGCCACCACGAATGCCGCTGTCCATAAGCACGGGAATTTTTCCATTCACCGATTCAACTATTGACGGTAACGCTTCGAGCGTGCTAATGGAGCCATCCACTTGCCTGCCGCCGTGATTGGAAACGATAATGCCATCCATACCAAAGTCGATCGCTTTGCGCGCATCTTCTTCATGCAGAATTCCTTTGAGTAAAACAGGAAGCTTGGTGATCGTTCGCAAAAACTTTAAATCATCCCACGTTAGCGCCGGGTTGGAGTAGATGTTTATAAATTTCTGAACGGCCTTAATTGGCCTTCCGGATTTCAATTTTGAAAAGAAATTATTACCCGGATAGTTTTTTACCATTTGAACAAGGCCTGAAATTGTTTGTAAAGTGATTTTACGTTTTGCCCGCGGCTCTTCGACCTCCATAAGTTTTTGAAAAATGGGGTCGGATGTGTATTGCGCAATTCCCCGTCCTTCGAGAAACGGCAGGTAGGCCGCATCCAGGTCACGCGTGCGCCAGCCAAGCATCGTGGTGTCAAGCGTAACAACAATTGCCGAGCATCCGCATTTTTCTGCTCGTTGCACAAAACTCTTCACTAACTCGTTCGACTTGCTCCAGTACAATTGAAACCATCGCAGACTGTTGCCCATAGCACTTGCCACATCCTCCATTGATTTAGACGACTGGCTGGAAAAAATGTAGGGGACGTTCAAGGAAGCAGCAGCTTTACCAACAGCTACATCGGCATAAGGATGCGCTAACTCTAATACGCCAACAGGTGCAAGTAAAACCGGTGAATGAAGTTTTTGCCCTAAGATCTCGATCTTGGTGTCGCGCGTACTAACATCGTGCAGCATACGCGGAACAATTTTATATTTTTCAAAAGCCGTCCGGTTACTTCGCAACGTATTTTCATAACCGGCACCGCCTGCGATATATGTGTATGCCCGATTTGATAATTTTCTTTGCGCGGCTTCTTCCATTAATAAATTAGAAATAGGAACCAGCGGTTGGACTCCGGCAAAGCCATTGAGATAAATTTCTTTTTGACGATCGAGCGATGGAGAAACCATGTGATTACCTGTTATTGAGTATTTAAAGATACTACGCCAGTAACAATTTTGTTATAAAACCAAGGTAAGGTTATGTAACTTTACTGCGATTTAAATTGTGTTTATGAAAGTATTACTAGATATACCAGATAATAAGGCATCTTCACTAATAGAGGTATTACGAGGCATTTCATATGTAAAAATGAAACAACTTACTGATTCCAAGGCTCAACTGATGGAAGAAATCCGCGAAGCTGTTGAAGAAATGAAAATGATTAGGGCTGGAAAAAGAAAAGCTCGTAATGCCGAAGATTTTCTAAATGAGTTATAATGTAAAATCAATTACTGTTTTTGAGAAGCAAGCCAAAAAGCTCATCAAAAAATACCCTTCCTTAAAAAAAGAGCTTCGGGAATTGATACAAGAACTCAAAGGAAATCCGGAAAAAGGTATTGCTATTGGCAAAAGCTGTTTCAAGGTTCGCTTAGCAATTGCATCTAAAGGAAAAGGCAAAAGCGGCGGAGCCAGAATCATTACAAATTTTGTAATTACTGATCATACTGTTTATCTGTTGTCCATCTATGACAAATCGGAGAAAGAAACGATTTCCGATAAAGAACTAATTGAATTACTACAATACATTCCTTGACGAGTTAAGTCTAATTTCAATACAATACCTTATATGAAATCCATTCTTGCGGAACTGCTTACTATCGGTGATGAAATTTTATACGGTCAAATCGTAGATACCAACTCGCAGTGGATGAGTATCGAGCTCGATAAAATTGGTGTTAAAGTTATTCGCAAAACTACCGTAGGCGATGTTGAGTCTGAAATCCTTACTGCATTCGCGGAAGCAGAAAAAAGAGCTGATGTAATTCTGATCACCGGCGGCCTTGGCCCAACCAGTGACGATCTCACAAAGCCTTTACTTGCTAAATATTTTAACTGCGAAATGAAAATGCATGCGGAAGCGCTGGAGGAACTGACTGCATTTTTCAAGAGCCGCGGCCGCGAACTTACAGATACCAACAAACAGCAAGCCTTATTGCCCGTAGGCTGTACAAAAATTACTAATGCCATTGGCACTGCGCCGGGTATGTGGTTTGAAAGGAATGGAAAAGTCTTCATGGCTATGCCAGGCGTCCCCTACGAGATGAAAAGAATAATGTCTGACCACGTCATCCCCCGGCTAAAGGAGAAATTTGAGATGCCGGTGATCGTTCATAAAATTATTCGTACGGTAGGAATCGGGGAGTCAATTTTATCGGATAAGATTTCGGACTGGGAAAAAGCGTTGCCACCACACATTAAACTTGCCTACTTACCGAGTATTGGTGAGGTAAAGCTTCGGCTTACGGGCACGGGCAAAAGTGAAGCCGATTTAAGAAGTGAAATCGAAAGCCTCTCAGAAAAGATTTTACCACTCGCAGGTGAATATATTTTTGGTTATGGTGAAGATCCTTTGGAAGCTGCCATCGGCAAAGCGCTTCTCGAAAAAAAATTAACGATTTCTGTAGCTGAAAGCTGCACTGGTGGTTATCTCTCGCATCTGATCACCAGTGTACCCGGTAGCTCAAATTATTTTTTGGGCAGCATGGTGCCTTATGACTATCAAATAAAAATGCGTCAGCTGGGTGTGCGGCCTGAAGTTCTGGAGCAATATGGTGCGGTAAGCGAACCTACGATCATTGAGATGGCAAATATTGTGCGCGCAAAGTTCAACACCGATGTTGGCGTAGCCACTAGCGGCATTGCCGGACCGGGCGGAGCGACACCGGAAAAACCGGTAGGCTTGGTGTGGATTGCTTATTCAGATAAGTACCATACGGTCACTAGAAAACTACAACTATCCACTGATCGATTATTAAATATAAAGGCTGCGTCTATTGCCGTACTTAATCTCATCAGGTTGAGCCTGCCAAAATAGATTCCATCATCACCACTGTTTTTGTACATTTATCAGGTACAAAATCGTGCGTTTATGTTGAATTCTCCACAACTGAAGTCCAACCCGTCGTTACTGGTCTTTCTTCCATTATTTTATACCGTGTGGTCAGATGCTGTGCTTACACCCAGTGAGATTGCAACGATCGAAGGATTGATCAACAGTCAGCAATGGCTTTCAAAACAAGAGCAGGATTTTTTATTGACCCAATTAAATCCGTCCTCACCACCTTCTGCAGATGAAATGATCAGCTGGCGCGAAGAAATAAAAAAAGGAGCAGATCAAACTGAAGGAAAAACCTTGGTAGATATTGGTTTTAAACTTGTGAGCCTTCACAACAAAGGAATTGTCCCAGAGTCAGTCCTTCAGGCCAAACCTGCATTGATTAACATCGAAGCTACACTCGGTTTTATCAGTCATGAGGCAGCTTTCAATTTTCAGTCGGGCACTCGCGCTACGGTTACTCAACAGCAAATCACTCAACACACGTTTGATGTTGATACGCTCACTAAAATTTTGGATGGAAAAAATGAAGCCATCATTCATAAAGTAAAGACAGTAATCTCGGATCCTGAATTTAATTACGTTGATCCGGGCAATATCAACACGTATCGTGAAAAAGTCTTGCAATGGTGTCATCTATTGGCTGATCAGGGATTTGGCGCCATGGCTTATCCAAAAGAGTTTGGAGGTCAAAATGATATGGCTTCCTACTTTGCTATTATGGAAACCCTGAGTTATCACGATTTAAGCCTTGTGATCAAGTTTGGTGTTCAATTCGGTTTGTGGGGAATGAGCGTTTATTTTCTCGGTACGGAAAAGCATCATAAAAAATATTTGAAAGACATCAGCTCGCTCGAATTGCCCGGCTGCTTCGCAATGACAGAAACACATCACGGGTCGAATGTAAAAGGAATTGAAACTACAGCCACCTACGATCCTTCAACTAAAACCATTGTCATTAATACGCCACATGTTTACGCACGCAAAGAATACATCGGCAATGCGGCCTGTCACGGACAAATGGCGACCGTGTTTGCAAAACTTATCGTTGACGGAAAAGATTATGGCGTAAGTGCGGTCGTGGTGCCCTTGCGAGATAAGAACGGAAAGACGTTGCCCGGAATCACTATTGAAGATTGCGGAAGAAAAATGGGATTGAATGGAGTAGACAACGGCAAGATCGAATTTAGAAATGTAGTAGTGCCGTTAGAAAATTTATTGGATCGATATACAGGAATCACCGATGACGGAAAATTTACGAGCACAATATCCAGCGACAACCGAAGATTCTTTACCATGCTCGGAACTTTGGTGGGCGGACGAATTGGAATTCCTCGTGCCGGACTTAGCGCTTCCAAATCCGGATTGACCATTGCTATTAAATATGGAGATCAGCGCAAACAATTTGGGCCTGAAGCGGCAGCCGAAGTGCCGATTTTAAATTACCGAACACATCAGCGCAGGTTGATGCCATTACTGGCGAATGCTTATGCACTTCATTTTTCTTTGCAATACCTGACCGAACGTTTTTTGAAACGCAGTGAAAAAGAAATGCAGGAGATTGAAGCCCTGGCTGCAGGCTTGAAATCATTTACCACCTGGAATGCTACTGCAACTTTGCAAGAGTGCCGCGAATGCTGCGGTGGCAAAGGCTACTTATCTGAAAACAGAATTGATGATTTGAAAAACGATACTGATGTCTTCACCACTTTTGAAGGGGATAACACCGTGTTGATGCAACTTGTAGCCAAGAGCAGGCTTACGGAGTTTAAACAGGAATTTGGCCACATGAATTTGTTCGGCATTCTCAATTACGTAGCTGATCAGGCAAAGACCTCAATCACCGAACTGAATCCGATTACCGTTCGCAATACCGACGAAGAGCATTTGCTTGATCCAGAATTTCAGCTTCATGCATTTAAATATCGTGAGCGCGATATCCTTACCTCGGCAGCCAAGCGACTGAAGAGACACATTGACAGCGGTATGGATTCGTTTGATGCCTTTAATGTCAGTCAGCATCATTTAGTGCAGGTAAGCTTTGCCTACATCGAGCGACTTGTTCTTGAAAAATTTATCGAGCAGGTCAACAACACAAAAGACAAAGGATGTAAGGCGATACTAAAAAAACTCTGCGACCTTTTCGCGCTTTCGCAAATAGACAAAAACAAGGGTTGGTATTTGGAACAAGGCTACATGGAAGGCGTTAAAACCAAAGCCATTCGTAAACTTGTAAATCAACTTTGTTGGGAAGTAAGACAAGAAGCAGTGCCACTGGTGAATGCATTTGCAATTCCAGAGAGTTGCTTGGCAGCTCCTATTGTAGTCAATGGTAAATAGATATTGGGTATCTAGTCACAGGTCAATACGCATTAGGCAGACTTTTTATTTTGGGTGCGGGTCTAATCTCAAAATCAAATTCTGAATGATTTCAATCGTTAGCACTGAATTTTAAAAACATTAACTTTACATCAAATTTCAGGCAATGGCACAAGCAGAACTGATCATGCCCAAGATGGGCGAGAGTATAATGGAGGCTACTATTTTAAAGTGGCTCAAAAAACCTGGCGACAAAATCGAGCAGGATGAGTCGGTGCTTGAAGTAGCTACCGACAAAGTAGATACCGAAGTGCCCTCGATCTATGCAGGTGTGCTAAAAGAGATTTTGGCCAAAGAAGGAGAGGTTGTAAAAGTTGGTAAACCAATAGCTATCATCTCTACCGAAGCTTCCGTAGGAAAATCAGAAGTGCCTGTAACCGCACCTGTAGTGGCAAAAGCCTCAGCCATAGTAGAAAACAAATCGATCTCGGTTGTCCAGACATCAACAAACGGGCATTCGCACGGAGCAGATTTTAAAACAGCTTCTCGTTTTTATTCTCCTTTGGTAAAAAATATAGCCAAGGAAGAAGGAATTGCCGTTGCCGAGCTCGAAGCAATTTCAGGCACTGGCGCAGAAGGCCGCGTGACCAAGAAAGATATTTTAGGTTACATGCAAAACCGTAAGCTTGGCCAATCGGTAGTTGCCTCTCGTTCTGTTTCGTCAGCACCTCTTGTGCCAGCATCTATCAATGCAGGTGATGAAATCATTCAGATGGATCGCATGCGCAAAATGATTGCCGAGCGTATGGTAGACAGCAAACGGATTTCTCCGCACGTTACTTCGTTTGTAGAAGCTGACGTGACCAATATCGTTTTTTGGCGTAACCGGGTGAAAAACGAATTTCAAAAACGTGAAGGTGATGCACTCACATTCACACCAATTTTTATAGAAGCCGTCATCCTTGCGATCAAGGATTACCCAATGATCAATGTACAGGTGGATGGTGACCGAATTATAAAAAAGAAAGAGATTAATATTGGGATGGCTGTGGCTTTGCCTTCGGGCAATTTGATTGTGCCTGTAATCCGCAATGCAGATCAATACAATATTACTGGCTTAGCCAAGGTGGTCAATGATCTTGCCAAGCGCGCGCGCGAAAATAAACTTAAACCCGATGAACTTGCCGGCGGGACTTTTACAGTTTCTAATGTTGGTTCATTCGGCAATGTGATGGGCACTCCTATTATTATGCAACCGCAGGTAGCCATTATGGCGCTGGGAGCAGTTCAGAAAAAACCAGCTGTCATTGAAACGCCTTATGGAGATGCAATAGCCATCCGTCATAAAATGTTCTTGTCTCATTCGTATGATCACCGCGTAGTCGATGGCGCCTTGGGCGGAAGCTTTGTAAGAAGAGTTGCCGACTATTTGGAGAAGTTCGAGATCAGCAGGTCAATCTAATTTTAAAAATTATACTTTAAATGAAATTCGGAACGAAAGCTATTCATGCGGGCGTAGAGCCAGATCCTTCAACAGGCGCGATTATGACGCCTATTTTTCAAACCTCCACGTATGTTCAAGAGTCACCTTCAAAGCATAAGGGTTACGCGTATGCTCGCGGAGCAAACCCAACACGAAATGCATTGCAAAAAAGCATTGCCGCTTTGGAGAATGGAAAATTTGGATTGTGTTTTTCTTCGGGCATGGGTGCGACTGATGCCGTAATAAGATTGTTGAATCCTGGCGATGAAGTAATCACCAGCAACGATTTATATGGAGGTTCTTACCGGATGTTTACCAAAGTTTATGAAAGATTCGGGGTCAAATTCCATTTCACCGATTTGACATCTATTGAAAATATTAAACCATTAATCAATTCTAAAACAAAATTGATGTGGCTGGAAACCCCTTCCAATCCGTTGATGAGAATCATTGACATTAAGGCATGCACTGAGATTGCCAAAAAGAATGGCATTCTGGTAGCGGTAGACAATACTTTCGCCTCTCCTTACCTGCAAAATCCGCTCGATCTTGGTGCTGATGTTGTTATGCATTCGGTAACGAAATATTTAGGCGGCCATAGCGATGTAATTATGGGCGCCTTGGTAGTGAATGATGAAAAATTGTACCAAGACCTCGCTTTCATTGCAAACTCTTGCGGAGCAGTGCCTGGGCCACAAGATTCTTTTCTTGTACTTCGCGGAATTAAAACACTTCACCTTCGCATGGAGCGTCATTGTTTCAACGGACGAAAAGTGGCCGAATACCTGAAAGGCCATCCGAAAGTAGGAAAAGTCTATTGGCCGGGATTTTCTGATCACCAGAATCATGAAGTCGCCAAGCGTCAAATGAGAGATTTTGGAGGAATGTTGTCTTTTACCCTAAAGAACGACAGTAAAGAAAATGCAACTAAGCTCATGGAAAGTGTAGAGCTTTTTTCGTTGGCTGAATCACTGGGAGGAGTAGAATCATTGATTAACCATCCTGCTTCTATGACCCACGCCAGCATTCCTCGCGAAGAAAGAATGAAAAATGGTCTTTCCGATTCTTTGGTTCGCTTAAGTATAGGTGTGGAAGATGTTGAAGACTTATTGGCCGACCTGGAACAGGCACTGGCTAAAGTATAGAGCAAAAAATCTGGTGATCGGTTGGGTATTAAAAGCCAATCCGCTAATATTGCACTCCCAAATTCTCCCTTAGCTCAGCTGGTTAGAGCATCTGACTGTTAATCAGAGGGTCCTTGGTTCAAGTCCAAGAGGGAGAGCTCTAAAAATCAGGCAGTTACAATTCAAGTTGTAGCTGCCTTTTTTGTGCCTGAAAAACCAAAAAGATTGACCTACTGGCTTCAATTAACGCTAAGATTCTCATTAACTTTCACTGATAAACGAAACGAATCATGACTGACTTAACTCTAATCACCACAAGTACTTCTCTTGAAGGCTACCGGATCATCAAGCAATTAGGTTTAGTTCGAGGTATTACGGTGCGATCTCGCAGCGTGCTGGGTAACATGGCCGGTGGCTTTATGACCATCTTTGGTGGAAAAAGTGCCATATACACCGAGTTATGTGAGAAAACCCGGGAAGAAGCTTTACAATTAATGATTCAGCATGGAAAAGTATTGGGCTGTAACGCGATTATCAGTATGCGCTACGATGCCAACGAAGTTATGACCGGACTCACCGAAGTATTGGCCTACGGAACAGCTGTAGTGGTGGAAAAAATTTGATCGCCACAGAATTGACAAAGAACTTTTCTACAAAGAACTAATCCCAACAAGGGCTATCTTTGTTATCT
>Ga0206934_1027_pt1 | contig 45663 bp, 41 predicted proteins | sample Alteio_BWOrgHeat_16_FD_152932 | JGI IMG/M metagenome (GOLD analysis project Ga0206934, IMG submission 152932) | Enriched cells from forest soil in Barre Woods Harvard Forest LTER site, Petersham, Massachusetts, United States -... | ecosystem: Environmental > Terrestrial > Soil > Temperate forest >...
CGGATAAATTTCTATTTCATTTTTCTCCAATGAATATGTCGAAGCAACGCTCGCGAAAGGTATTAGCAGCCCATCCTGCATGAAGGTATCATCAATTTCAGGAACTGCTTTGAGGTCGTGCCACGCGGAATCTTCGCAGACGTAATTTTCGAAACGAATTTTATATGACGTACTAAAGGGTTCCGAAGTATCGCTAACGTCAGGGTTTCGCTTCCTTAAATAAAAGGTCCCATATTTTACTTCCATCGATTGAAACGCACTTCGCGTCGCAGCGTAATTCGTATCGATGGTGGTCCACGATACTTCCAGAATCGTATCGGCGGGCGCAGCCGGTAGTTGTAGCATGCTGCCATATTGAAAGGCAAAATTGAACCAGTGCTTCACATAAATACCTCGATAGGTTGATGACCCCGTGCAGGTATCAACTAATGCCGAATCGGTATTGATCCATCCGCCCTCCCGATGGGTCGAATTGAATACCGTGTCATAATATGCAAGACACGAATCCACCCCCTGCGCCCTGGCATGACCGATCGAAGCAAGAAGCATCAAACCCGCTAAAAAAGCTTTTTTCATAGCATAAACTCTCAAATCCTAATTAAGGAACACCCGAATGCGGAATAAGTTACATCGAAACTATATTATTAGCAGCATCACTACTTCTTCATCAGTACCTCGACGGCCTTCTCTAATTGCAGATCGCGGCCCTCAGCAACAGATTCGGGATCGTTGTTGACTATATAATCCGGCTCAAGCTGCTGGCCTTCGAGATATTTTCTATTCATATCGAGCACTCCGACCTGCGGAATGCCAAAGTAAAGTGAATTATCCTGCAGTGTTTCCCACCACACGGCCGTCGCGGTTCCCGGCACGGGCATTCCAACAATCTTCCCGATACCCAACGCACGGTACGTATAGGGGAAGAACGAGGCATCGCTATAATTGCTTTCGCTTACCAGCACGACCGAGGGTTTCGCCCATTTTTCCGTCGGTTCTATTCCGAGGTTTTGATGTCGGGGTAAAAAGCTGACATATTCCTTTCCGCTCAGCAGCGTGGCAAGGTCGTCGTGCAGCCAGCCGCCGCCGTTGAATCGCGTATCGACGATCATCGCGTCTTTATCGTATTCGCGTCCAAGAATTTCGGAGTAGGCATGGCGGAAACTTTCGTCGCCCATGCTGCGGATATGAACATATCCGATACGCCCATGCGATAAACTATCGACTTCTAATCTCCGCGATTTGATCCAGCGCTGATACAGCAATTCATTCTCTTCATCCCGCGTGATCGGTTTCACCGTTTCTTCCCATGAGGAATCTTTTTGAGGATTGTATAGCGAAAGCAGCGTGGGCTTCTCCGCTTTACGGTTCAGATATAAATCAAAATCCACTGCAGGAGTGATCTCCTGATCGTCGATCTTAAGAATAACGATTCCATTCCTGATCTTTGACGAAGCATTGTCCAGCGGGCCTTTCTCGATCACTTCTTGGATGCGGATGCCTTTGCCTGTATAGCTTTGGTCGAAGAAAGCGCCGAGCGATGCGGTAGCATTTTGTTCGGGATTCGGCGCGCGATAGCCGGAGCCGGTATGCGAGGCATTCAGTTCCCCAAGCATTTCGCTCAGCATTTCGGCAAGATCGTAATTGTTGTTGATATAGGGAAGGAATCGTGCATATTCCGATTTATAGAATTTCCAATCGACGCCGTTCAGATCCTCCACATAAAATTTCTTCAACACCTGCCGCCACACATGCTCGAAGAGATAGGCCCGTTCCGCCGGACGATTCAGTTCCATTCCGGCGCGATAGCCGATATGTTTTTCATTCCCGGAGGCGGTATCGACGCGCGTGATATTCCCATTATTGAGCACGTATAGGTTCTTTCCTGCGTCATCGAGGATCAAGTCACCGCCAGGAGCTTCCAAGCGTGTCAGAATTTTCGTTTCGTTATCTCGGAAGATGTGAACCCACAAGGCCTCGCCTTTGGCATAGCTGGTGAGATAAAAAAGCCGTTCGCCATCGCGGGAAAGCACCGCATCCGACATGCGCGAGGAATTGATCGTCAGCCGCGCCGTCCGATCTTCGATATTTTTCAGATCGATTGTGATAGGTGGGATCGGTTTCTTGATCTCGGTTGAATCCTTCGACCGTTTCTTCCTATCTTCTTTGTCCTCCGAAGTATCCTTCTCCTCATGTTTCGCAAGGTCATATTCCTCGCGCGTCATGCGAAAACGGTCGAAGGCGCCCTGTGTGAAGAACATCCCATAGACGTCCTGCTCGCCGGAACCATTGCCATGATTGCGCAGCCCCTGACGGTCGCTGAACCAATACATCATCTTGCCATCGGCAGACCATGTGGGCCGGGAATCATCGTAACCGCTGTTCGTCAGATTCACGATCGGACCTTTGCCTTCTGCATCGATCAGCCCTGCCTCTGTTGCCCAGCGATGATTATCGAGGAACTGCACTAAGAACCATTTCCCGTCCGGCGACCACTGATACCATTGATCGCCATCGGTGTAGGAATAGTTGTGCGTCGAATCCATGATCGTACGGATCGCCTTCGTCTTCAAATTAATTACTTTCAGATTCGTACGCTCTTCGAGATACGCCACTTCATTGCCATCCGGTGAATAATGCGGTTGGAATGTTTCTTTGTCCGTGGCAATGACGGGTTCCTCTTTAAGCGTCGTCGAGGCATAGAAATATGGTTCATCCTTATGCTCGATCTTTGTCTGATAAATTTTCCAACTACGATCGCGTTCGCTGGCATAGAGCAGCGAGCGGCCATCGGGAGAGAAGCTGATGTTCCGCTCCTGCTCCGGTGTATTCGTGATACGCTTCGTGACATCGTAATCGATCGAGGCGACAAAAATATCGCCGCGCACGACGAACGCGAATTCCTTCCCGTTCGGCGAAATGGCGAATTCGGTTGCACCAGAGGTAAGCGTCGCAAAATTCGTGCTGTTCGATTTTTCTGTTGGCACGATTTCTATCGGCACTTTTGAAGGCGTCTTGCTGCCCGCTTGCAGGCTATAGATCTCGCCATTAAAGCCAAATGCAAGCGTCCCCGTTTTTGCAATGCTCAGAAAGCGAACCGGATGTTTGACGAATTTGGTGATCTGTACCGTCTGGGCGGGATTCGCAAGCGGCAATTTCCATACATTGAAGGAACCGCTCTTTTCGCTGAGATAATACACTTCCGTTTCATCCGTGCTCCAGAGCGGATTGCGATCTTCACCAACGAACGTCGTGAGCTTGGTGTGACGCTTCGTGGTTCGGTCATACAGCCAAATATCGCGGGCAATAGATGCCATTTCATGCTTGCGCCATTCGTTCTCGTAACCTTTGCGATCCTGATACAGAATGCGGTTCCCGCTCTTGTCCATCTGTGCGTTTTGTGCGGGTGTGGTCAGAATTTGCTTCGGCATTCCGCCATTGATGGATACTTCATACAATTCCGGCAGCACACCGACGGGGAACTGTGCATTCAAGGCATCATCCATTCTCACAGCAGAGAAAAGCACGGAATCACCGTTCGGGGTGAATCCCGTTGGAATCTCATTCGCAGTATGAACGGTCAGTTGTTTTGAAATGCCGCCGGTCGATGGCACGATAAACACATCGAAGTTGCCGTTACGGTCGCTCGCGTATGCGATTAATTTGCCATCCGGCGACCATACGGGATTGAAATCGTATGCAACGTGCGTCACAATGGCCGTCGCTCGGCCTCCGGAACTCGGCACGGTATAAATATCGCCCTGATATTCGAACGCGATGGTATTCCCATCCGGCGAGATGGCCGGATACCGCATCCACAACGGATGATCGGTCACATCGGCAGATTGTGCGAGAAGGGAAGAACTTGAAGCGAGAACTAAAAGAAAAAAGAAGTAAAAACGGCGCATCCGAATTTGTTTTTATTGATAAACCATCCTTGAGCAATTTCCAAGACCAGTCCCAAGAATTGAGGGACTAATAACGAGAGAATTGCCAGAGGAGTTACCGCTTATTTTGCCCGATCCATGCCACTTTTGCAAGCGAATCTAAAGTAAAGCCTGATGGTTATGGGCTTGTTATGGTAAAACTCGGGAATCTTACACTTGGCGAGAACCTCCTTCTGCTCGCGCCGATGGAGGATGTGACGGACATCTCGTTCCGGCTCATCATGCGCGAGCGGGGTGCCGATGTGGTCTATACCGAGTTCATTTCGAGCGAAGCGCTTATTCGGGAAGTAGCAAAATCGGTCAAAAAGCTGGCTACTTCGCCAATGGAGCGGCCTGTGGCCATCCAGATCTATGGCGGCGACCCGGACGTAATGCGCGAAGCCGCCATTATTTCGGAAGAAGCGGCTCCTGATTTCATTGACATTAATTGCGGCTGCTGGGTAAAAAATGTCGCCGGAAAAGGTGCCGGCGCTGGTTTGCTGAAAGATCCTCCCCGAATGGAGCGGATGGTTCGAGCCGTCGTCGATGCGGTAAAACTTCCGGTTACGGTTAAAACGCGACTTGGCTGGGATCACGATTCGATCAATATTCTGGAGATCGCGCCGATGCTCGAACAAGCCGGAGCGCAAGCCCTGACCATTCATTGCCGCACCCGAGCGCAGGGGCATAACGGGGAAGCCGATTGGTCGTGGATACCGAAGATCAAAAAAGTCGTTTCGATCCCGGTATTTCTCAACGGCGATGTGAAAACCCCCGAAGATGCCATTCGTGCTTTTCAGGAAACCGACTGTGACGGCGTAATGGTCGCGCGTGGTGCCATCACAAATCCGTTTATTTTTCAGCAGATCAAGGAGTTCCGTAAGACTGGAACCTATGCACAGCCAACGATCGCAGATCGTGTGGATCTGTGCGTTCGGCACTTACGGCACTCCTGCGAAGTGCGCGGCGAGCAGCGCGGCGTGTTTGCGTTCCGCAAGCATTATGCCGGATATCTTCGGGAACTGCACGGCGGCTCAAAAGTGCGGTCGGAACTCATGCAGATCACCGAACTCGAACGTTGCGTCGAGCGATTGCAGATGTTTCAGACCGATGTTGTGTGAACGGTGTTTAACCGCCGTAGTACGCTTTCTTTCCATTCCACGAAAGTCCCATCCACTATTTTCGCGCGCGCGTCGCGGACAAGCTGTTGATAAAAGGCGATATTATGCATCGTTGCTAAGGTCAGCCCCAATATTTCGCTGGCATTAAAAAGGTGCGCAAGATAGGATTTTGAAAAATTTCGAGAGGCATACGAATCTGTTTCCGTGTCGATCATACTGAAATCGTTCTTCCAGTTCGCATTTCGCATATTGATCTTGCCGTCTCGCGTGAATAGCTGGCCATTGCGGGCATTGCGTGTGGGCAAAACGCAATCAAACATATCGACACCCCGCGCGATGGATTCCAGCAGATCGGCGGGAGTTCCCACACCCATCAGATAACGCGGCTTTTCTGCGGGTAAAATATCTGTCGTCCAATCTGTTACTTCATACATCACTTCATTCGGCTCGCCGACGGCAAGCCCGCCAATGGCATAACCCTCCGCGTTCATTGCCACGAGTTCCTTGGCGCATGATTCCCGCAGATCGCGGTGCGTGCCACCTTGCACGATGAGAAAAAGCGATTGTTCGTATCCATGCATCGCATTCGTTCCGGAAAATCGCTCCATCGAGCGTCCGGCCCATGCAACGGTTCGCTGTACCGCTCGTTCGACAATTTGCCGTTCCGCATTCGAAGGCGGACATTCATCGAATTGCATCATAATATCCGGCCCAATGGCACGCTCGATGTCGATCACTTTCTCCGCAGTAAAAAAATGTGCTGAGCCATCGAGATGGCTTTTGAAATGCACTCCGTCGTCGGTTGTCTTGCGAAGATCGGAAAGCGAATAGACCTGATAGCCGCCGGAATCCGTCAGTACGCTTCCATCCCAATTCGCAAACCGATGGATTCCGCCGGCTTCCGCGATCGCTTCCGTTCCCGGTCGCAGATAGAGATGATAGGCATTCGCCAGTACCATCCTCGCGCCAGTTTCCCACACCTCTCGCGCCGTCAGCGCCTTAACGGTTGCGTTCGTACCGACGGGCATGAACGCCGGCGTTTGAATTTCACCGTGCGCCGTTCGAATCACGCCGGCGCGTGCCTTCGACCGTATATCCGATTGTTCAAGAGTAAATTCCACGAATAGATCAAACGGGTTCCAGTCGAATTTCACGATGAGCAATGGCTCGTTCCCGCTCATCATTTGTTGCGATGAATACGATCGCTCCTCGTTCGGCAGCTTCCGTAGCATGCGTTAGCATCATCGCAGTTCCCGCATCATCGAGATTCGACGTAGGCTCATCGAGCAATAGCGCTGCGGGGGAACAGGCAAAGGCCATCGCAGATCGAACCCGCTGCTTCATGCCGGAGCTATACGCTCGCAGCCGTCTGTCGCTTTTGGCTATCTTCGGATCGAGTCCAAAACCTTCCAGCAATTCCAAGGCATTGTTGGATGAAAGTGGAATGCCCTTCATTGCTGCTACGAGCTCGACATGCTCGACAGCAGTGAGTTCGTCGTAGAGTTCCATATACGGCGCAGAAAAGCCTAATCGAACTCTAATTCCATCGTTGTCTAATTGTGTCGACCCGCTTTGCCATACGTGAGTTCCCTTCGTTGGCGAGAGCACATTTGCAATGATCTTCAATAACGTGCTTTTGCCAGCGCCGTTCGGCCCTGTGATCGCAATAATTTCGGATGGTTTCGCCTCGAACGACACTGCCTTAAAAACCGGGCGATGCGAAAACCGCTTTTCTACGTTTTCGGCAACGATCGTAATGGGTTCCATACGTTCACCGCTTTTCTGCGTTCGCACTGATCTCGCGCATTTTCAGGCGATGCGCGCGGCGGGCATCGGCTTCTTCGAAACGCTGTTGTTGTTCCGGCGTTTCCGGATGGATCTCGGAAACCCGTATCGCACGTCCGAATTCGTCAATGGCAACGAACGTCAGATAGGCCGAACTCACATGCCGAATATCGCCGGTGCGGAAATCTTCAACATCTACGTGTACGCCAACTTCCATCGAAGTCTTGAACGCACGATTGACCATAGCGCGTAACTGCACAACTTGGCCGAGCTTGACCGGCAGTAAAAAACTCATTTCATCCACGCTGGCCGTGACGGAAATGCGGTTGGAGTGCCGCTGGGCGGCAAGTGCTGCCGCAATATCCACCCAATGCATCAGCCGACCGCCGAGCAGGTTCCCAAGCTGGTTCGTATCGTTCGGCAGCACAAGTTCCGTCATCTCCACTGCGGAGGCGGATGGCGTTTTTACCGGACGGTGTGATGGCTCAGGCATGTTACGGATTCTGCTGTAACTTATTATGCAGCTTCAAGGCGCGGTTGCGCTCGTCGGAGGTCGCGGTCGAAAGATACTTCGTATCGAATGCATCGATCTCCGAGCGGGCATCGTCCAGCTTGTTGCGGTCGCTATTGATCTCTGCAAGCCGCAGTTCCGATTCCGGAGCAGGCTTCGTATCGTAATAGTTATCGAGCACGCGCTGATAATACACCGCAGCCGATTTCACGTCCTCCAGTTTATCGTAAAGCTGTGCCGACTTAAAATATTTCATCGCAAGTTTCTGACGTATCTCCCCGATCCGCATTTGGGCGCTATCCGTAAGGGAGGAACCTGTGTTTCCGGAATCCGTGCTTGCTGAACTCGGTGAAGGGGAAGCCGTCGCAGCCGGAAAATCATGCAGAAAATTCTGGAATTCTGTCAGTGCAAGCAGCGTGTACGTTTGGTCGAGTTCCGGACGAGGTGCGATCTGGTAATAACTTTCACCCACCATATATTGCGCGCGCGCCGCGAACGGCGAATTCGGATAGTTCCGACGCACGGCCCGGAAATCCACCGCCGAACCGGCGAAAAGATCCTGATTATACCGCGCCATCGCTTCGAGATACGTTGCCTCCGCCGCCATCGGCGAGGCCGGAGCTTGCAGACGCACTTCCTCAAACAGCCGAATGGCTTCGAGATAATCTTCTTTGCCATAGGCCGTTTTGCCTTGCGTAAAGAGGTTTTCGGCGTTCGTGGTACCAGGCGTTTTGGTTAGTTCATCGCTGCCGGAGCCGCAGCCCCACGCCAGAACCAAGAGCGCGGCAAATAACGTAATTCGGCGGGTTGCCAGGAGAGGAGTTACCAATTGTGTATTATAGATTGAGTCTCTAAACTATTGCCACACGGAAAGAGTGCGGTTGTGCGGTTTCTAACTGGACTACGGCATTTTTACACCGGAGATTCTCCCAGAAACCTATTTCGCAGCAAAAACGTCCGCCCCGGCGGATACTTCATAATCACCCTCGTTTCCAAGCCAATTTCGCCGCTTTCCCCCAGACAGCGAAAAAATTATATTCTTTGTGTCCGGAAGCCCGTTCCCGATCACTTTTTTCACCCTGATGCTTAAACCCTCCCTCATCCTTAACATCCTTCCTCCTTCATCGTTTTCCAAGGGAAACACTATCATTTCCAAGCCAATTTCGCCACGTTCTCTCAGAGCGAGGATAGTATCCTAATTTCAAATTCATTTCGGAAAGGGAGCGCCCAATGACCGAGCACCTACCTCGTTTCGACAATACTTCACCCACGAAGGATGTTCAATCTCGTAGAATTATCATCCCCTACGAACTTATGCTCCTTTTTCATCTTCCGCTTTTTAATACTCTCAGCCACTGTATTAGTGAGCGAATCGCAAAAATCGAAGTGAAGAAAGATTACTTCATGCCTGAGCTTGTAGATATTCGAGGGCTTTATATCCTCGTAGCACTATCAGGGAATTATGTGCTAAACAATTTTACTTGTTTGACACCCCATACCGCTGCTACCGCAACCGATTTAATGCGGCGCGGCTCATGGGACTACTTTTTTTCCATTTGGCTGAAGCATGGGCGTCACCCTCACGTTCCCGAATTTCCCACTGGTAAAAACCCCAAACCGGAAGTTCAGAAATATCCAGAGCCAGTGAAAGGGTATGTCTTAAAGACCGAATTAGAGCAACTCAAACAAGCCTTTGAAAAAGACCTCCATGAGAACTACGTGTTTCAACTCTCTTTGCCAGAGAGCGAATTCTATAAGCAAGAAGGTCAACACGCATTCAAAGCATCCGTCTTCAAAAGGTATAAGACAATCAAAAAAGATATTCGCGCTGCCGGGCGTTGCTATGCTACCGCCTCGGACAACGATTACACCGCTTGCGTTTTTCATCTCATGCGAGCCGCCGAAATTGTCTTACAGGATTTGGCCTTCCGTTTCAACATTTCCCCCGATTGGCCCGACAAGCAACAGCCAAACCACAAGCCGGGAAAAAAGACATGGGGAGATTTTATTGGATCAATCGAATTCCTGATTGGCTCAACCATCGCCACCACGCTTATTGCTGACGTTGAGGTTCGCACCGAATTAAGTCATGCAATGGTCGCTTCCCGCAAGCTAAAAAAGCTCCGTAATAACACGGATCATATCTATTTATTGCTTTCTGAATTCTATGATCGTGACGAAGCATTCTTGATTTGGAAGCAAACGAAAGCCTTCATTGAACATTCGGCACAAACATTTTGATTGGCACTACCTGAGCCACGATGAGGTTTACCGCGCACAATTAAAAACGGGATATAGTAGGTGCTTGTAACACCTGCTACTCCCTAAGAACTAACCGTCCGTGACGAACGAACTCGATTAGTCCCTTTAGGGCTAACTCTTTTCGTCATGGACATAATTCCGTGACGAACAATGAATAAACTCTCTCAGGGTAAGCAAAGCCTTATCCTATCTCAATTAGTCGAAGGTAATTCCATCCGTTCCATCGAGCGCATGACAGGTGTTCACCGCGATACCATCATGCGATTGCTTCTAAGGGCTGGCGAGAACGCCGAATTTCTCCACGATGAGCGTGTGCGTAATCTAACGGTCGAACAGATCCAATGCGATGAGCTGTGGACTTTTGTAGGCTGCAAGCAACGGCATTTAACACAAGATGAACGCGACGGTGAGCGCGTTAGTGAACGTGGCGATCAATGGGTATTCGTAGCTATTGATGCTTACAGCAAGCTCGTTCCTTCCTACATGGTGGGTAAACGCGATTGGGGTACTGCAAGCAGATTCATCCATGATCTTTCTGATCGAGTGACCGGATATTTCCAGCTATCGAGCGATTCGCTTCGGTTGTACAGTCAGATCGTGCCACTCGTGCTCGGTGATCGAATCGAATACGGACAAGTTCATAAGTCGTATGGCGAAGAGCGGAAGGAGCAAAAACGCTACAGCCCCGCCTACATGGTACGGGTAACGATACGATCCATTATTGGGGAACCGAACCCTAAAGAGATCAGCACCTCGTACATCGAGAGGCAAAACCTCACGATGCGAATGTCGATGAGGCGATTCACGCGCCTCACGAATGCGTTCAGCAAGAAGCTCGAAAACCTACGCGCTGCTGTCGCATTGCATTTCTATCACTACAACTTCATGCGCGAACATTCCTCGCTGCTTATGACCCCCGCAATGGCGGCAGGATTAACGAATGAAGCGTGGGGATGGGAGCCGATATTAAGCTAACGAGAGGGGGCATTGGCCCCTCTTTCTTAGTCTATGGATGCTTTCAGGATTTCCGATTATTGAAGTGCTGGGGCATTAAAGCCACGATAAGTGAATTGGTGAGGAAATTCTATAATAATGCGTGAAAGATTTCTCCAAGAGTTCCCCCGTCCTTGTCGAATGGGAGGACACAACTTCTCCACTCGCCGGATGGGAAACAATCAGCGAAATGTCGGTAAGTCAAAACGTCTGCCATTCCGTAGGATGGATTGTTAAACGAGCAAATGGCTGCGTGATCGTTCTCCCGCACCTCACACCGCCCCTTCAGGGCGGTCAAGCGGGATGTGGAGCAATAACCATCCCGCGCTCCGCCATAAGAACAATCACAATGCTTGCTCCGTTAAAAAAGCGAAAAAGTACACGCACTTAGCGGCCCCTCTTTTTGTGGCTCTTAGGGTGTTTCGCGGGATGTCGAGGAAGCAATGCTAAGATGCCCGCAGCCCCCTCCTTGACTTTCTTTGAAGCATCGGGATCGCGAAGATTAATAGCAGCGTCGTGTATCTCTTTTTTAGATGAATGTCTCGATTTTGATAGCATATTAGCTAAATAACGGATATTTCGAGTAGGTTCCTACAATCGAAAATAAAGAAAGCATCCGACACACTTGAGCACCCCGAACGAATAGGTGGGGCGCCGTGTCTGTGTGGCATGAAAACGACCATTCGACTTTTTGCACTCGCCACGATATTCCTTTTCCATTCCGGCGTGATACGCTCACAGGGCTATATCGGTGCAAGCGCGCATGTCATTCCACAGTTTTATGCGGCGTTCGGTGGATCGCTGGAATATGGGTTTACGGATTTCGGTGGCATCGTCTCCCTTGAGGCGTGTGGCATGGATCGAGCGGTACAATATCACTTGTCTCCCAACTCCCAATTTGAAGGACAGCCGAAATCAACCATATCATACTTTTCCGCACCGAAAGGTGGGGAGTTTATGCTTTCCGCGTCTTATTGCTATTCGTTTACATCGTGGCTGTTCGTGGGTCCAATCGTAGGTTTGGCTGCAAGGTCGCAGGTGGGGCTTTTCCAAACGTATTATCCTGGCGATACCATGCAGGTGGGCGGCATCCACGTACAATCTCCCAGCAGTAGCGCGACGTTCGAAAATGGTGTTGTTGGTTCTGATAATGTAATCTCATATCCAACCAAAACCGTATTTGTTGGAAATTTTGGCGCAACATTTAAGATCATCCCATTCTCGTTAGAGTATTCAACAGAGGGAGGCTTTGCGGCGGGGGTTGAGATTCCGCTTTTCAGCGCACCGAAATAAAAACATGGGCCTTAACAACATAAAGTATATCGAAAAAAAGGTTCCGGGAAATTAGGACACGACCGACTTTTCATTAATTTCATAGAGAAAAGCATTCGTAGATCCCGATTTTCAATGAACTCTCACCCCCTTTCATCTTTCCCCCAAAAGGGTGCCCATCATAACAACTACAATCTACGAAATGAGAATCGCAATGTCAAGCGATTTTATGAAAAAAATAAAAAAAATGTAAAGAGCATAAATCGGGTTTCAACCCGGTGCCCAAAAGCATGAGCTTGTTTTATTTGGATATAACTAAATTAATATAACTCACCCGATCACCCACGCGAACACGGCAGACGTAATTACCCGATGGAAGCGATTCCGTGCCGAGGGGGATAGATTGCTCTCCCTCATTCAAATAATCGCTTGAGACTTCCCTCACGGCATTGCCGAGCATGTCATAAATTGAGATTTGTGTGAAGTTCCTTTCCACCATACTGAAAGTTAACATCATTCCACCATTTGAAGGATTAGGAAACACTTCAGGATGAAACCAGTCGTTTGGTTGCGGGCCAAGTTTAACGGAAACATCTGCTTCGCAGTAGAGCTTCTTAAACTGGCAGCTATCTTCGTTCGTCAACAGCAAGGCTGTATCGCCTGGGAAATTTAATTGTTGTGCCATAACCGTCCAGAAACCAGCCGGGTTAATTGGACCGAATTGGGGAACGTATGGATTGTTTGTATAACAATTCGGGCAACTATATGACAAAGCTTCTGGATGTTCGAGCCCAAGGTAATGCCCTATCTCATGCTCCATTAATTGAAAAAAACTGAAGTCAGCATAGGCTCCTCCACTTTCGTACGTATTCGGTAAAGGTTTTCCTTTTCCTGTATACCACATCGTAAACGGTGCGCCGTGAAGTTTATATGAAGTATCCGGATGCCAATCACTTTGAGAGTTGCTTTGATAAAGAAATGAGAGGGAAGTGTTGACTTTGAGAAACCGTATTAAGTCTGGGCAACTGGCCTCATTGCATTTTGGCAAGTCGGTTTTTGCAAGGAGACCCTGTGTACCCCAGTCGTTTACTACCGCGTCTAATATAATGTGAATGCAACAGTCCGGCCCATCCGGGGCGATCGGAGGATTGCAAGTGTGTAACCAATTGTCAAGAGCATTCTGGGCATCTGTAGCAGCTTGCGCGTCATTCCATGGCTGAACGTAATTGACGTCGTTACCTGTGAAGTGACGGGTGGAATCACTTTGGTAAGTACTGTATTGGTCATTATACACCGAATCTTCATGATCATACTCCTCCCAAAGCCAACCATAGCCATCGTGAGCATAATTATTTACTGCATTTTGAGCAGTATCATCCAAACCAGACATATCAATCAATTCCCAACCTAAGCCAGCTAAAAAATTAGAACTGTCCAAGTCCCATTGCTGAGTAGCCGCCTCATAAGCAGTGATGTCATAGCTCCAATCTCCAGGATTATCCCCATATGTGTCATCGTAAGGCGGAATCCAAGTTTCCTGATCGGGGAAATCTATGCATTGCTTTACATACCGCAGCCATATCGTTTCTCTATCCGGCATCGTCGGCGGCGTCTCCGTAAAATCTGGCACGGCCTCGGATGGTTGCCAAAACGTGTCGATGGTGGATTCGTTAAAAATTGAAACACAGCCGGGAATGAAAGCTTTTATCGGCATTCCTAACGAGTAGTCGTTCGGGTCTGTTGAGCAATCTACTCTTGGAAGTCCTGTTGAATAGATGCAAAAATTGTAGGGGAAACTTTGCTGCCAGCAAGGAATAGTGCATTTCACCTGCGCGGGTGTTTCTCCGGAAATTAAGAGTAGTGCAATAGGAATCAAAGCAATTAGTCGTTTCATAAAATCGATCCTTTTTCTAATAAAAATAAATGGATTGTTTATTTTAAGGATAGATAATTGCGTTAATCCTTGCGCGCAACCTGGACTTCCAATCAGCTACTGCTAGGCCTGTGGCACCAAACCCGAAATCATCGTGAGGGTCTATCACGATACCGCTTACAACCGGATACATGCCCCCCATTGTCCCAAAGCCTCCAGGAAACAATGTAAAATATCCGGAAGTGCTGTCTAACCCGATTCCAGTAAGTTGAAGGAAAATGATGTATTCCTTCCCAGGTTTTACCCACCATCCGCCAACAGAATCCGTTAAATGTGTCATGCCAGCATCATCATTCGGATCGCTTGGCCATTCTGGAGAATACGCAAATTCTAGACATGAGCCAGAATCTGCTGGAACAGAATGTGTCCATGTTGGATGAGCGGGACCGCTTAAAGGCATGGGACCTTTTTTAGACGCTTTCATATAGAGGACGCATGCAGGGATATTCTTGCCCTTAATTTCATCAATGATTGATGTATTTGCGAGAACCATATCCGTTGCTGTATAAGCGGTTGGGTCTTTTGCACAAACAGTATCCGAAACGACTACATCTGCTATAAAATCAGTTTTGAGCAAGATAGATGTGCGCGCCCCCACTAAATTCTTAACCTCATCCACGAATGAGTTCCGCGCTCGTCCAGGCTCACATTTATAAGGGTCTCCGCGCTTGACCCAATTACCTGACCAATTATCAAGCGCCATCGGATCGTCATCCTGAATTTGGTATAGGTTGCTTGCAATAAATTTAGCGGTGTCGTTCCACGTCATTTTTTTTATGTAGCCAAGAACTTGAGCCTGAGTGTTAAGCCGCATTGCTTCGTCGAACCAAAGATATGCTGTTGTGACGGCTGGTGGCTGGCCTACATGCACCGGGGGGACAGCTGTGTCGAACTGAAGAGCATACATTAGTGGGCCGTAATAAACGGGCGCTTGTGCTCGCGTCGTCGAAGCGATGAAAACCGAACTCACAAGAAGAACGGGGACGATAATTCGTTTCATAAAAATCCTCTCAGAATTGAATGTTTGCTAAAAAGACTTGAAGTTGCGATGATTCGAACACAAAGATACGACATTTTTCATCGCCATGTGTAAATGGCGCATTTTTCTCTAAATGCTCGATTTCTAACTATAACAACATGGAAATGAGCAGAATAGTAGGTAATAACGTGCGTTTTTTGCGAGAATCTAAATTGTATTCTCAGGAAAGTTTTGCCAAGAAAGCTGGTTTCAAACGAACTTACATCGGTGCTGTGGAAAGGGGTGAGATGAATCTCACACTTTCAAATCTTTGTCAATTAGCGAACGCTTTAGGGGTGCATCCGTGTATCCTCCTTATTGATAATGCGTTCAAAAAAGAGAAGTAATATTTCAATCGAGTTCCGCCATGTAAGACTGGCGTAAAATTCAAAATTTCAAACATTGAGTAGGAAGGAGGTAATGCTTTTCTACCCCTCCATCATCTCCCCACGATCTTAACGGGCGGGGAGCCATAGGAAAGCTGTTGGTTGTGGAACTCGAAAAGGGAAAAATCCTTGCCGTCGGCGTGCTGCATTCGTGTGCATTATGCCGCTACCCTTCGCGTTCGTTTTGCGGGTGCGCGGCGTGTTTTTATGCGTACACTAATCGTCCCTTCGGTTCGGGAATTTCGCGGCCTAATTCTTTCGCGTAATCGATCCATTCGCGCATCACTTCTTCAGCATTGCGGAGGGTTTCGGAGTAGGTCTTGCCATCGGCCATGCATCCGGGAAGTTCCGGTACTTCGGCAATGAAGCGGTCATCCTGCTGGCTCCAATAAATGATAATTTCATATCGGCTCATAACATATCTCCTAATTCATAGTGCAAGATGATCTTTCGCGGCGTGGTTTTGGGATGCGAACCGGCACTAATTATATCGCCCCGAAGGTGATCGCTGTTCGGGATGATCGGAAAAATGGAGCGGAAGGATCTGGCTCCGTTTTAGCGCAAGTTGCGCGTAAGTTTTGCCGTTATCGTCGCTGAACTCGACCTCGTACGTATCGCGCCCCAGCATTTCGACCACAGTGCCAACCTGCCCTGCATCGAGGTTGTTCTGCGGCAGCGGCTCCGTTAGTGCAACGACGTCGTTTATTGATAAGTCAGACATAAGTTACCCCTCCATCATCTCCGCCACAATTTTAACGGGCGGGGAGCCATAGGAAAGCAGTTGGTTGTGGAACTCGAGGAGAGAAAAATCATTTCCGTCGGCGTGTTGCATTCGCGCGCGGAGTTCCTTGATCTGCATTTTGCCGAGCATGTAGAATAAATATCCGGGATCGAACACGCCGCGCTCGGCCTCGCGCCGCGCTGCATGCGGGCGCAAGAGCGCTTTTTCTTCGAACATGTGTTGTGCTTCGGAGAGCGTCATCGTTCGGGAATGAAGTTCTATCGCCGCGATATATCGCGCTGCGCGGATCAGTGCCTCCTGAATATAGGCCAGCCGAATGCGCGCATCGCCGGAACCCCAGCCCTGTTCGAGCATCATTTCCTCGGTGTAATGCGCCCATCCTTCGATGAACGCGTAGGACATCAAACTCTTCCCGATCTTGCTCTTCGCTTTTTGAATGTGCAGGAAATGCACGTAGTGGCCGGGATACGCCTCGTGGATCGAAATAATTTCGAGCACGGAGCGGTTCAGTCCATGCAAAAATTCCTTACGTTTGGCTTCGTCCCACGATGCTTCGGGCAGCGTCACATAATAAAAAGCTTCGGTGGCGACTTTTTCGAATGCGCCCGGGCTATCCATTGCTGCAAAGGCCCAACGCATGTGCGCAGGTGTTTCGCGCACAGTGCAGCGCACTTCGGATGGTATTGCAATGATATTGTTCGCGATAAGGAACGCACGGATGCGTTCGAGCATGTTCGATGTTTGTGAAATAATACTCTGCTCGCTGAAATGCTCGCTTTCGATATAGGTGTGGAACACTTCTTTCGGTGTGAGCTTGGAATCGAGTTCCTCGCTGGCGCGGTAGAGTTCCAGCGTCAGGCGGTCCATTTCGCGGCGGCCTTTATCGAGCAGCACTTCGAGCGAATCCTCGACCAGCTCGGAGGATTGCACGAAGCGTTCGAACAGTTCCGGCCCGAGCCGGAACGAATCGTACATCGCGTTCGGCAGCACGACGGTTCGGATGGCTTCCAGGAATGTGGAAACAGCCATCCGCGCGATCGGGACTGCTTCGCTCAAGTCCTGAAGGAGTGCGCCGTCTTGCACCTTGCCTTCGTATTTTGCGGGCAATACGTCGAGATATTGCAAGATGCCTTCGAGCGATTCGATGCTCGTTTCGACGATGGTGCGATCTAATTTCGATGCAAGATTTTGCCTCGCAACTGCCAAAATGCGCGGGTAAGCTCTTAGGCGTGCCAGTACCGAGCGCATTCGGTCGGTCATGGGAGCGAAATCGCGGTCGATGAGATGGGAAAGTTCCAGTTGGCCGTTATACGCCATCGGGTTCCACTCCAGCTCTTTTAATTCTGTCAAGTGGAAAATCTCATCGCGCAATTTCCACTCGATCAGCCGGCATTCGAATCGGTTCTGATCGTTGGAGGATGTAGCGGTCGTTCCCGAAAAATCGCGTTGAAGGATGGTCAGCGCATCGCGAAGGTCGTTCAGATAGGCTTCACGGCGCGGCGCGCTGTAATCCTCGACGAGATGATCGTGCTCATGCAAGCCGAGGATCGAACCGAACGTCGGATAATATCCGAGATACAGGGAAAGGACATGGTCGCGGAACTCGGCAAAGTCGAAGAACTTGCGTGGGGTCATTGAATAATGATTTAAAGATGTCGGAATTTATCCAAGATTTACTTCAGAGGAATCGCCGACGTTGACCTGGTGCAGGCTGCCTTGAACACGCGCATTATTGCCAACGATGCTTGCGGCGAGTACGATGTTCTCGACGTGTGCTCCATCGCCAACGATGCTGTTCCGGATAATGGTATTTCTCACGCGGGTTCCCGAGCCGATCGTGGTGTAGGGGCCAAGAATGCTGTCTTCTACATCGGCTGTTTCTGCAATAAAGACCGGCTCATGAATAACGGTTCGGACAAGTTGCCGGCTTTGGGATTTTTTATCGAGCAATGCGCGGTTCGTGCTGAGCAGCGTTTCCGGTTTGCCACAATCGTACCAGCCCTGAAGCGGGAACGTTGCAAATTTTTCTCCGCGCTCGATCATCGTCTGCAGCGCGTCCGTCAGTTGATATTCGTTCTTCGTGCGTTTGTCGGAGGCGACGAGTTCTTCAAGGCACTCACGCAATAGCGGCGGATTTTGAAAATAATAAAGACCCGCGATCATCCAATTGCTTTTTGGATGCTCCGGTTTTTCGACGAGCTTGGTTGCATATCCGCCTTCGGACTCAACTACGCCGAATCGCCGAGGATCATCGACGTGAAATACGCCGAGCGCACTCGACTTTTTTTGAAACACTGTTTTAAGATCGACATCGAAGATGGTATCGCCAAGCACGATGAAGAGCGGCGAGCCATCTGAGGGAATATCCTCTCGCGCCATCCATATTGCGTGGCCGAGGCCAAGCAATTCCGTTTGTTCGATAAAGCGGACAGGCAGTTTCGGGTAGCGTTCGTGCATAAACTCCCGCACGGCATCGCCCAAATATCCGACGATTACCGTTGCGCTTGTAACGCCATCGGCAATGATCTGATCGAGAATATGTGCGAGAATAGGCTTGCCGGCCACGTTCAACAGCACTTTGGGAAGGCTGAATGTATGTGGCCGGAGCCGCGTACCAAAACCGGCTACCGGAATAATTGCGTGCATGAATGTTACGAAGAATAACGGGACGTTCCGAAGAATTATCCCAAGAATGACTACAAAGATACGAAATCGCAGGAAAGGTGGGCGTCAACTGTGCCGTTCATGTGTTACTTAGAAATATGCGAAACCTCCTTTTAAGGTCACTGTTTCTTTTATCCTGCATGGTGACGGCAGTACTTTTTTTAACAGGCTGCGATACGACGACTACGAGTACGCTCTCGCAGCAAGTCTATGAGATCGCGTGGCTGCCGGATGAATCCGGGATGCTTGCTTTTATTAATAAATCCACGTACAATTCGATCGATGGTTCAACGACCAATGCCGCCAATCTGTATCATGCCGGGAGCGATGGTTCGCTTGGGAATTCTATTAATGGAAGCGACGTCACAATAACGTGGACGAGCTATGCCCCGATCGTGTTCATCGCGTCGAATGGACAGACGGCTATCACCCAATTTGGGAACGACATTTTCAGCATTGCGCTGTCAAGTGGGAACGTCACGGATGTGATTCGGAACACGGCGCTGCTCGGTGTTTCCCCCGACATGAAGTATGCTGAGACCTCGACGTTGGCTGGGGGGCTTGCGGCAAATATCCTCACGAATTATAATCTCACGACCGGCACGCCTGCTCCGATCTTTCCGCGCAAGACGATTCCGGGACTCATCAGCAACCGGGTGCTGTGGCTCAATAATGGCCGGTTCGCAGCCACGATCTTCGATTCACTTGGCCCGGATCAGGAGCCATACAGTCACGTGACGGTCTACGATGCGACTACCGCGAATTGTGATTCGGTGATGGGGTTCCCTAACGGCGATGTATCGTTTCATGCCAGCGCATTTTCATCCGGTTCCGGTGATCTTTTCGTTCGTACGCACAATTTAGGTATCGACAGGATCAATCTGAATACGTTAGTCCGAACCTCGATCATCACGAACGATAGCGTCGAAAGCATGGATGCATCGAGCAATGGCTCGCTGCTCGTTTATACATCCGCCGATTCTGCGACGAGAAACAACCTCTACGCGATCAATGTAGCAAATGGACACTCCGCGCTGGTCGCTTCCAGCATCGTTGCGCCCATTCTTTCACCGATGGCCGACCGCGTCGGAACCATCCATCTGATCGATGGAAGCAACTCGGATATTCATGTGTATCCGGCGGTGCTTCCGCCCTGACGAGCTATCTCAACGTTTCAGCTTTTACTGGCTGTTGCTTTGGTGCAATTGCCGCCTTTGCAGTTCGGGTTGGTGCATCCTGCTTTTCCGGAAGCGGATTTCGCAGCCGTTGCCGAGCAATGGCCGGAGCATTTGCCGGTGCAAACGGCAGTCTTTTTGCCTTTGTGAGATTTCGTCGCAGTCTTTGTTCCGTCACAAGCGTTTGCTGTTGTGGCGCTTAGAAAAAGGCCGATCGTTAAGAAAAGTGCAAGTTTACGCATGATCGTTAGAATATTCTTAATTAAAGGATAATGAACGATTATCGAACAGTTCGGCTTAAAAATGGTTCACTCTAATAATATCGGAATAATGAAAGTAGCAATGATCGGCCTGGGCCGCATGGGCGCGAATATGGCCGAACGCCTCGTTCGCGGCGGACACACCGTAATTGGATATGATCCTAACGAAAATGCCCGAAAGAGCGCGGAACAGACAGGCGTTTCGTCTTTTCCGTCCCTTCAGTCCTTAGCAAGCGCCCTGCCATCGCCGAAAATTTTCTGGATCATGGTTCCATCCGGCAAGCCAGTGGACGATACTATCGCCGCGCTTACTCCGCTGATGAGCAAGGGAGATATTATCATCGACGGCGGTAACTCTTTTTACAAAGACACTATACGCCGAGCCGATGCGATGAAAAAAAATGGGATCGCCTACGTCGATTCCGGAACGAGCGGCGGAATTTGGGGTCTCGCAGAAGGATACAGCATGATGATCGGTGGCGATGAAACGGTTGTCGAATCCCTCCGCCCCATTTTCGAAACGCTGGCACCGGCGAAAGATAAGGGTTGGGGACGTGTTGGCCCGTGCGGCGCGGGACATTTTGTGAAAATGGTTCACAACGGCATCGAGTATGGCCTGATGCAAGCCTACGCGGAAGGATTTTCCATTATCAAGCATAAAAAAGATTTCGATCTCGATACACATCAAGTGGCCGAAATTTGGCGCTATGGTAGTGTCGTCCGCTCGTGGCTTCTCGATCTTGCTGCGGATGCGCTCGAAAAAAATCCCAACCTTGATGGCATTGCGCCCATCGTGGCCGATACCGGCGAAGGCCGCTGGACGGTGTTCGAAGCAATTGATAACGATGTTCCTGCGCCGGTCATTACCCTCTCGCTCATGGAGCGCATTCGTTCCCGCGAAGTAGAATCCTTTGGCGATAAACTACTCTCGGCGATGCGAAATGAATTTGGTGGACACGCCATCACAAAAGAATAACCGTCATGCCGAACAAACCCGAACCCTGTATCCTTTGCATCTTTGGCGCGACAGGCGACCTCGCGCACCGAAAAATACTTCCTGCCCTGTTCGAAATGTCGAACGCCGGTGAGCTGCCCGAACAAACCATCATTCTCGGCATCGGACGGAACAAGAATAAGTCGGACATCGCGTTCCGCCATGATGTACTCGAATCGATTCAAAAATCTGGCGCGAGCGATGTCGATGCGATCACAACATGGTGTGAGGCGCGAATTTTCTATCAGGGGATTGCCAAGGGAACTCAAGATGAGTTCAAGAAGCTTCGCGCCAAGATCGTCAATCTCGAAAAGAAGCGCACGCTGAAAGGCAATCGCATCTTTCATCTTGCGATCCCGCCCGTGGGTTTTGGCCCGACCGTCAAGTCGCTCGGGGGTGCAGGATTGAATGCATCGGATGGCTGGACGCGATTGGTCATCGAAAAGCCGTTCGGGCGCGATTACAAATCGGCGCTCGAATTAAACAATCTGATCACCCAGTTTTTTACCGAAGACCAGATCTACCGTATCGATCACTATCTCGGCAAAGAGACCGTTCAAAATATATTGGCGTTCCGGTTTGGGAACGCATTGTTCGAATCGGTTTGGAACCGTGAGAAGATCGAGAAGGTCGAGATCGTCGTAGCGGAATCACTTGGGATCGAATCCCGCGCGGACTATTACGAAAAAAGCGGCGCCCTGCGCGATATGGTGCAGAACCATCTTACGCAGCTTCTTACGCTTGCTGCGATGGAGATACCGCTCGCGTTCAAAGCCGAAGATCTGCGTTTCGAAAAGGTAAAAGTGCTTCGTTCGATCTCGCCCATTCGCGCGGAGGATGTGATCTTAGGTCAATATACCGAAGGGGAATTGGGTGGCAACGGCGTGCGTGGATACCGTCAGGAAGATGGTGTGCGAAGCGATTCGAAAACGCCAACGTTCGTGGCACTCAAAATGCGCGTAGAAAATTGGCGATGGCATGGAGTGCCATTTTATCTCACCACGGGCAAACGATTGAAAGAGCAAAAGTCAGAGATCATTATCACATTCCGAGTTCCGCCGGTCGCGCTGTTCAAATCGTCCGATGGCCGCGAAGCGCATTCCAACGTACTCATCATTGCGCTCCAGCCCAACGAGGGATTCCGCATTTCTTTTCAAGTCAAAAAACCGGGTTCCGAGATAGCCGTCCAATCCGAATGGATGCACTTCTCGTATAATGAAGCGTTTGGCCCGATGCCGGACGCGTATTATACCCTTCTGCGCGACGTAATGCTCGGCGATCAATCCCTCTTCGTCTCCGCCGATGAAACATTAGCATCGTGGAAACTATATACGCCGGTGCTCAATGCACATCGCTCATTGCATAACTATCCCGCCGGTTCCTGGGGACCGAAAGAGGCGGAAGCGTTGAAGGGTTAGAGCCGGTCGCGCCAGTAGCCGGGTTTGCGCGATTGATGAGCAATTGCAAGAACTACAATTTCGTCACCATCAACCGAATAAAGTATCGAGTAAGGAAAATATTTGAGGCTTTTGGCCCGCACATTAAAATCTACCAGACTGTATAATAGTGGGTTTTGGAGAATAGCCTCAAGCGCACTATCAACTTCACGTTCAAATCGCTCGGCAGATTGCGGAGAGTGCTCGCTGAGATAAAATGTAATAGCTTCCGAATATTCCAATTCGGCATGCGAGCGGATTCGGATAGTCATCCTCTGGCGCGCTTTGCTTCTTCGATCATTTTTCTTCCCTTCGCCATCATCTCCTCGCGGCTAACAGTTGTCCCTTCACCGCGTCGATGCTGTTCCAGTCGCCTCTTTGCTTCTTCGACCCACAGTTTCATATTCTCGTCCTTCGAGAGATGTTCGGTGATCTCCTCGGCGAGTAATGCTTGCTCATGAGGGTCAAGTTCGAATACTTCATCTCGGAGTGCTTCTCGTGCTCTATCCATAAAATTATCAACTCGTTATCATTATGCTAAGTGCCCGTCACAATTGAACGCCAAACATGTTTTTACCGTTTGGCACATTCTCACAAACTAAACCTCAATCCACCCGATGAAAAAGCAAGAATTATTCTCGAAAACGGTCGAACATATCGACATCAAAAAGATGAATGCCGTGCCGATGGTCGAAGCCATGGGGCACATGGCCTTTCAGGCGCGTAATCTGAATCGTGCAGCGCAGATCTTCAATATGATGATCGAAGAGGAAGGTTGTTCGGTCATTCTGTGCCTCGCCGGTTCGCTGATCAGCGCGGGGCTGAAGCAGGTCATCATTGATCTTCTTGAAAATCGCATGGTGGATGCCATCGTCTCGACGGGCGCGAACATCGTCGATCAGGATTTTTTCGAAGCGCTCGGTTTTCGGCATTATCAGGGATCGCAATATCTTGACGACAACACATTGCGCGATCTCGCCATCGACCGCATTTACGATACCCTTATCGACGAGGATGAACTTCGCGTCTGCGATCATACCATCGGCGAAATTGCAGATTCGTTGGAACACCGTCCGTATTCCTCACGCGAATTCATTTCTGAAATGGGACGCTTTTTGGATGAACGCCATCCCGAAGCGAATTCCATTGTGCTCACCGCGTTCCGGAACGATATTCCGATCTTCGTTCCTGCCTTTAGCGATTGCAGTGCTGGGTTCGGCCTTGTCATGCACCAGACCGCTCATCCCGATTCTCATGTCTCGCTCGATTCCGCAAAAGATTTTCTGGAACTCACACGCGTAAAGCTCGCAAGCAAAGAAACAGGCTTACTCATGATCGGTGGGGGAGTACCGAAAAATTTCGCGCAGGATATTGTTGTTGCAGCAGAATTACTTGGCGAAGACGCTCCAATGCACAAATACGCCATTCAGATCACCGTCGCCGATGAGCGCGATGGAGCACTTTCCGGTTCGACGCTGCGCGAGGCATCCTCGTGGGGGAAGGTTTCTACTTCGTACGAGCAGATGGTCTATTGCGAAGCAACGGTCGCACTGCCATTACTTGCAAGTTACGCCTATCACAAAGGCGCCTGGAAACAACGCGAGGCGCGGAAGCTGGCGCTCAATTTTGCGGAAGTTCTTGCTTAGGCAATGATCATTCTCACAGGCGGGGCGGGATTTATTGGCAGCGTCATTCTGCGCAAGCTCAACGAGGCAGGGCATAACGATGTGCTCGTGGTTGATACAGCCGCGATGGAAGGCTGCCAAAATCTGAAGGGAAAACATTACCGATTCGAAGAACGCGATTCGTTATTTAATTCCCTTAGATCCTTCAAGCCCTCGGATGTGGATGCGATCCTCCATATCGGCGCCATCACATCCACAACGGAAACGGATAAGGCGCTGCTCGATAGATATAACTTCAACTACAGCAAGCATCTTGCCGAGTGGGCGTTCGAGCATGGAACCCGATTTATCTATGCCTCCAGCGCCGCAACGTATGGCGATGGCACGCTCGGTTTTTCGGACGCTGACGACATGACTGCCCGCATCAAACCGCTGAACCTTTACGGCGAATCCAAACGAGAGTTCGATGCATGGCTCCTTCAAAATAATCATGCGTCGCAAGCCTGTGGATTTAAATTCTTCAATGTCTTTGGACCAAACGAATACCATAAAGGCGATATGGCGAGCCTTGTATTCAAGGCGTATCATCAGATATTGGAAACGGGAGCCATTCGTTTGTTCAAGTCTGCCGACCCGCACTACAAGGACGGCGAGTTTAAGCGGGATTTTATTTATGTGATGGATGCCGTCGATGTCGTCATGTGGGCGCTCGATAATTCGAATGTGAATGGCATTTTCAATCTCGGCACGGGCCACGCGCGTTCATGGAATGACCTTGCGAACTCACTCTTCGCGGCGATGAATAAGCCCGCGAACATCGTCTATATCGACATGCCGGAAAACGTGCGAAAGCAATATCAGTATTTCACGGAAGCGGATATGTCCAAACTACGAGCGGCGGGATATGCGAAACCGTTCCAAACATTGGAGGACACTGTGGGGGATTATGCTCGAAATTACCTGATGCAGCCAAATCCTTATTACTAATTCTATGTCCATACGCTCTTTTCCCTCCATTGCATTACTCCATGCCGGAGCAGCGAGTGCTATTGCTGAATGTGCAGGTAAGGCCATTGCGGATAGAGGCCGATTTACCATTGCGCTTTCTGGCGGCAAGACGCCACGCGCGCTTTATGAATTGCTTGCGCGTGAATATGCCACGGCCATCGACTGGAGGAGCGTGGAACTCTTCTGGGGCGACGAACGGAATGTACCCCATAGCGATCAGGAAAGCAATTTCCGAATGGTGAAGGAATCGCTGCTGGACCGCATCGACATCCCGCTGGAAAATGTTCATGCAGTTCCCATTCTTATGGACGATACTGCCGAAGCGGTTGCAACGCGGTATGCTGCAGCAATTCAGGAAGCGCTCGGGCAGGGTATGCCACAATTCGATGTTGTTCTGCTCGGTCTTGGCAGCGATGGCCACACGGCCTCGCTCTTTCCGGGAATGACGGAGCAGGAAATGAGTGAGGGAATTGTGATCGCAACGCACTCGCCGGTTGCGCCGTTCGAACGGGTCTCGCTCACGCTCTCGGTGATCAATAATGCTCGGAATGTTTTCTTTCTCGTCGCGGGCGAAGAGAAAAAGGAAATATTGAAAGCCGTTCTTGCCGATGAAGGGAATGCCGATTCCCCCTATCCTGCCGCCCGTGTTCATCCGCGCGGGGAGCTTGTGTGGTTCGTGGATGAAGCTGTGTAACCGTGACCTTTAGGTCACGGTGTGATTGCCCGAACTGTCTCCCGCATCCCACACGTTACAAACCATCATGCGCTGGTTAATAACGCTCGCGGCCCTGGTTCCCTTATGTGTGGTTGTTGGTAGTGTTCACGCCCAAAGCAACCCGCCGTTTAAAAACCCGTCGCTGGATAGCAATTGCTATTTCCCGCAAATCGGTGTGCCGGGCGAGATCGATACAATTTATGGGGACTACGCCAATGAGGGTCTCGGCGCGTATATTTATAATCTCGGCCCGAATTCGAAAGGCGCGCCCGGTACCATGCTCATCGGCAATACCGGAACCCCATTTATTCCGAACGAGGTGGCAACGGGTCCAAGTTTCAATCTCCACGATCTAAAAGCAAAAGCACAAAATCTACGTCTCGATCCGCAGTCGCTCCATTTCGGCCATTTTCAAAATCGGTCGAGTATCGATATTTTCACCGATGAAGGATGGATTATTTATTGGGCCGATGAGAATGGGAACTACGATACCGCACGAAGAACGAAACTAAAAACTAATATTTTCGGAGATCATGGAATTTTGGTCAATGGGGGATTGCTTTTTACACCCTACATTTCCAAACTATCAACTGATAGCGTCGACGATTTAGTTTTAGGATATGCCACTGACTTTATAAACCACCCGCTGGACAGTCTTTTTTTGATTCTTTTTAAGGGAGGAGAACGGTTGGCAACCAAAGACACAGCTTTTGAAGATACCTCCGCAAATTTTGGATATATTACATACGGGTCTGGTTTAAACAACCATGATGAATGGACATGCCTGCAAGGCGATTTTAGGGGAACTGGGAATGAAGACCTTCTTGCATCTGACCAATACGACCTTTTTTTCTTTCGAAACGATCCGCCATTCACCCTCGATAAACTCGCCCAAGCACTGCGTTATGATACGCTGAGTTATGATATCGGAGTTTATGCACCGGTCTCATCCATTGTCATGCCGTTCTTTCCCAAAAAAGCAGGAGATCGATCCATCGATTTTGGCACCTCACATCTGGATTCGAGCACCGGCAAAAACAGTATTTATCTTTTTCGCGGTGGGCCGGACTTCGGTTCCCATCGCATCAGTATTGACAGCGCGGCATATGTGATTTTGCACCCAGAGTTGGGTGAAACGAATTGGCCCGATTTTTTCGTCGATGCTGGAGACATGACCGGAACCGGTAACCATGTTCTATACGTCGCTGCTGACGATGGTATTGGAGCTTTTCAAAACTTCTATCTTACTGGTCAGGCGCTGGATAATAAAATTGATATTTACAATTCGTTTGAAGCCGGAGCAGGCGGGGACACATTAACGGCGAATGCCGATAGTTTGGAAGATCTCCTTATGGGTCTTCCGGGGTATGTTTCGGCTGCAGACCAATCGAATGGAAAACGTGAAGTGGGGTCTATGTGGCTCATGTATGGCTCCAAACAAATTCCAGTTCATCTGAATCCAGAATTTGCCGACGTGAAGAGCGTTCCGCAAGTAAATGGCGCTGGTCTTTCGTTCTCGCCGAATCCAATAACGCAAAGCTGGAGTGTAGCAACCATTGTCTGGCCAGTAGGCGAGGAAGCTGATCTAAGCGTCTATGATCTTTTAGGAACGGCGGTTCAAACGGAGAAGATCCGGTTGCTCGGCGGCCCGGAACAGCAGCGCATCTATTTCCGGGGTCTTGCGGATGGAGTTTATGTGGTGGAAATACATGGAGCCTACGGCGAGGCGCGTGCAAAGTTGGTTATTGTGCACTGAATTTCCCGCCCTGAACTTGCGTTAAGCAAATGAGGAGATTTTATGTCACACGAATCAATTACCGCTAAGATCGAACAAAGGCAGATCACTTTACCTCCGGACGTGGATTGGCCGGATGGGATGACCGTGCGCTTGATACCGGAAGAGGAAGAAATTCCTACTTTATATGAAATGCTAAAGAAATGGGATGGCATCGCCACTGACCTACCACCAGACTTGGCGGCGAATATCGATCACTATGTGCACGGACAACCGAAAAAATGAGTACGTTTTTTGCTGATGCTTATTATTTCATTGCCCGGATCAATCAGGACGATCAGTATCACGGTCGTGTGATTGAGTTTTCAAAAACCATGCGTGCTAATCTTGTCACAACGGATTGGGTACTGATGGAGGTAGCGGATGCTTTAGCCGGCTCAGAAGTGCGCAATCAAGCGCGCGACTATTTCCTTTATTTAAGGTCGTTACCCCACTGTGAAGTGATCGAAGCAGCTCGTGATCTTTTCGATCGTGCTCTTAACTATTATCATCGTCATGCTGATAAAGATTGGTCTCTCACCGACTGCACATCATTCATGGTCATGCGCGATCTCGGAATAAAAGAAGCGCTCACCGGCGATAAGCATTTTGAGCAAGCCGGTTTTGTTGCGCTGCTAAAATAAGAATCGCTCGCGCTCGCATTAATTCATCACCGCTTGAATGAATTAATTCAAAAACTTGCACTTCTTTTTCTCTATCGTGGTTGAGAGTGTGGCATGTCCGAATTCATTCATCTCCACAATCACACCTATTACTCGCTGTTAGACGGCGCGTGCAGCATTCCCGATCTGGTCGGTGCTGCAAAAGCTAACGGGATGAAGTCGGTCGCACTGACCGATCACGGCGTGCTCTTCGGTGCGTTCGAATTTTACAAGACGGCGAAAGCCAACGGCATCAAGCCCATCATTGGGTGTGAAGTGTATTATGTGAACGATGGCCTCGCCACCGACCGCGAGCGTTTTCAGGATGCCGAAGGCAAGAATAAGGCGTATAATCATCTGATCTTGCTTGCAAAGAACGAGGTGGGCTATCAGAATCTGATGAAGCTCGTCACGCTCGGGCATACCGAAGGTTTTTACTACAAGCCGCGCATTGATTTTGCGATGCTTACTGAGCATCACGAAGGCTTAATTGCAACGACGGCCTGTGCAGGCGGCATCGTCAGCCCGCATCTTATCTCCGGCGATTACGACAAGGCCAGACGCGTCGCCACGAAGTTCAAAGATCTCTTTCAGGACGATTTTTATATCGAGATTCAGGATCACGGGCTTGCGCCGGAAGTGAAGGTTCGCGAAGCTGCGCCGAAGCTTGCTCGTGAGCTTGGCATAAAGCTCGTTGCCACGAACGATTGCCATTACATCGAGCAGCGACATGCCGTCGCGCATAATGTGCTGCTGCATATTCGCGATGCCGGCGGCAAGGAAACGCCGGACGTGAACAAGCTGAAGTACGGCACGGACAAAAATTATTTTCGCAGTGCGAAGGAAATGCACAAGCTCTTCGCCGAGTGGCCGGAAGCGATCGAGACGACATTAGAGATCGAAGAGAAATGCAATATCACGCTCTCGAAGGATTTCAAGATGCCCGCGTTTCCGATTCCTGCAGAGTCCGGCGCAGCAACGCTTGAAGAATATCTCGATCATTTGACGAAGAACGGTCTCGACCGCAGATTCAGCGGTACGATGACGCGTGAGATCGAAGATCGCACCGCGTTCGAGCTTGGCGTCATCAACAAAATGGGTTACGCGGGATATTTCCTCATCGTGCAGGATTTTATTTCTGCTGCGCGCAAGATGGGCGTGAGCGTTGGCCCAGGTCGCGGCTCTGTCGCAGGATCGCTTGTGGCGTATGCGCTGGGCATTACGAATGTCGATCCGATCAAGTATAATCTGCTCTTCGAACGCTTCCTGAATCCCGAGCGCGTCTCGATGCCCGATATAGACATCGATTTTTCGGATGACAAGCGTGAAAAGGTCATCGAATACGTTCGCGAAAAATATGGGCGCACATCCGTTGCGCAGATCATTACATTCTCCACGCTTTCGGCGCGCGCCGTTCTGAAAGATGTAGGCCGCGTGCTCGGCGTGCCGCTTGGAACGATAAATGAACTGACAAAGAATATCCCCGTCATTATGGGCCGCGTAACTCCGCTTGCAGAGGCGGTCGAGCTGCCGGAAGTAAAGGCGATCTTAGCGAAGGGCGATCCACTCGTTGCAAAGCTCATCGAGTATTCGCTGATCTTAGAGGGATTCGCGCGTTCGGCTTCGAAACATGCTGCGGGAGTCGTGATCGCGCCGAGCGATATATCGAATTACGTTCCGCTCTACAAAACGCCATCGCTGGATGATGCGGTCACGCAGTTCAACATGAAGGATGTGGAGGAGGCCGGACTTCTCAAGATGGACTTCCTCGGCCTTCGCACGCTTTCGATCATCGACACAGCGCTTGCGCTCATCGAGCAGAATCATGGCGTGAAGATCGACATTGACGAAATTCCGCTCGACGACGTAAAAACATACGAGCTGTTTGGACGCGGCGACACCATCGGCGTGTTCCAGTTCGATTCGCCGCCGATGCAGAACTATATGCGCGCTCTGAAACCGGAGAACATGGAAGATCTTTCTTCCATGAACGCGCTCTACCGTCCGGGCCCGATGGAATTCATTCCCGAATTCATCGAGCGCAAGCATGGGCGGAAGAAAGTAGAATATCTCCATCCCTTACTCGAACCAATCCTGGCCGAGACGTATGGCGTTGTTGTTGTGCAGGAACAGGTGATGCGCATTGCGAACGATCTGGCCGGATTTTCGCTCGCCAAAGCCGATGAAATGCGCCGCGCGATGGGCAAGAAGGATATTGCCAAGATGGAGGCAATGAAGGAAGCCTTTATCACGGGATGTGTCGCGAACGATATTCCGGAGAAAATTGCGAAAGAGTTATACGATCGGCTTGCAAAATTCGCGTCCTACGGTTTCAACAAATCGCACAGCCTTGCCTATTCGCTTATTAGTTACCAGACGGCGTGGCTGAAAGCGAACTACACTTCCGAATTCCTCGCTGCGAACATGACGCATGAGATGAGCGATGCCGATTACGTCGTTCAACTTATTGATGAGGCGAAGAAATACAACATTCGAACCCTCCCGCCGGATGTAAACCTCAGTTTTATTCATTTCACGGCAACGAAAGAGGGCATTCGGTTCGGACTCGCGGGAATTAAAAGCGTGGGTGAAAAAGCGGTCGATGAAATGGTGCGTGAGCGCGCGAAGAACGGAGCATTCACTTCGATCTTCGATTTTACATCGCGGCTCGATACGCGATTGGTGAACAAACGCGCGATCGAAGCGATGGTGGAGGCCGGCGCGTTCGACTCCTGCAACGAGGATAAGCGCGTGACTCCGGCATTTCGCTCCGATCTCTTCGAGAACATCGAGCGCGCACTGCAATACGGGCAGAAAGTACGCGATGAAGCAAAATCCCCGCAGGACTCGCTCTTCGGCGGTGACACGCCGCAGGTGCTAACGCCTCCGCCCATCACAGATGCTGTGCATCGCTGGACGGAACTCGAAATGCTTTCGCACGAGAAACGCGCTGTCGGGTATTACGTGAGTGGGCATCCGCTGGAACCATATCGCATCGATGTGACAAGTTTCGTTACGCATAAAGCGATCGATATTACAAATACAAAGCAGAACGATGTCGTGCTCGTAGGCGGCGTGATCGTTGGCCTCACACGTAAGCTCGATCGCAATGGCAATGCGTTCGCCATCGTAAAGCTCGAAGATTTTACGGGCAAGATCGAATGCGTATTCTGGAGCGAGGCATTCCGACAATTTCAGCAGTTTGTGGTGGATGAAAAGCCGCTTTTTCTGCGCGGAAAAATTCGCAAGAACGGGCCGGATGAAGCGCCGACCGTTATCGTCGAAGAAGCCTTCGAGATTCCCGCCATGCGCAAGCGCATGACGCGCGGCGTGCTCGTTCGTTTGTTCGAAAACGAGGATGCACGCCCGGCCATTCAGAACATCGAACAGCTCTGTTCCAAATTCCACGGCACGTGTACCACCTTTATATCTGTTGAAACAGCGGCCGGGGTTAGCCGTAAATATCGGTTGCCGGAGAAGTATAAAGTCGAGCCGGGCGATGACCTGGTGCGAGAATTCGGCAAAACATTCGGCCTCAACAGGCTTTTATTTACGAGATAGGTGATTTTATGACTGCTACAATGACAGGACCGCTCCACTTAACGGATGCTACGTTTGACAAAGATGTATTAAAGAACGATAAGCCGGTGCTTGTCGATTTTACTGCGACCTGGTGCGGCCCCTGCCGCATGATCGCCCCGATCATCGAAGAACTTGCCAACGAATACGAAGGCAAAGCGACGATCGGCAAATTAGATGTGGATGAAAATCCGGAGACCTCGATGAATTTCGGAATTCGCTCGGTGCCGACGCTGCTTATTTTTAAGGGCGGGCAGGTCGTCGATCAGATCATCGGCGCGACCGGCAAAGAGAAAATACTTGCAAAGCTGCGGCCGCACATGGCCTGAACTGGTATTGACGATAGAAATTAAAGAGGGCGTTCGCATCAGCGAACGCCCTCTTTGTTTTGGCACTTTCAGTTCAGATCTACCTTGAGAGAGGACGTGCGCAGCACGTCCCTACGATGTTGCCTTAGTGCTCCACCACCAATTTCTTCGTCACCGTTGCCCCGCTGGCTTCGATGCGGAGATAATATGTTCCCATCGGAAGCTGGCTGACGTCTAAGGTGTACGCATGGTCGCCGGCGGCGAGTGTGCCATCTGCCACTATCTTCGAAGTACGTCCGAGCACATCGAGTAATGTCATCTGTACGCGGTCGAACGCGCCCGTCGTCAGCGTGATCTCCGCCTGCTGATTCATCGGATTCGGTACGACCGTAACTGCAAGCGATTGCGGCTGGCCGTTGGGGGTAACGCCGGAAGTAGCGCAACTTAATACCTGAGTATTGGAACACACTACGCCGCTTGCTTTCGTTGTGACTTGCACATTGGAAGGGGCCCCGGTGGTATTGTAGTTTACGATAAACCCTTTCGAGGTTAACGGCCCGATCGTTCCGGCAGCGATCGTTACGCTGCCATTGCCAGAAGCGATATTGGCCATCCACGGACTGGAAGCAGATGCCGAAGCGATCGACCATCCGTTCGATGGAGTGATAACGATGCTATCAATAATAGCGCCACCTTCCCGCTGATTCAGGACGATGAAGGTATCGGAGCAGATCCCTTGGGCCAGAGCCAAATGAAGATGCAGAATCGAATCGCAGACGAGCGGCGGGGTACAGCCTTGCTCATTAATGGTGTACGGAATCGGCTGCTCATTGCTATTCAGAGAATCGATGGGCATCCAGGAAAGCGTCCACGGAGCATTCGGAACGGCGGGATCGATACAAAAGTGGATCGTATCGAAGCTGTCGGTTTTAAGCAAACCGCTTGGGCCGGAAGTATTCGTAAAACGGACGGATGGCCCGATAACAGCTGCTTCCCACCCATTGCTTGAGGAGAAACATTTTGCGTTGGTTGGGAATGTACCGGCTGTTGGCGGGATGGTGAGCGTGATTGCATTAATGCTGGTACTTGGATTGGTGTGAATATTATGCACAATGAGCATATAGTTGCAGTCAGTACCGCCCTCTACCCACGAGGTGTCAGTACGTCCATTTTTACACTGTATCGTAATGGTTCCGCTCGATAATGCCGTCGTGCCGTTCGAATCGACCCATTGAATGGTTACCAATTCCCCTTGATTTGGATCGTCAAGCTGGAATCGTGGCGTCCAAATGGTTCCGCCGGGTTGTGCGAATTGCGGGTCTGCTAAGTACTTCGGCACCTCAAAATAACTGAGAGTTTTAGTGCCTACTCCGTTATATTGCCAGGTTCCCGTTATAGCCTGCGAGGAAGGCGGAAGCGTTGCCGAACCGAATGTTACACCCGGCGTTGTGATCGTGAACGTCCAATTCGTGACCGGTGAGACGATATCGCCTCCATCGCCGTTATGGTAATTCTTCGCATTGATCTGGAAGTCGCAGTGGCCTGCACTCAAAATATTTACACTATCCGGACTTGCATTCTCGGAGCAGGTCTGCGCGGTGGCTGCAACATTCGCTACGGTATCGCGATCCATAATCGCCCCGCCGCTATAGGGCGTGCAAACAAAGGTGAAGTTGGTCGCACTCGGATTTGCGCGTAATGGAACGATAAATCCGTCGAGATTCCCTTGATACACGATGTTGTCTGCTGTGATCAAGGTCTCGAAATAAGCAGCCGTTGATGTTACAGAATCAATGATCCAGCCGGCTGGAGCTTTAACACCGGAGGGACGAATAGAGCCGACGGAAAATCCCTCCAGTTCGATCTTTAATTCATTAATGGAATTTCGGGTTCCATTTCGATTAAAAACATGAAAATCAAATTGGGGATCACAGCCTGGCGTTGTGGCTGAGGCGGTTACGGTGTCAAAGGTGCAATAGCCTTGATAAACCGTAGGTGTGAGGGTGAAGGTACCTTGGTTATAGACCGTGCCGGCTCCGGCCTCCGATTGCCAATGAATAGTTACCGTACTATCAAACAGGTTATCTGGTAGCGGGTAGGCTTGATTCGGTCCCCCAAGTTGCAATGAGAAACCACAACACTTCTCTTTATTACCTAATCCGGCGCCAGTAAAATTTGGGCCAAAAGAAAGCACGGTCCAGGGGGAATCAGAGGCTACATTAAACTTGCTGGCGCAAGATGTGTTCGAGCCTGCGATGAACGTGAAATTGGGAGTTAGAATGGTAAATTTGATCGAATCAATGAATTCCGGATCTGAATTATAAAAACAAAAATCCCAGGCCGCTATGGAACCACAAGAGGGTACAAAGTTCATAGTATCGACATGTTGTGCGCTGGCCATACGTGGCGCGACGAGGGCGAGGGTTAGGAGAAGGAGGGGAAGAATGCGTGCAGGCTTCATAGTTAAGTGCCTCATAAGAGTTAAGCAATAAGAAAGATTGAGAACGAATGCTATCGAACGGTTTGCGGTGGGGTGTATAACAAACAACCTTCGAAACCCGGGATTGTTACACCTCCCTCATCGCAAAAATACGCGATCCTTACTATAGAATTACCGAATCGCTAATAATCTAACTACGAACGGGCCGTTTCCGCTCCCGTTGCTTTCGGAAGCGGCTTTTCCCACCAGCCGAGATCGACGGTCGAGAACGGGCGGTCTATTTGCTTTGCTTCCTCGAGAAATTCGGTGTCTGCGGCAGAAAGCCCTGTATTGGGGTCGTAGTGCTCTGCAAGATCAAGCAGATGGGTAAGCAATTCCGCGTGTTCGGCAAAGCGGGTTTTGGAGTACTCGATCGCGCCCTGCGTGGAAATGACGAACGGCCAGTCGCTGGCTTCGAGCAGAAGCAGTTCGCGGGCAGCTTGGTCGAGAATGGAATGAAGATGGCCATGTTTGTGCTCATCAGACTTAGATCGCAGCACGTTCAGAAATCGGTCTTCGAGCGGATAGATCACGTCCCACATCCATGCCACTTCGTTATTCGTCCAGACAAAATGCTGGCCACCTTCGCCCCACGATCCTTCGGGAAGCGAGATGGTGTTGTGCGGCGCGGAATAATTATCCAACGCTTCGGCGCAATCGGTGAGCTTGATCTCTTCGGAGGGGGTCATGCGCCGCAGAACTTTTTCCAGGAATCGCGGGCCTTCGAACCACCAGTGCCCGAATAATTCCGTATCGAACGGTGCGGCGAGAATGCCCGGATAGCTGTGCGAGTGGGAATGATCTTCCAGCTCTGCGCGAACAAGCGAAACGAAGTCATCTGCATCGAGATCGAGCTGCCATTCGGTTTTGTCCGATACATAGGGAAGTTTATCTCCCATATCGATCTTTGCGCCGGTTACTTTCCAATAGCGCAGGCCAGAATTGTGATGCTTTTTCGAGAAGTCGAGATACGCGCCAGCGCCGGGATAACCCTTTTCTGCATCCCACACCCGCTTTGCACTTTGTGTATCTCTGGAAAAGATCGCGGGCACGTGTTTGGGTGGTGCACCGGTGGAATGCGTGGAATCTACCCAATAAATGTCGGTCAACGACCGATTGGGATCGTTTTTGATCGCCTGTTCCGCGTTGGAACCAACTTCTGCGGCATATTTCTCGCGCAATGTGTTCGCGAATGGCGGATAAGGTGGGATCGTCACGCCGCCTTTCGTCAGAGCGCCATCGACGACGAAGTATTCGAGTCCTGCTTCGGCGACTAATTCTTCTACTCCCGTGCGTTCTTCACTCATGTTTCGGAATGATTCCGGCCCGACCGGCGGCGACCACGCATAGCGCGGGCGGTAACCGCACTCCGGCAGCCAGATCCCGCGCGGGCGTTTGCCGAAATGCAGTTCGTGCGTTTCGATCGCACAGTTAATTTGTCCACGAATATTATCGTCACGTAATAGCAGTGGGAAGTATCCGTGCGTTGCGCCACACGTCATGGCGTCGAGCACACCCGCGTCAGAGAGCGTTTTGAACCCCGCAACAACGTTCCCGCGATAGCGTTCGAGGAAAAGCTGCTTCGTGCGTGAGTAAAATTCCCGCCAATATTCGGCCTGCGGCTGAAGGTGCTGCTCGCCACGCTGTGCAAAATCGGCATGATCTTTTTCTGAGGCGCGGATTTTTTCATTGCAATAATCCACAAAGACCGTTGCAAAATCCGGATCGGCAAGCTGTTCGAGCACGATAGGCGAAAAATCCATCGAGATGCGCGGTGAGAGACCCTCGGCTTGCATTGTTTCGAGCACTCCCAGGATCGGGATGTAGCACTCGGCCACAGCTTCCGAAAGCCAGTCGGAGCCATGCGGCCACTTGCCGTGATGCAGCACATACGGCAAATGCGTGTGGAGAATGAAGGTGAACGAGCCGAGCATGAACCTGGATTACGCTGATTGGATGGATTGCGCTGATGGATTTGAGAATGGAGTTACACTTAACAATGAATGGATGGGAAGTATCAATAGATATGTCGAAACCTTCGCACTACCTAAATGAAAATGGGACTGCCGGGACTTATGCCACCAATGGCCGATGAATCTCGAAGCGGCAGTTTACGTAAAATCCCAAAATCGCCCGGTAATCCGCATAAATCCGCGTAATCCAGGTTCAAATATGATCAAGAAAACAGAAGAAGAATGGAAACGGGAGCTGACTCCCGAGCAATACCGCGTAATGCGCCAGAAGGGAACCGAGCGTCCGTTCACCGGCGAGTACGAATCGGTATGGGAGGACGGCGTCTATAAATGCGGGGCATGCGGCGCACCGCTTTTCGATAGCGAAACGAAATTCGATGCCGGCTGTGGGTGGCCCAGCTTTTATGCGCCAAAAGCGAATGCGCAGATCGAAGAACACGAAGACCGCTCCGGATGGTCAACGCGCACCGAAGTAACCTGCGCTAATTGCGGCGCGCATCTCGGCCACGTCTTCGACGATGGCCCCGCGCCAACGGGATTGCGCTATTGTATTAATTCGGCTTCGCTGGGGTTTGAGAAGAAATAAATATTTCAATCTGCTGAGACCAGCGCCAGCACATCATCGTTCGCAAGTGCAAGCCGGCCATGCAGGAAGGATAGCTCGATCAAAAATGCGAATCCTTCCACGGTTCCACCGAGCCGAGTGACGAGCCGCTTTGCCGCCGCGGCCGTTCCGCCGGTTGCGAGGAGATCATCTACAATGATCACTCGGTTCCCGGGCATAATGGCATCCACATGCATCTCGACGGAATTTTTTCCATATTCCAATTCATATTCTTCGTGGATGGTTTTGTATGGCAGCTTGCCGAACTTACGCACGGGAACGAATGGTAAGTTCATCTCCAGCGCAAGCGGCATTCCGAAGACGAACCCGCGCGACTCGATACCGACGATAATATCCGGTTTTTTCGGCGTTGCATATTCGATGAAACGATCGATAATTTGCCGCATTGCTTTGGGGCTGGAAAGCACGGGCGTGATGTCCTTAAACATAATTCCCGGGTGCGGGAAATCGGGGACGTTGCGTATTAATGGTGCTGCTAAAAGTGTCTCTTTGGTGCGTACTTCTTGCATTCGTTGTAATTTTGTACGGTAAACATCACGTAACCCGTAGCCGTGACCTTTAGGTCACGGTGGCGGAGTGAATAATACACCGTGGCCTGAAGGCCACGGCTACGAGGATAAATCATGTCAGATAAAAAATTAAAACTCCTCCGCACGGAAGAGATCGCTCGCGGCACGAGCGCCTTTCATCTCTCAAAGCCGGAAGGATTCGAATATGAATCCGGGCAGACGATCGACCTCTACCTTATCGATCCGCCGGAAATGGATGAGGAAGGCCCGATCCGCACGTTCTCGCTCGTCAGCGCACCTTACGAGCCGGAGTTGGAATTTGCCACGCGTATGCGCGACACGGCATTCAAGCGTATTCTGAAAAACGCTCAGCCCGGATTCGAACTAACGTGGGATGGGCCGTACGGCTCGTTCCTGCTGCACAAGAATGCTGCAAAACCGGCGGTGTTCCTTGCCGGCGGCATCGGCATTACGCCATTTATGAGCTTGATAAAATCGGCGACGCATAATAAATCGGCACACGAGATCTTTCTCTTTCACTCCAACCACACGCCGGAGGATGCGCCGTTCCAGAAGGAGCTTGCCGCGTTCACAACGCTAAACCCGAAATTCCATTTTATCCCGGCGATGAGCGACATGGATAAAACCTCGCAAGTGTGGAGCGGCGAGCGTGGGTTCGTCAATAAAAGCATGATCGAGCGGTATGTCACCGATCTTTCCACGCCGATCTATTATCTGGCCGGTCCGGCGGGATTTGTGACGGCGATGCGCAAAATGCTTGTCGAGGCGAAAATAGATGAGGACAATATCCGCTTCGAGGAGTTTCCGGGATACTGAGGTTTTGTATTATCTCTGAATTATCTTGCGAAGATACCGTTATCAGTATTCCTCGATTTTAATTCATGTACTCCTGTTCCAACAAATAACTATATCCGATGTCCTCCAGCACCATTCAATCGAAAAATATTAGAGATCTCGTCATTGTTCGCGATAAAAGCGTCGATTCGCGCTATAAAAATGGCGAAAAGACCGCCATCACCGATTTTATCGAGGACTATATGAATGGCCGCGTGGACATCACCTGCGATCTGCAGGAGCTGATCCGCAACCGGACGCTTTTCTTTAAGTATGCATGGGTGGGGCATCATCTGAAATTCCTGTTCTCGCGATTTATTCCGGAAGTGACCATCCACTCGGCGAAGCAGGATGAGCGCGTCATCCGCAGCCATTACGATCGTGGCAACGACTTTTTCGGCGGATTTCTGGGCGAGCGCATGATCTACACCTCCGCCTTTTTCAAAACAGGGCATGAAGACTTAGAAACGGCCCAAGATCAGAAGCTCGATCTTGTCTGCAATAAACTGCAGCTTAAGCAGGGCGAAAAATTGCTCGATATCGGCTGCGGATGGGGAACCCTTGCCGCGCATTCTGCGAAATATTACGGTACGGATTCCACCGGCATCACCATCGCGCAAAAAGGGGCCGATTATGGGAACGATCAGATCAAGCGGTGGGGCGTGGCGGACCATGCGAGAATTTTACGAATGGATTATCGTTCCATACCTGCCGCGAAGTACGATAAGATCTCCTGTCTCGAAATGGCGGAGCACGTCGGCGTAAAATACTTCCAGCGGTTTATGAAGCAGATCGCAGGACTTTTGAAAGACGACGGACTCTTTTACTTGCAGATCGCGGGACTTCGCGCGGGATATCATAAAGAATCCCTCATCTGGGGCGGATTCATGGCAGAATATATTTTCCCCGGCGCGGATGCCAGTATGCCGCTCAGTTTTGTCGTGAAGCGATTGGAAGGCGCGGGATTCGAGATCCACAGCGTGGAGAACGTGGGAATTCATTACTCGCTCACGATCCAGAAGTGGTACAACAACTGGCAGTCGAACAAGGACGCGATCTACAAGGCGTACAACGAGTGGTGGTTCCGGTGCTGGGAAGTATTTCTGGCATGGTCGGTGGATATTGCCAAGCAGGGTAACTCCACGTGCTTCCAGATCGTCTGCAACAAGAATTTGGATACCTACAATCGTCCGCGCTTTTTCGGCGGCATTAATCTCGGCGAGCGCGATCTGCCGGCCATTCCGCGAGTCAATATGCCGCGCGGAGCATTGGTCTAACCAGCGACGGCCTGACCGGGGAACGACCGAAAACCCCCGCAAGTTTACCGCGCGCGGATGAAGAAGCAGGGCGCAGCCCTTTCATACTTCAAACTTCAAACTTCATACTTTCCCCGGAGAGGTGGCCGAGTGGCTGAAGGCAACGGTTTGCTAAACCGTTAAAGTGTTGCGAAAGCCGCTCAATTTTGAAGATTTTCTTTGTAGGTCAAACAAATCTCAAACACCCGCTTGCATTTCGAATATGTCCTTCCGTCCCGAAGGACGATCAATCCAAAAAAAAAGACACGAACCCGCTCCCGGCTCCGCTCGAAGATCGAAACCTGAATTTCAGGGAAAAATCTTTGTGCAAAAGCAGGAAAAATTCTCACTGGTTATCGTGACAAATTCTTAGGGATAATCCGTGAGATTGCACGTCTCACGGATTAAGTATTCCAAATCGAAGAGATAACCCGTGAGACGTGACCGTGACCTTTAGGAATCTTTCCTAACAAACGTAATGGGAACGAACGTAGGGGTTGCATACGTGTTAATGTCTGGCACTAATCGAAAACATCGAAAGTGCCAGTGCAAAATTCTTGGATTCAAATATGGGAAGGAAGTCAGAACGCGCCTTACAAAAAGAGGCTCGTTATGCCGAACGGTCTTTTCAAAAATTCAGCGAAGAACGGTGTCTGGTACGGATTCTATTCTTCGAAAGTTGGGAAGCGAAAACAATTTTCCACGCGAACACCGATTGAGCGAGAGGCCCGGAAGGTCTTTCAAAAGAAGTTGCAAGAGATTTGGGACGAAGAAGATCGTCCTAAGCTCCGAATAATTTCACTCGCTAATTTCACGGAAGAATATCTATCGTCCCGGCGCGGAGAGAGGATAAGTGAAAGCCAACTCAAAGAGCTTCGAGCGTCCCTTACGTTCTTGGGCCGCGTGGTTGGGGACGTGCCACTTCATACGATCACTGTTCAGGACTGCGAGCGATTCATAACACGCGGTTGGCGGGCTGAGGGCTGGAAATCGCTTTACAGTGCCCGGAAGCATTATCAGAATCTACACGCGGCGTTCGGCACGGCTGTTCGCTGGCAGCATATTCGAACGAATCCATTCGCTGAGATTAAGAAGCCTAAGCCCGTGGAACGAATGCCGGAAGTGCTTTCACGGCGGGAACTCTCTCTGCTTTTTGACTCGCTCCCGGACGATACTTACAAAGATCGTCGCATCCGGAACGTGGTTTTACTGGCAGTACACACGGGCCTTCGTCTTGGTGAACTTTTACACCTCGAAAGAAGGGATGTTGACTTTGTGGCAAATGTCCTGTTCGTGCGCTCGAAGCGTGACTGGACACCGAAAAGCAAAAAACCGCGTGTTGTGCCACTCTCAGAAGATGCCGTTCGTGCTTTACGATCACAAATTGCTGAGAATGCTCAAAACGATAACGAGCATATACAAGAATCGCTTTATATCTTTCCAAACCCGCACGGGTTCCCATTAACCTCGCCTGTTGTGGAACGTCCCTTCATTGCAAAAGTGCGGGAGCTTTGGCCCAACAGGGACGGGCTTCATTTCCACTCACTCCGTCACACTTACGGTTCGTATTTATGTGAACGCGGAGTCCCGCTTCAAGAGATTCAAAAAATCATGGGTCACTCTTCGGTGAAAGTGACTGAAATTTATGCACGGCTTCGAGGGAATGATTTCTCCCGTGCGCTCGAAGCACTCAACGGTGTGCCGTCACTAATTCGGCCTGTATATCAGACACCAGAAATTAGAGAGGAGCCAGTAACCATTTCTTCGCAGTAACAATCGAATTCTTTTTAGCCCAGCGATCACCAGCTAAAGGGTCAAGGGGTATAAGGGACAAACGCTTATACTCTGGTGAGATTCGGGATTTTATGCGTATGTTTATTAAGCGATTGTTTCGAGCCGTTCGAATCGAATACCCTCGAAAACGCATACAATGACGAGATTTCATCGAACATATAATGACAAGCGGCGTCGCAATGGTACTCCCGTAGCAAACCGGAGTTAAAGTCCAAAATTTCCAGCGTGAACTTTTGTTCGGGCCTGACAGCACCTAAATCGCAAGACTGTAGGAAGCATTATCGCGGGGACGGGAATAATGGAACTATTAGAGGCGGGACTTCTATGGGAGAACTATGCCTTGAAAATAAGATTGAACATCCGAAAGACTTGAATCTACGAATTCAATTCTCGTTTTTGAGGGAAGCATTTTTCATATTACAACGTTGATACTCGAAAGCAAGTAGCTCATTATGCCACGAAAGAAAATAGCTGAACCGACGATTGCAGTTTGTAAACAGTTCGGTCGTCCCTCTAAGTACAGCAAAGAGCTTGCTGAGTTGATATGCGATAAGCTGGTCGAAGGGAAATCTCTCATAAGGATTTGCAGAGAAGATGGAATGCCTTCCACTGTTACTGTCTATGCGTGGTTGAAGACGAATAAAGAGTTTCTTAACAAGTATTCGTTGGCGCGGGAAATTCAGGCCGATACACTTGCCGATGAAATTTTGGATATTGCCGATAATGGAACGAATGATTATACTGAGGATAAGAATGGGAACAGAGTTGTGAATTACGATCACATCAATCGCTCGAAGCTCCGCGTGACTGCGCGAATGTGGTACGCGGCGAAAGTTGCTCCGAAAAAATATGGTGATCGTCAGGCTGTTGAAATGTCTGGCCTGAATGGTGCGCCGATTAATCCAGTGCAAATTTATTTGCCGCAGAAAGGTTCTCTTGAAAAAGATGGGAAGCCGATCTAAATGAATTGAATGTGTAGCACGTTATACACTCACCAAAAAACACATGAATAAACCCGCAAAGAAGAAAGCTCCGAAGCTCACTGAAAAGCAGAGAGTGTTTTGTCAGGAATATGTGCTGAACGGAAGCAATGGTGCGGCGGCGGCGAGGGCGGCTAAATACAGCGAAAGGAGCGTCAGAATACAGGCGGTTGAGAACCTAACAAAACCTAACGTTGTCGAATACATTGCCGAACTCCGAAAGAAGATTGAGAAAGACTTCGCAGTGACCGCTAAAGAGGTTATCACAGACCTACGCTCGGCACGGGACGATTCGAAGGCTGAGGGCGATCACTCCACGCGCATTCGTGCTACGGAATTGCTTGGCAAAACGATAGGTCTGTTCATAGATAAAAATCAAATAACTGTTTCAGCTACACTTGAAGAGCTTGCCGATCGCGCCGTTGCCCAATGCCAAGCAATGAAGACCCGCTAACTCCCGCGTGGACACCTCTCTGAGAATGTATAACATGGAGTACAAAACGATTCTCGAAATGCCGAACGTGAGCGGCACTTGAAATGTAAAACATGGTTTACAAAGTGTGTAGCATGGTACACACTCAGCGGCGTGAGTTTCTACACCAGTACGCGCCCGCGCGCGCGAAGAAAATAAGGAGTTACGGGACGATAATTAGCTATCGTCGAGAACGGAATGGCACAGCAAACTCGCCTGAATCTCAGGTGCAGATCGCGGTTCTTTATGGAGACTAACCCTTCCTGAAAATCATTAATAAGCGTTCCCGTTTGAAGAGTAAGCCGGAAACTATCGGCATTGCCGCAACGAGTTCCCATCCCTGAGATTCATTGCTGAGAATGAGTTCTCGTGCCTTTTGTTCCTTTATTTTGCCGGACGATAACTTCATGTTGACTGTTTCGAATTTGATGTCTGTTGTCATAGCTCATTTATTAATTAGTTCAGGGTAAGGCAGTTGGCCGCTCGCGATATAATCAGCACAAATATGAGCGTTATCGTTTGCCTTCCCGGTTGCGAAATTATTCCCGGTGGAGCATGAAACAGAAAACTCGGTGGAGTCTCCAATGTCCAGCCGATTGACGTTATACCCGAAGGCATAGAGCTTTCCTACAGGACTCTTTGTTTCGAGAACGTTATTCGTGGTAGATTGAATCGTCAAGGAACTATATTTAGACACGAACACCTGAGCGCGTTGCCAAGCATTATCCGATTGATTTTTGGGAATCCTGAATGTTGTGGAGGCCGCGTTAACTTTCGACATGTAGGACTGTTGAGCCGGAGTCAAGGTTGCTGCACAACCAACAATTACAAAAGTGGATAACGCGAAATTCCACCACTTTTTGAAGATCGGCTTCTTTGTGGTTTCAGAGTTCATTTTTTCTCCTTTTTGAATGATTTTCGAATGAGTGTACCCGTACCGAACCCCGCGTGTACAGGATTTCAGGGCCGAAATAAAAATGAAACTCTAATAGTCCGGCTATTTTTGTTGTATTTTTGTATGGAACGGTTCACAAAAAAGCGTACAAGGGCCGTTCGGTGTGTGTACAACGGGAGCAAAATTAATTCTCGAAACTTACGGGAACGGTGAAACGGAAATAGTAGTTATATTAGCGTTACGTTCAATTACACACTATGAAAGCAATCATTTACACCCGCGTTTCAACAGAAGAACAATCACAAAGCGGTTTGGGCTTAGAAGCTCAGGAATCGGCTTGCCGGACACTTGCCGGGACGATAGGAGCCTCAGAAACGCTCCTGTTCACGGATGCAGGGATTTCCGGCTCGAAGGGGATTGAAGATCGTCCGGCCCTCACGGAAGCACTTGCCGCGCTGAAAAAAGGGGACGTTTTGATCGTCGCTAAAAGGGATAGGATTGCCCGTGACATGCTTGTTACCCTAACAGTGGAAAAGGTTGTTTCGAAACGCGGTGCGCGGCTCCTAAGCGTTGCCGGGGAAGGCTCCGATTCGGAAGGCGTGACCGGGCTAATCCTTCGAACTATGACAGACTTATTCGCTCAGGTGGAACGTGAGACGATACGCACACGAACCCGTTCAGCGTTGCAAGTGAAGAAATCGAAAGCGGAGCGCGTAGGAGCGATTCCTTACGGTTATCGTCTCGCTGAGGATGGAATTCATTTGATCGAAAGCGAACGGGAGCAACGCATTATTGCCCTTGTACAATCGCTCAGGGCAGATAAACTCTCACTCAGGGCAATAGTGGCACGGTTGAACGGGGAATCCGTCACAACGCGCACTGGCAATGTATGGCAACTAACTCAGGTTGCCCGAATCCTGAAATAATGAACTGGCTTTGTAGGATGTATAACATGAAGTACAAAACGAACGGCGTTGCCCGTATTTTGAAATGAATTTGCTTCGTAGGATGCTCAGGAACGCGCTGGAAAGGCTCCGGCGTAGGAAACTGGCGCGGGAGCTACGGCGAACGTCTCAGGACGCACGTATCGCGGCCCTACGCGCTGAATTAGACGCGGGAGTGACAGAAGAACAGGCCGAACGGGATAAACGATTTTTGGAAGGCAAAGACGATAATGACAAGCGCGAATAGGAGTTTTCGGACAAGTATTCGTAAGAGATTTTTTTAACAAGTATTCGTATGGCAAGAAGTGAACGGGAGCTTTTGGAACCGGAAGAATTTGAGCGATTGAGGAAGGCTCCGAAGATCGAAGTGCTTGCCGTGCTCGAAAGGTATGTGCGTAAGGAAGCAGGAAGGCCGAAGAGTGACACCCCGGCGCTAACAAGCGCGGAGCGTGTCCGGCTGTTCAGGGAGCGGCAACGGAAGGAAGCAAAGTCGAAAGGCCGGAAACGAGCTTCGAGCTAAAACGCTTTCATCGGTGTAAGGCCGTGCCGTAGTGCGGCTGTTTCGATCACAAACTACACCGAAAAGCAGTGCCAAAGACAGAAACAGAAAAAATTCTCGCGCAACTTAAAAAACATAATTTTCCGCAGCAAGAACTTAACATATTAACGAATTTAGAGCATATCAAAAAAGAGATT
>Ga0206934_1023_pt2 | contig 45115 bp, 38 predicted proteins | sample Alteio_BWOrgHeat_16_FD_152932 | JGI IMG/M metagenome (GOLD analysis project Ga0206934, IMG submission 152932) | Enriched cells from forest soil in Barre Woods Harvard Forest LTER site, Petersham, Massachusetts, United States -... | ecosystem: Environmental > Terrestrial > Soil > Temperate forest >...
TTGCTCCACAAATAAGTAGAAGCTCCGCTTGCAGTAAGTGTTGCTGATGCTCCTGCGCAAATCGCTGATGCCGAAGCAGCGATGCTTACACTTGGAGCCGCATTGACCGCGATTGTACTTGAAACGGTTTCTGAACACCCACTCGCATTAGTTCCTGTAACCGAATATGTTGTTGTAGCAGTAGGACTAACAGTTACACTTGCTGATGTAGCTCCATTGCTCCACAAATAACTTGATGCACCGCTAGCTGTCAGTGTTGCCGAGGCTCCTGCGCAAATTGAGGATACTGAAGCGGCAATGTTTACACTTGGTGAGGCATTAACCGTGATCACTTTTGTAACAACTTCAGAACATCCACTGGCATTGGTACCAGTACAACTATAAGTTGTAGTAGCGGCGGGGCTAACCGTTATGCTTGCTGATGTCGCGCCATTGCTCCATAGATAACTTGATGCACCGCTCGCAGTTAGTGTGGCCGACGCACCAGCACAGATTGAGGATATCGAAGCAGCTATGCTTACGGTTGGTGAGGCATTAACCGTTATCGTTTTTGAAATTGTAACAGAGCATCCGCTCGCATTGGTCCCTATACAACTATAAGTTGTTGTTGTACCAGGGCTCACAGTAATGCCGGCCGATGTAGCACCGTTGCTCCACAAATAAGTAGAAGCTCCGCTTGCAGTAAGTGTTGCTGATGCTCCTGCGCAAATCGCTGATGCCGAAGCAGCGATGCTTACACTTGGAGCCGCACTAACTGTGATTATTTTTGTAATAGTTTCTGAACATCCGCTGGCATTGGTACCAACACAACTATAGGTCGTTGTGACGCTCGGGCTCACAGTTATACTAGCCGACGTAGCACCATTGCTCCACAAATAAGTAGAAGCTCCACTGGCGGTGAGTGTTGCCGAGGCTCCTGCGCAAATTGAGGAAGCCGAAGCAGCAATACTTACGCTGGGGGCAGCATTAACTGTGATAATTTTCGAAATTGTCACCGAGCATCCGCTCGCATTGGTCCCTGTGCAACTGTAGGTTGTTGTGGCACTGGGGCTTACTGTTATACATGGAGTACTGGAGCAACTTCTTCAAGCATTTCCGTAAGCCCCGTTTCTACTACCTCTTATATTGTCACAGGTTCAAATTCAAGCGGTTGCTCAGCAACTTCTTCAATAACGGTGAATGTAAGTGCAACACCCACAATCATTATCAGCTCTTCAGCATCAACTCTTTGTGCTGGCGCATCAGCCACACTTACTGCCACAGGTGGCTCAAGCTATGTTTGGAGCAATGGTGCAACTACCTCAAGTATTACAGTCAGCCCGTCGGCAACGAGTACCTATAGCGTGACAGGTACCAACTCAGGCGGATGCACTGCAAATGCATCTACAATAATTACGGTAATACCGTTGCCAACGTTATCAATCAGTGCTTCTCCGTCGGTAATTTGTTCAGGAGCATCAACAACACTTACTGTTTCTGGCGCAACGGGTGTTACCTGGAGCACAGGAGCAACTTCGGCCTCAATTTCAGTTAGCCCTACAGTAACAACCACGTATTCTGTAGTTGGCGTTAATGTAAACGGATGCCAGGCAAGTGCGAGTGTTACGGTACAAGTTAATGCTGCTCCAAGCGTAACAGTTAGCACATCTGCTTCCTCAATTTGTGCGGGAGCATCAGCAACACTTACGGCTTCCGGAGCTTCGAGTTTCTTGTGGAGTTCCGGTGCGACCTCTAGCTCGATAACCGTTAGCCCTGGTACAACGACAACCTATTCGGTGACGGGAACCAATGCCAACGGCTGCGCGGCTACCGCAAGTGTAACAGTGGCTGTCAACGCATCACCTGATGTAACAATCAATGCATCGTCTTCATCGATTTGTGCCGGAGCATCGGCAACACTGACAGCTTCCGGGGCTACTAATTTCTTGTGGAGCAACGGCGCTACTTCTTCAGCTATCAAAGTAAGCCCTACATCTACAGCAATCTATTCCGTCACCGGCACTACTTCGTCCGGGTGTACTGCTACTGCTTCTGTGACCGTTTCTGTGAATAGCTTACCAAGCTTATCTATTAGTGCATCTTCATCGACAATTTGTTCGGGAGCATCAACAACACTTTCTGTTTCTGGTGCATCCGGCTTACTTTGGAGCACTGGAGAAACTTCGACTAGCATAATTGTCAGCCCAAGTGTCACTACAACATATAGTGTAACAGGTACTAATTCAAGTGGCTGCTCAGCTGTAACTGATATTACCATTGTTGTGAATGAATCGCCAACAGTTGTAGTAAGCGCTTCGCAATCGGCAATCTGCGCCGGGGCATCAACAACTCTTTCGGCAAGCGGGGCGACAAGTTTTATTTGGAACAATGGAGCAACTTCGTCGAGCATAGTTGTAAGTCCGGCCACTACAACAACCTATTCCGTAACCGGAACCAATAGCAATGGTTGCTCTGAGACTGCATCCGTAAGCGTTGGTGTAAGTACATCTCCAGTAGTTACAATAAGCGCCTCGCCATCCGTCATTTGTTTAGGCGAATCAACAACGCTGACTGCCACCGGTGCATCCGGCTTCGTGTGGAATACAGGAGAGACATCTGCGAGCATCGTAGTCAGCCCGGCAGAAACAGCAACCTATTCAGTAGTAGGGACGAGCGCAGGCGGATGCTCTGCGAGTGCATCGGTTACAGTCAATGTGAGTGCCGCGCCAACAATTTCTGTGTCGGCATCGACAGCAATTATTTGTGTGGGAAGTTCTACGACACTTAGCGCCAGTGGTGCGTCAAGCTTTGTTTGGAGTACGGGTGCAACTTCATCATCAGTTTCGGTGAGCCCGACGGTTACCACAACCTATACAGTAACCGGCACAAATTCCGGGGGATGCTCTTCTTCGGCATCAGTCACTATAGTTGTTAACCCGTTGCCGGTGGTGACTATTGCATCATCGGCACTCCAGATAAACATTGGAGCATCAGCAACTCTCACTGCAAGTGGCGCAACAAATTTCGTGTGGAGTACTGGTGAAACTTCTGCAAGTATTACCGTGAGCCCAACGATTACCGATACGTATTCTGTAACGGGAATAGACGCAAACGGATGTTCAAATTCAGCTTCGGTTACAGTAGTAGTTATTTCTCTGCCAACGGTAGTGTGTACAGCATCTCAGTCTACAATTTGTGCAGGCGGATCATCTACCCTCACCGCAAGTGGCGCAAGTACTTATCTGTGGAGCACCGGCGAAACTACTGCAAGCATAGTAGTGAGCCCAACTAGCACCACAACGTATAGCTGCACAGGAACAAATTCAGCCGGATTGTCGAGCACTGTGAACGTGACTGTTTTTGTAAATGCAGCGCCCAATGTAACACTCTCTGCAAACCCTTCTATTCTCGCTTCACTTGGGCTTTCGAGCACGTTAACTGCAAGTGGTGCGGCAAATTATCAATGGAGCACCGGCGCTACTGGTTCGGTTATCGTGGTTATCCCTTTAGCTACAACAACTTATTCAGTAATTGGAACTGATGCCAACGGATGTACCGGAACAGCGTCGGCAACTGTTTCTCTAAACCTGCTTGGTGGTCTTTTATCGAGTACTTCGTTATCGACGGGAACGACCAACCAGAGTTCTGTAGAGAGTGACGGTGAAAAAACTCCTTCGTCGAATGAACAGGGTAAGGAGATTACGCTGTATCCAAATCCAAGCAGCGGAGTTTTCTATGTTAAGAATGCACCTGAAAACTCAACGATAGAAGTATATAGTATAGTAGGAGAACGGGTCTATGCTAATACCATCGGGAATGAGGTTGAAGCAGTCGATTTGGGGCAGAAAGCCAATGGAATTTATATCATCAGAATAAATTACAACGGCACCGTGGTCCATCAGGCAAGGATCATCCGTAACTAGAAATTCATCTCAAGTTATACTTTCACAAAAGGGGATCCGTAAATCCCCTTTTTTTGCTCCAGTTCAATTTGTAATGATAACCATCGCTTTTTGTAGTCTTATTAACGACAATTTCTAAGCCGCCATTGCCATTCATAATTTAAATTGAGGCTTTCGTGGACTATCAAAACATTTCGAAGAGATATTAATCACAATAAATTATTTTGTTTAGTAGATTCGTCTGTCTTCTATTCAGTTGGAGTTGATCTGGTTACCGCTTACAAGGCTGTATGAATTTTGTAAATGTAATGAGAGATGAAACTGAAGAACCCGCCAACACGTTCGCGTCCTTCTCCTAAAACCAGTGGACAAAGAAGTTCCTCCGCTAGCAACGGAAAGAAAGCATATCCTTTGGTTGAATTCGCGCCTGACCCAACCATTTTTGTAAATAAGGCGGGGGGCATTGTTTCAATAAACAGGCTCACGGAAGTGCTATTTGGCTACACCAAAAAAGAACTTTTTGGAAAAACGATTGAGTTACTTCCTCAAATACATATCAAGGCAGGGAATAGCTCAAAGAATTTTTTCCTTAACCCGCATAATTACCGGATTGAAAGTAGCGCTAAGCTATATGGTGTAACAAAGAGCGGTCAGAAATTTTCTGCTGATGTAAGCATGAACCCGCTTGAAGTGGGAGAGGAGATTTACACTTGGGTTTCAATTCGAAAAATAGTCGAACCTAGACTTTCAGATAAAGATTCTAAAATAACACAAGCGTATACACGCAGCCTGATTGAAGCCTCACTTGATCCGCTGGTTACCATAAGCCCCGAGGGAAAAGTGACCGACGTAAATGAAGCTTCTGTAAAATTAACAGGGATACCGCGCGATGAACTTATTGGCACCGACTTCACCGACTACTTTACCGAACCAAAAAAAGCCAGAGAAGGATATCAACAGGTATTTGAAAAAGGATTTGTATCTGACTACCCACTTACAGTCAAAGACAAAGAGGGAAAGCTCACCGACGTTGTTTACAATGCTTCTGTTTATAAAGACGAACAAGACAATGTGATGGGAGTTTCTGCCTCTGCACGTGATGTTACTGTGCAGAAACGAGCGTCTCAATATGCCCGTAGTTTGATTGAAGCCGCTCTTGACCCTTTGGTGACTATCAATCCGGAAGGAAAAATCACCGATGTTAATGAAGCATCTGTGCGTGCCACCGGGGTTCCAAGGGAGAAACTGATTGGTACCGATTTCTCCGATTATTTTACGGAACCTCAAAAAGCTAGAGAAGGATATCAGCAGGTTTTTGCAAAGGGTTTTGTGGCAGATTACCCGCTCACGTTACTCGATAAGAAAGGCAAGCTGACTGACGTTCTCTATAACGCTTCTGTTTATAAAGATGATCTCGGAAATGTATTGGGTGTGCTGGCTGCAGCTCGCGACATCACTCAGGTAAAGCGCACTTCGCAATATGCACGCTCTTTAATTGAAGCGGCTCTTGATCCGCTTGTGACCATTAACCCGGAAGGGAAAATCACAGACGTGAATGAAGCTTCTGTTCGGGCTACGGGAGTTCCCAGAGAGAGGTTAATCGGGACGGACTTTTCTGATTATTTCACGGAACCTCAAAAAGCGAGAGAAGGATACCAACAGGTTTTTGCCAAAGGCTTTGTTGCCGATTATCCTTTGACTTTACGGGATAAGAAAGGTAAACTGACCGATGTTCTTTATAATGCCTCCGTCTATAAAGACGATCTTGGAAATGTACTCGGTGTGTTGGCTGCAGCTCGCGACATCACGCAGGTAAAGCGGACTTCGCAATATGCACGAAGTCTTATTGAAGCCTCACTTGACCCCCTGGTTACGATCAATCCCGAGGGAAAAATTACTGACGTAAATGAAGCGTCGGTAAGGGCAACAGGTGTTCGAAGAGAAAAACTGATTGGCACCGACTTCTCTGATTATTTCACAGAACCTCAAAAGGCTCGTGAAGGATATAAGCAAGTATTTGCGAATGGATTTGTAGCTGACTACCCGCTTACGATAAGACACAAAAAAGGCAAGCTCATGGATGTGTTGTATAACGCAACCGTATATAAAGATGACCTTGGTAATGTGCTCGGTGTTTTGGCTACCGCGCGTGACATCACGCAGGTAAAGCGCACTTCCGAATATGCGAGAAGTTTGATTGAAGCTTCGCTGGACCCGCTCGTAACTGTTAATCCAGAAGGAAAAATCACAGACGTGAATGAGGCATCTGTCAACGCAACAGGAGTTGCTCGTGAAAAACTGATCGGCACTGATTTCTCTGATTATTTTACAGAACCCCAAAAGGCCCGCGACGGATACAAACTTGTGTTTGCTAAAGGATTTGTTGCCGACTACCCGCTTACGCTTAGAAACAAAAATGGAAAACTGATTCAGGTATTGTTTAATGCTTCCATTTATCGCGATGAAAAAGGAAATGTACTTGGAGCAGTGGCAGCCGCACGCGATGTAACTGTTCTAAAAGAAACCGAAGAAAAGATCAGAAAAATACAAGCCTATACACGTTCACTGATTGAAACAAGTTTGGATCCGCAAATCACAAAAGGTCCCGATGGTAAAATCACAGACGTGAATGAGGCCACCGTTCAGGTGACCGGTGTCAGCCGCGAAAATTTAATTGGTACTCATTTTCCAGATTACTTTACTGAGCCCGGCAAAGCCGAAGAGGCCTATCAACAAGCATTTTATAAAGGCGTTGTAAGGAACTACCCGTTGGCGATCCGGCATGTTTCAGGTAGAATAACCGACGTACTTTATAACGCTACCGTTTTCAAAGATGAGGATGGAGTTGTGCAGGGTGTGTTTGCATCGGCTCGCGATATCACCGATCGTAAACAAGCCGAAGAGGAAATCAAGAAGCAACAGGCATATACACGTAGCTTGATTGAAGCGAGTCTCGACCCGATGGTGGCTATCAGTCCCGAAGGGAAGATTACCGACGTGAATGAGGCACTGATAAAAGCAACAGGCGTAGTACGGGAGAAACTGATTAGTACTGACTTTTCTGACTACTTCACCGAACCCGAAAAAGCGAGAGAAGGATATCAAAAAGTATTTGCTGAAGGGTTCGTGTCAGACTCACCTCTAACCATTCGGCATAACTTAAGAGACGTACTTTACAATGCATCTGTTTATCGCGACGAAAAGGGAACAGTGCTGGGTGTATTCGCTTCTGCGCGCGACATTACCGACCGCAAACAGGCTGAAGAAGAAATCAAAAAGCAACAAGCTTATACACGAAGTTTAATTGAGGCCAGTTTGGACCCGATGGTTGCTATCAGCCCTGAAGGAAAAATCACCGATGTGAATGAAGCGCTGGTGAAAGCTACGGGAGTGGAGAGAGAGAAACTTATCGGTACTGACTTTTCGGATTATTTTACAGAACCAGAAAAGGCTCGCGAAGGGTATCAACAGATATTTGCAAAAGGTTTTGTAGCAGATTCACCTCTCACTATCAGACATAACCTTCGGGACGTGCTTTATAATGCCTCAGTGTACCGCGATGAAAAAGACAAGGTGCTTGGAGCGTTTGCTGCAGCCCGCGACATCACAGCTCAAAGGAAACAGGAAGTAAAAATCAAAACACTCAATGAAGAATTGGAGCAACGAATCATTGAGTTGGAGTCATTTTCATATTCTGTATCTCATGATTTGCGTGCTCCGCTTCGGGGCATTGATGGGTTTATTGCAATTTTCCTTAAGAAGTATCTTGATCAGGTCGACAACGAGGGCCAGCGCTTGCTAAGCAATGTTCGCAGAAATGTAAACAAGATGGGAAGCCTCATTGATGAATTGCTGACCCTTTCAAGGATTGGAATGAAAGATATTCAGATTGTACGAATCGATATGGACGAACTTGTGAATACCGTGTTGGAAGAGCTAAGTGAAATGAAGGGGCGATCGATCGTACAGGTTCAGAAGTTAGGAATAGCCAAAGGTGATATTGCTTTGATCAAGCAAGTCTTGGTTAACCTGATATCCAACGCATTTAAGTATTCAAATAAAAAGAACCTTCCGATAATTGAGATCGGAAGCACTCATGGAGATAGCGAGGTGCAAGTTTATGTAAAGGATAATGGTGTTGGTTTTGATATGGAATATTCAAATAAACTATTCGGGGTATTTCAACGACTTCACGATCCTCAGGAGTATCAGGGTACGGGTGTGGGGCTCGCCATTGTTAAACGCATTATCATCAGGCACGGAGGGCGTGTTTGGGCCGAAGCTAAAGAAGGTGAAGGAGCGACCTTTTACTTTTCACTGAAATCCTAACGAATGGAAAAAGATGATGCAATTGAAGTTTTGTTAGTGGAAGATAACCCTGATGATACTGAACTTACTACCCACGCGCTGACTGAAGGGAATAAAACGATTCGTCTCCTTCATCTCAAAGACGGTGTTGAAGCACTCAATTTCATCTATGCAAAAAAGACATACGAAAATCAAAAAATTCAAAACGATCTAAAGTTAGTATTACTTGACCTTAAGCTTCCGCGGCTGGATGGACTCGAGGTGTTGAGAAAAATTAAAGAAGATGAACGAACAGCAACATTGCCTGTGGTAATACTTACTTCTTCGAGAGAGAAAAGGGATATCGCAGAAGCCTACAAGCTCGGAGTCAATAGCTATGTAGTGAAACCTGTAGGCTTTGATAACTATGTAAAGACAATAAGCTCGTTGGCGTTCTACTGGTGTCTTGTTAACGAAAAGCCTGTTTAAAATGAGTATGAATTATCAAACTGTATTTAGTGAGTTGGTGCATGACAGGGAAGATCCTCTTCAAGGCACTCTTAAGAGAACTTATAGAATACTTTTTCTCGAAGATAATCCGGATGACATAGAGCTTATGCGCCATGAATTGTCAGAAGCAGGCATGGATTTCATAAGCGAACAAACAGACAAAAGACTTGATTTTGGTAAGTTCGTTTCTGATTTTAAACCTGACATCATTCTTGCTGATTATTCTCTCTCTACATTCAATGGCATGCAAGCCTTTTACATTTTGCGAAAGGAAGACCTGCTGATTCCTTTTATCCTCGTCACAGGTGCGCTGAGTGAGCAATTGGCACTCGAATGTCTAAAAGAAGGTGTTGATGATTTTATTTTAAAGTCGAGTTTTAAAAGATTACCAGCAGCAATCGCAAATGCAGTAAAAAAGAAAGAGGTTGAACAGGAGAAGAACCTTATCGCCCAAGAGCTTAGAAAATCTCACGATGAACTTCAACTATTAGTGGAGCGCCAGCAAAGTACAATAGAAGATGAACGAATGAGCATTGCACGAAACTTGCATGACGAACTAGGTCAGACATTGACCGCTTTGAAAATTGATATCACAATGCTGAGGAAGAAATTATCTTCAGGAACCCTGACTGATCAAATCGTTATTACAGAATTCGATTCCATCACAAAACTTATTAATAAGCTAACCGGATCGGTAAAGAGAATTTCATCAGGACTCAGGCCAGAGACTCTCGACGAACTTGGGATCATTGATTCTATTCGTTGGCAGGCTGCAGAATTTGAAAAGCGATACGAGATCAAATGCTCAACTTTTCTAAACTCAGGACCAACTGTGTTGGATCGGAATTTGTCTATCGCACTTTTTCGAATAGTTCAGGAGTCACTTACCAATGTTGCACGGCATGCCAATGCTACTCAAGTGGAGATATTCCTTGAACAAATTGATGATTTTCTTTTTCTCGCTGTGAGTGATAATGGAAAGGGTATTCATGAAGATCAACTTAAAAGCTCACAGTCCCTTGGGTTAATCGGCCTTCGTGAGCGAGTCCGACTCTTCAATGGAAAGCTGAATATTCGAAGTGAAGAAGCTAACGGCACTATGGTTTCGGTAATGATACCACTAACTCAATCAAACCAGTCATGATATCTTTATTGATCGTTGATGACCATTCGATGGTTAGAGCAGGTTTAAGAAAGATCCTTGTTGAGGAGCCTGATATGGAAGTGATTGGTGAAGCAGATGGCTATGCGCAGCTCTTGAATTGTCTTCATGATAAATTACCAGATGTAATTCTATTAGACATATCGATGCCGGGACGCAACGGACTGGAAATCATGAAAGATCTGAAACAGTCATACCCATTTATTAGAACAATCATGTTGAGTATGCATCCTGAAGAGCGGTTTTCTGTAAGGTCTATCAAAGCAGGTGCTAGTGGTTATGTGACAAAAGAGTCTGCTGCTGATGAATTAGTAAAAGCTATTCGTCAGGTTTATGGAGGCCGAAAATTTATCACGCCGGCAGTTGCAGAAAAACTGGCTAGCTCATTTGAATTGGAAAGTAATAAACTTGCTCACGAAAGACTTTCTGACCGCGAGTTTCAGATACTTAGCCTTATCGCATCCGGAAAAAAAATAAAAGATATTGCTGATGACCTTTCACTCAGCCCTGCAACAGTGGCTACATATCGTGCTAGGGTATTAGAAAAAATGCAACTTAAATCCAATGTCGAGCTGACGAGTTATGTTCTGCGAAACAATCTGATTGAATAAATCCTCTGTCATCAAAGTAACGACATTACTTTCCGAGTTCTGACTCTACCTCAGAATAGCGCACTACCCTAATTTAGATTTATCGTTTAACGGTTTTGTGATTAACAAATTTAATTGTGCGTGGAAAGAAAAAGAGGAATTGAAGTTCTTGTTGTTGAAGATAGCGTGGATGATTCCGAGCTCACAGAATTTGCCATTGCGCAGACGAAAAACAATATTCAGTTAATTCATTTTTCGGATGGCGTTGATGCACTGAATTTTATTTTCGGAAAGAAGAAATACGAGGGGCAGGAAATTCAGAAAGGGCTTAAACTTGTTGTGTTGGATATCGGGCTTCCAACGCTTACCGGATTTGACATCCTGCGAAAGATTCGGGAAGAACATTCAACAAAAATGTTGCCTGTAGTGATTTTAACTTCTTCATTGGATGAGCGGGATATGAGTATGGCGTATGAACTGGGCGCAAACAGTTATGTAGTTAAGCCCAATGAGTTTGAAGGTTACATGAAAAAAATCGGCTCCCTTGCTTTTTACTGGAGCTGTGTAAATGAGAGACCTTACCAAATCTAACCTCTATGACACCTACATCGACTCCCAAAAAAAACGGCGCACCTTCCGGTTTCTTTCGGTCATACCCCGAAAGCTATTTTAAACAGGATGCGCAGATATCGCGAACTATCAGATCATTTTATCTTTTAGCGAAATCAGTCGTCTTAAAAGTTTCAGGAATTGAAAACAATAAGAAAAGGAGACTAATCCTTGTGGTTGACGATGAGCCTTTGACGTTCTGGTTGATAGATGAGTTTCTTCAAGAGGCAAATCTGAACTTCGAAATGAAGACAGCCATTACAGCTGAAAATGCTTATGATGTTGCTAGGGCAATTACCCCTGACTTAATTATTACAGATTGGCTGCTGCCCGAAATGGATGGGCTTGAGTTGATCAGGAAACTGAAATCAAATCCGGCCACCCGGGATATCCCGATAATAATGGCGACAGGTGTAGTTGCTTCAAACGAAGAATTTGATTTGGTATTGAAAACGGGGGCGATTGATTATATCCGTAAGCCACTCGACTATGGCGAATTAAGCTCCAGGGTAAAAGCTGCTTTCACATTGAGTGATTCACTGAAAGAAGTAAAGCATCAAAGAGACTCCATACATATTAAGAATCAGTTTGTTAATTTTTTAATTGAATCGGCACCCAACCCGATATTTTATATGGACAAGTGGGGACGGCTTATGGGATGCAACAAAAATTTTGAGCTTTTATTTGCAAAGACGAAAGAGGAGATCGTCGGGAAACATGTCGAAGATATTCTTTCAAAGCCAATAGCTGATATTTTGGAAGGTCACTTCTCCACACTGATGGTATGTGATTGCATAGACAAGTTTGAAATGGAGTTATCCACTGCTGAAGGCCCTAGGCATTTGTTGTTTTCATTTTCTGGATTTGGAAACACCTCTGTCGAAGGTGCAATCGGCTCTATTACTGACGTGACAGAAATTGTTCAATCAGGCAAGGAAACAATTAGCCGGCTTGAGATCACGCACCGCAAAGAGAAAGAACAAATCAACAGTAGTGTGGAAAAACTGCAGACGGAACTTGATTTTAAGCAACGTGAAGCAGCAATGCAACTGCAGCTTCTCATTCACTCAAGAAATGTTAAAGAGAAATTGATTGAAGGCGTAAATAAACTTCAGCCGTATCTTACTCCCGAAGGAAAATCAAAGTTATTTTCATTGCTTAAGCAACTTAAATGGGAAGTTAATGAAGAAGATGATTTGGGTATTGAAAAGAAGTTTGACGAAGCAAATGCCGGACTTTACTCGCTTCTTGAAAAATGCTGCCCTGAAATTACAAAAAACGAAAAAAGGCTCTGTGCTTATCTAAAGATGAATCATTGCGCCTCTGACATCGCCAAGATCACCGATAAAAGCCTAAATAGTATAAACGTTGCGTTGGCTCGCTTAAGGGCAAAATTACAATTGCCAAACACCAAAGACCTTCGGATCTATTTGAACGAATTTGATTTTTCCAACCGGGTATTATCGTAGGTCCTTTTGAATTTAAGAAGGTGAATTCGGAAATAGAAGAGTTTCATTTAATTTAAAAGCTTAGTCAATCCATCCACCTTTGAATCCTGCCTTCTTTAATCCATTGATGATATACTTATTCTTTTTCATCAGGTTGCCAACAAAGTTGTTCTTGTAATTTGCAATCTGAATAACAATTGGACCCTGATCAAGGCCTAAATAATCTTTATCTACCCAGCCCTGTGTTCCATCCTTATAATTTATACTCAAGTTGAATGCATCTTTAAAACCATAGCGATCGTAGATTTTGTCGCCGTATTTTATTTGCATGGCTTCAAGCGCCGGTATACAAACTTCAGGTGCAAAAGGAATCGAGCCACCTGCAGCCGTCGGAGTGATAGTGCCATCATCATTTGCATACCATTGTGCAGCGCCCCGGGCGTTGTATCCCATGAATCCAATGTTGGGATTTGATTTATTTCTACCGCCAGGTCCATCACAAGCTGTTAACCCCCAAATGTTTTCGCCGTAGCCTATCCAGCCGACTGGATTGAGTATGCAGTATTGCCGGTTTGCCAAAGTAGCCCTTCGGGAGTTTTCAAAGTAGTCGATACCCTTCTCCTTCATGTACTCGTCTTGTATTCCTTTGAAGTCTATAAATAGATGTGAATACTGGTGACCAAACAGCGGCCCAAAATTGACGTGTTCGTAACCTAAATAATTTCCCCATTGATAAGTTTTTGTCCAGGCTATCCAACTGCTGTCAGCAATGTGATGTGTGGGTGACCCCAAACCTAAAATGTACAAAATCATTCCTTCGTTGTAACCTTGCCACGATGCATCCAAAAATCCTCTTTCCGGATGCCAACCCATGCTCATTGTCTTTTTTTCATTCATCGCCCAGTCCCACTCCACAGCCAGATACAAACTGTCAGCAAGGGCACGAATTTCATTTTCTATTTTAGTATCAGCATCAAAGTATGACTGGCAACTAAGAATTCCGGCCATCAATAACCCTGTATCTATTGTAGATAATTCCACCTCGCGAAATCGAAGCCCGGTTTTCATATCAATGAAGTGATAGAAAAAACCTTTGTAGCCTGTAACTCCTGCTGGCTGATCTCCTTTTGGTGAATTATTAAAAAATTGGAATGTCTTGAGTACTCGTTCCGCAGCCTGCTGTCTGGTGATATAATGGTTCTCCACTCCGATTAAATAGGTCGTCAACCCGAAACCAGTTGCGGCAATACTTGAAAAACTTTCTGTAGGCCAACGGTCTGGCTGATTGCCGGTAGTTGAGTCGGCCAGATCCCAGAAGAAATTAAATGTGCGATGAGAAAGGGAATCAAGAAATGCCAAAGATTCACTCTGCTTATAAGTGTCACTTGAAGTTGATTCTCTTTTCGTGCAGGAAAAAAGTAACAGCAGACAAAAGGTGAGATATGAAAAACGCATAATAAAAATTTTACTATAAAGATAAAGATCAATACTTGTACGGAGAACCATAATTATTTTATCGGTGAAGGTTATTTAGGTAACGCTAATTGGCTATTTGAGTAATTAACTCTGCAGGAATTGAAGTAACTTTAGGTATGATAAGATTGACGGTATTGATTCTGCTACTGGATTTCTCGTTATCGAGAGCACAATCGATTATTGAAATCAATGACTCCGTTGATGAGCGCATTTTTATGCCTTTCGAGCTTTCTTATTTTATTGACAGTACCAATACAATCCCCTTTCAAAAAATAGCTTCGTCAGAGTTCTCAGGTCAATTTAAGCAACACAGCAGTTATCTGAATATTGATTTTGAAACTAATGAGTCGTATTGGGTACGGTTACAGATCAGGACCAATTTGCAAACTAAAAAAAACTGGCTGCTCGAGTTTTACGATCAGACTATCGACAGTCTTGAGATTTTCATACCGCAGCAAGGAGGAGCATTCAGAGTAATTAAAATGGGCGACCATCAGCAATTTTATGACAGGATTTTCCTGCATAAGAATTTTGAAATCCCATTGGAAATGAAGAGCGACGGCATAAAACAATATTTTTTTAAAGTGAGGTCCCATGAATTTGCCGATGTGCGTATAGCGTTGCGGTCGGTGGACCGTTTTATTTATTATTCATTGAATGAATATTACTTGTACGGCATGTTTTACGGCATGATCCTGATCGTGAGTGTCTATAATTTTCTCGTTTACCTTGCCATTCGCGAAGTGAAGTTCATCTACTACATCTGCTACATTCTAAGTGTCGCGCTATATGCGATGAGTTATGACGGTATAGGTTTTCAATATTTATGGCCTGCACATCCCGAACTTAATGACTGGGCCGTGGGAGTCTCTTTATATCTCCTTATTTTTTGGTCATTGGTTTTCACACGAAGGTTTCTTAGCGTTAGGGCCAGTGCACCGCGACTTGACCGCGCGTTAAAAATTATGATTATCCTTCGCACGCTTTGGTTTGCCTTTGGCCTTTTTATTTATCCCAGACTACTTTCTTTCAGAACATTGGAAATCATCCCTTTATCATTGATCTTTTTTACAGCCATCACAGTTTGGCGAAGAGGCTATAGGCCGGCACGCTTTTTCGTGATCGCGTACGGCGTCTTATTTTTTGGATTTTTCCTAAGGACGTTAGTCTATTTCAATCTGTTACGATTCACCACGGTTACACACTATAGCCTTCATTTTAGTTTTGTTTTTGAGATGCTTTTTTTAACAGTAGCACTTGGTGATCGTATCCGGATATTAAAAGACAATCGTGATAGGGCAATGAGGCGCACCATTCAACAGCACGAAGTGAACATGCAATTGAAGGATAAAGTGAATCGGGAATTGGAGGCGAAAGTGCAGGAGCGAACGTTGGAGTTGGGAAAGAAAAATGAAGAACTTGAGGACAGCAACGCCAGGTTGAATCGCCAGTCGGTAGAGATTAATCAGATCAATTCTATTCTTGATCTTGATAACTGGAAATTGAAAAACAAGGTAAAGGAAGTACTTGAAGAGCGAATGCATGAACAACTGATGAGTTATAATGAGTTCGAGACATTATATCCCGATGACCTTTCGTGCTATCGTTTCCTGGAGAAACTCAAAGAGCAGGCAGGCTTCGAGTGTATGAAGTGCGGAAATGTAAAACATTCGAATGGCGCTCAGAAATTTTCTCGCCGATGCACGCGTTGCGGCTATAATGAATCCGTTACTGCCAATACTCTCTTTCATGGAGTGAAGTTTCCGATCACGAAGGCTTTCTATATTTCTTACATAACGCTACCGGAAAAAAACACGATTACGCTTCAACAATTGTCTGAGAGGATTAATCTGCGGCTAAATACAATTTGGGCTTTCCGGCAAAAGGTTTTGGACAGAATAAATTCGCTGGATGCTTCAAGAACTCGCATATCCTCTTGGGAAGTTTTGGTTCTGGATAGGCAGGTTTTCGGTAGAAATGCTAGCAAGCAAAGTACTCATTCCGAGCCTAGTAAAGCGCATTCGAAAGAAGATGTCTTTAATGCGTAAAAAAAATCTTCTTTGATGGGCAAAATTAGCCCGAAATCGTTTGAAAATGATGTTTTTAATGCGATAACCGACACATCGAATTTTACTGCTTTTAAGCACCCGATTAGGTCCTTTTATCATAAAAATCTTTACAAAAGATTGGGTTCGCACTAAATTCATTGGTATAGAACCGATCAAGTGAGACTTCACCTGACTGATAGAGTTGTGTTAATCTACTGAAAACCAGTTTGATATATGCGTATTAAACTTTTGTTATGTTTTTGTTTACTAGTTTTCTCTCTCGACCTCACTGCTCAGGAGAGAATAGTCACCGGTAAGGTAACTTCAAAGGACGACAGCCAAGGCGTACCTGGAGCTAATGTTGTGGTGCAAGGAACCACACGCGGTGCAACTACAGATGTAGACGGCAATTTCAAGATTACTATTGATGCGGCTGATCAAACACTGGTAGTCACTTTCATTGGTTATAAAACCCAGACTGTTCCTATTGGTGCTCAGTCTAGCTTTAATATCGTGCTTGAGCCAGAGGCAACCGATCTTCAGGAGGTTGTGGTAGTTGGCTATGGTACTCAGAAGAAATCAGATATAACCGGGGCCACAGCTAGTATTAAAGGAGAAGAGCTATCCAAACAGCCTGTTCTCACAGCCACCCAGGCAATGCAGGGAAAAGTGGCCGGCATACAAATAATAACCAGCGGTCAGCCAGGGAGTTCACCACAGATAAGGGTGCGAGGCGTAAGTACAGCTTTTGCCAATACGACTTCGCTTTTTGTTGTTGATGGTGTCTTAACTGATGACATCTCCAATATTAACACCGCTGATATTATTGACATGACTGTTCTAAAAGATGCTTCGGCCTCGGCAATTTATGGTTCGCGCGGAGCAAACGGTGTAATCATTATCACAACCCGAAAGGGTGTGAGTGGTAAAATGAAAGTTACCTACAATACTCAAATTGGTTTTCGGCAGGCGGCCAATTTGGTGCCGATGGCAAACTCAGCTGAGTATGCCAATTACGTCCAGGCTTCAACAGGATTGGTACCGCCTGCGCCACAGAATAATGCTAATACTAATTGGTATGGAACCATTTTGAGAAACGCGCTGGAGCAAACTCATAACATATCCTTTTCAGGAGGTGGCGATAAATCGACCTATCTTTTCAATGTTGGTTATATGAATGACCAGGGTATTATCCTCGATAATACTTTTAAGCGTTTGACACTCCGGCTAAACAGCGAGTATTTTGTTACTGATCAGATAAAACTTGGTGTACAGGCATCGTATAGTAATAGTATAAACCAAAATGGTTTTAACAACATTAACATTGATCCTAATGGAAACGTGGGCGGTGTTTATAATGATGCTTATCGTGCTGCGCCAATAATTCCCAGCCAAGTTAACGGGCTTTATGGCAATACTTCAGTTTATCAGAATGTTGGCAATCCTTTGCTGGATTTGAATAGCAATAGCGCCAAAGTAAATAACAACCGCCTGCAAGGCTCTACCTATTTGCAATACAAGCCGGTAAGTTGGCTCTCGTTAAAATCTTCCATCGGGGCAGATTGGCAAAATACACTAAGCAGACTTTATGATTATGCGTTCACAGCGATTGGTCCGGGCAATGTTTTTCTTACTGCCGGTGGAAATCAGCTAAATAATATTAGCGATCTGAATGTTCAGAATTCCCAAACCTTCCGCTGGGTGTGGGACAATACAGCGACAGTTACAAAAAAAATCGACAAGCATGATTTCACCTTTCTGGCCGGAACAACTGCAGAGCGATATTTCACTCAATTATTCTCCGGATCGAGGAACAATGTACCCCCCGATCCAAGTCTTTGGTATTTGGATAACGGCAATGCCAATTCATCGCAAAACACTGGCAATGGTGACGAGTGGACGCGTAATTCTTACCTGGCAAGGTTGAATTATGGCTATGATGGAAAGTATTTGCTAACAGCAACGGTGCGCAGAGATGGTAGCTCTCGCCTGCCAACCCAGAACCGTTGGCAGAACTACCCATCTGTTGGTGCAGCCTGGGTGCTGTCAAACGAAACATTTATGCAGAAGCAACAGATTTTTGACCTTCTTAAAATCAGAGCCTCGTATGGTAAAGTTGGTAATGACCAGATTCCAACAAACTCATTTACCCAAACTGTTACCCAGAATCAAGCTTATCCTTTTTCTGGATATCTTACTCCGGCAGTTCCAGGTTCTCTTATTCAGGTAATAATTGATCCACACATTACCTGGGAGGTGACTACGGAATATGACTTGGCTGTTGAGTTCGCTTTGATTCGCTCTAAACTTTCAGGAGAAATAAATTACTATAACAAACAGCTTAATAATGGAATTGATAAAGTACCTATTTCAGGTACCGTGGGCGCAAACCCTGCTACGATCATCAGTAATGTGATGGGTATCCAAAACAAAGGTTTGGAGATCGTTTTAAATTGGAAGGACCGTATTAATGAGAATTTTTCTTACACGATATCCGGTAATGTGACTTTCAATAGAAATCAGGTTACTGCCTTAAATAATGGCCAAAATATTTATGACGGTGGAGTGGGAGCCCAGAGCTTTATTACCAACACAGACATTGGTCATCCTGTAGGAAGTTTTTATGTATTGAAAACGATAGGCGTGTTTAATTCGGCTGCTGACGTTGCTGCGAGTAATGTTAATTACAGCGGTCTCTCCAAAGCACCGGGGAGTTTTAAATACCTTGATAAAAATGGCGATGGCATTCTTGATCCAACGGCAGATCGGGTGTTTGCCGGTTCATATCAACCGGTGGCTTATTACGGCATCAACTTAGGTGCTAAATATAGAAACTGGGATTTCGGTACAAACATCTACGGTAACGCCGGAAATAATGTGTACAATGGTAAGAGGGCTGCAAGAACTCAGGGGACAGACAATATTGAAAGAGCATTGGTGTACAACCGTTGGACTCCGTCAAACCTTACACAAACCCAGCCTGCAGCTAATACGGGCAGTTTGCCAGCCTCCACCTATTTTGTAGAGTCGGGTTCTTTTGTAAGGATCAACAATCTGACCATAGGCTATACTTTTAATGGTGAACAGTTAAAACGAATGAGAATATCTAATCTCAGATTGTTTGCCATGTCTCAGAATTTATTCACGTATAAAAAATACAGTGGCTTTACTTCAGAACTGCCAGGTTCACCAACCAATTCGGGTATCGAAACGGGCACTTATCCAACCACAAGAACAGTGGCAGTCGGAGTAAATCTTGGTTTTTAATAAATGAGGAAATGAATCAAAAAGTGAAACATATGAAAAGTAGGCTTACTCGGCTGGTTGGGACGCTCTTTTCTCTTTTGGTCGTCCTTTCTTGTAACTCAGACTTTTTGAATGTAAAGGTTCAAAGCAAAGAGACGATTACAACTGACCCTGATCTCGCCAATGCGTTGGTGATTGGCGCATACAGCAGTCTATTAGAAGGTGATCCCTTTGGCAATGGCGATGTGCATGGCTTTGCATTTATTTCAGCTACCAATATTATGTCCGATGATGCAGACAAAGGAAGCTTTGCGCTCGACCAGGCAAATACAATTGGGGTAATGGATGATTTTACGGTCACGTCAACGGATCAGTTTTGCAATACACTTTGGACCGGGCATTATAATGGAATTGGTGCATGCAATCAGGCTTTAAAAGCGTTCAAATCTGCCACAATCGATGCTGCAACACTGACCGAATTGAAGGCTGAGGTGCGATTCCTAAGAGCGTACTATTATTTTGCTTTAGTTCGAATGTTTGGTGGCGTGCCTTTAGTGTTACAAGTTCCAGTAGATGTTCATGACGCATTGACTAACCCTGTTTATCAAACGAGAGCCACGGCCACAGTCGTTTATGACAGCATTATTCAAGACTTACAATATGCTTCAAATAACCTGCCGCTAAACGCAAGTGTTGGGCACGCGTCGAAGGGTGCAGCACAATCCATGCTTGCCAAAGTTTATATGTACACTGGCAACTGGGCTCAGGTTAAAGTGTTGACCGATGCAGTAATTGCTTCGGGTAAGTATCAATTGGTACCAGACTATGCTCTACAGTTCAGACAAGCCGGTGAAAATGGCCCCGAATCGATTTTTGAAATAGAAACCGGGACTTTCAATAATGCGAACTACGGAATTGCAAACTATACAATAAGTCAGGGCCCCAGGGTGGGAGGTGCTGGCGGATGGAATGACATGGGTTACGGATTTAATGATCCTAGTGTAACATTAATTAATTCGTATGAACCAGGGGACTTGCGAAAAGCAGGAACGATTATTTTCATTGACAATTCGGGGACTCATAAAGGCACATTCCTTTGGGACGGTGTTAGATTACCTAGTTCTGATTCAGTTCAGAACCTCTACTACAATTACAAAACGTATACAAGTACAGTGAAAGAAACCTATCCACCTTCTGGAATAACCGACAAAGACCGGCCACAAAATGTTATTATTCTTCGCTATGCCGATGTGCTTTTAATGAGTGCTGAAGCGGCAGTGCAATTAGGAGGTGACGCCGCCACACCCTTGAATTTGGTAAGAGCGAGGGCTGGTTTGCCTCCAAAAGGAGGCCCGACGATGGCTGATATAAAACAAGAGAGACATGTGGAGTTGGCTATGGAGGACGATCGGTTTTGGGATCTGGTAAGGTGGGGTGATGCAGCATCGGTAATGATAGCTTCTGGCAAAACAAATTTTGTAGCCGGCAAAAATGAACTGCTCCCAATACCGGCAACTCAAATTTTGTTGAGTAATGGAAAGCTGACGCAAAATCCAGGCTATTGATGAAGATTAAAAACAAGAATATGAACTATTCAAGGGGATCACCTAAAAGAATATGACTTGTGTGTACTATACTTTTTAATTTCTAACTATTAAACTCTAAACAAATGAAAAAAACAATTAGTTATCTTTTTGTGGGGGTCAGCGCACTGGCGATGCTGACACTGGGAAGTTGCTCTAAGAGCAGCACGCCCTTACCACCGATTGGTGGTTACAACACAGCAAATGATGTGGCGGCAACCAATTTGTTGGCGCATTGGTCATTCGACAATACGAACAACGAAGTTATTTCTGGTACGGCTCCAACAACAGTGACCGGAAACTCATTCACTACAGGCCAAGTAGGTCAAGCGTTGAAACTTTCATCTGGTTATCTTTTATATCCTACCATCACTGCCCTAAGTACACCCAATGCTTTTCCAAGTGTAACTGTAAGCCTATGGGTTCAGATTTCAAATACAGGCAGCGGCACGAAGCAAACGAATCTTTTTGGGATTACTCAGGCACTCGCTACCCAAACAGCATGGAATTCAGGCCCTCTAAACGTTTATGTTGAAACAGCAGATCATAAAGCTACTTCCGATACCCTGCAGGTTCATTCGAATTTTACTACTTATAGCACCGGATCGGTACAAGGTGGTGATAATGTAAATGCATATGGTGTTGCCGGTACAGACTTTCAATGGGTAACAAGTGGTGGAAAATGGATGCACTACGTAATGGAATATGATGGTACGGGATCTAATATTGACTTATACGTTAATGGAGTTAAGGTTTCCAATAATAATTTTAGTCATAGAGGACCTGTGGCTCCAGGAGGGTTAGGCCCGATTGTGATCACTCCCCCGACTGCGGTGATCATCGGTGGATGGCCAATTATTACTACTGGCTTTACCCACTCACCCGACGACAATTTTGAAGGACTGATGACTGGAAACCTGGATGAAATAAGGGTTTACAGTAAAGCACTAACTACTACTGAAATTGGTGCTTTATATTCTTTTGGCCAGGCAGGCAGATAATAGGTTATTTTGAAAAGAGGGCGCATACGATCAAGTGCGCCTTTCTTTTTTTTCTTGATTATAAATAGCTGAGAAAAATTGGAAAAAATGTCGCGTGTACTATCAATGGTTTGCTTAGCGACTTTAATCTCTTGTTCGTACAACTCAACTGCTCCCAAGCCAGGAGCAAAAAACATTACCATCCTAAACATTGAACTGGACAATAACCCATCCAGTTATAATTACTCTAATACCTCTGTCACTCCACAAGTCACTTTATCCTTTTCAGAACCCATTGATCATCAATCTGCTCAAAGTTCTATTTTGCTTAATGGTGGAACCGTAACCATTACCATTTCTTTTACACATCACGACAGTACAGTTATTATTAAACCGATAAATTCTTTAAAGTATTTAACGACCTATAGCCTCCAAATACTACCACAACTAAAATCATCTACCCAAAAACAATTAGGTGGAACAAACATTAGTATAAATATCGTCACTAAGGTTGACCCTACTCAAAAGTTCCCCAGTATTTCGGATACTGCTTTGGTCAATTTGGTACAGCAACAGACCTTTAGTTATTTCTATGACTTTGCCGAGCCCAATAGTGGCATGGCGCGTGAGCGAAATACCTCGGGTAATTTGGTTACAACAGGTGGCAGCGGTTTTGGTTTAATGGCATTGATCGTGGGTATACAGCGAGGATTCATTTCCCGAACGAATGGAATTGCCAGGTTTAACAAAATCATTTCTTTTCTTGAATCTGCCGACCGGTTTCACGGAGCATGGCCGCATTGGATTGACGGGACAACCGGAAAAGTAATCCCATTCACCACTCAGGACGATGGTGCCGATCTTGTTGAAACCTCGTTCATGGTCCAGGGCTTGCTTACGGTTCGTCAATATTTATCGCCTTCAGATACAGTTGGAAATAATCTGATTAACCGCATCAATACATTATGGCAAAATGTGGAGTTTGACTGGTTCAGGCAAAATAATCAGAACACGCTATACTGGCATTGGTCTCCCAACTATAGCTGGTCGACCAACATGCAGATCAATGGCTACGACGAAGCTCTGATCGTTTATATTCTTGCAGCAGGTTCACCAGCGCATTCAATTCCTGCCACTGTTTATCAGCAGGGATGGGCATTAAATGGTGCGATTGTTAACGGAAAATCATTTTATGGTCGTCCGTTACCAGTAGGACAAGATTATGGAGGCCCTCTGTTTTTTACCCACTATTCATTTTTAGGATTTGATCCACACACCCAAGATGCTTATGCTAACTACTGGACCCAAAATCAAAATCATGCCTTGATTAATCATGACTATTGCGTAGCTAATCCAAGAAAATATGCTGGCTATGCAGACAATTGCTGGGGCTTAACTGCAAGCGATAATCCATCTGGTTATAGTGCCCAGTCACCCACAAACGATAATGGAACAATCTCACCGACAGCAGCAATCTCATCTATCCCTTACACCCCAACGCAGTCGATGAATGCTATCAAATATTTCTACTATACGCTTGGCGACCGAATGTGGGGACAGTATGGATTTTACGATGCTTTTAATATCTCACAAGGCTGGACAGCAACGTCTACATTGGCTATCGATCAAGGCCCGATTGTAGTCATGATTGAAAATTACCGGACCCAATTACTTTGGAAGCTGTTCATGTCAGCTCCCGAAATACAAACTGCAAAAACTAAACTGGGTTTTAATTAACCCCATTGACGTATTGATTATTGACCATTAGAATAATCTCATAAAACCGAGTCTTAACCATCTTTTTATGAAAGCCTTTATGTTTTTTACCTTTTCATTGTTACTTCTTGTTTCCTGTTCAAAGAAGCAGACACACAAGTCGAGCCAAGATGAGCGTGTTGATTCCCTACTCCAGATAATGACACTGGAAGAAAAAATCGGACAACTAAATCTACTTACCAGCGACTGGGATGTAACAGGTCCAACTATACGAGCCAATTACAAGGAAGATATAAAAGCAGGAAAAGTGGGTGCTATCTTTAACGCATTCACAGCTAAATATACACGTCAACTTCAGGAAATTGCAGTCAAAGAGACGAGGTTGCATATTCCTCTGCTATTTGGATACGATGTTATTCACGGGCATCGCACTATTTTTCCAATTCCTCTCGGGCTTTCATGCACTTGGAATTTAAACCTGATTGAGCAATCGGCTCGCATTGCTGCAACCGAAGCATCTGCAGAAGGTTTACATTGGGTTTACAGCCCTATGGTTGATATTGCCCGTGACGCACGCTGGGGGCGAATTACTGAAGGCTCAGGAGAAGACACCTATCTCGGATCGGCTATTGCTGCTGCTATGGTGAGAGGGTATCAGGGAAACAAAATAGGAGAGTTGAACTCGGTAATGGCTAGTGTAAAGCATTTTGCAGCTTATGGTGCAGCTCTGGCTGGCCGCGACTACAATACCGTAGATATGTCAGAGCGAGTATTGCGCGAAACCTATTTGCCGCCGTTCAAGGCAGCCATTGATGCGGGCTCTGCTACGCTGATGACTTCTTTTAATGAATTAGACGGAGTGCCTGCTTCGTGTAATAAATTTTTGCTGACAGATATCTTAAGAAACGAATGGGGCTTCAGTGGATTTGTGGTTTCGGATTATACGTCAATAATGGAATTAGTTCCACACGGGATTGCTGCTGACACCGCTGCCGCCGCTGCTCTTGCGATCAATGCCGGACTTGACATGGACATGCAAGCGAGTTTTTACGTGGATAAATTACGAGGTCTTGTAAAAAAAGGAGTGGTGAAGGAAGAAACCATTGATGCTTCGGTTCGACTGATTTTACAAAAGAAATTTGAACTCGGTTTGTTTGATGATCCCTATCGCTATTGTAGCGAAAGCCGCGAAAAAGAGACTGTTATGAAACCAGAGTTTCTTGAAGCAGCCCGTGATATTTCGAGGAAATCCATAGTGCTTTTAAAAAACGAGAAAGAGGTTTTGCCAATATCAAAGTCAATCAAGCGACTGGCAGTTATTGGCCCGCTTGCCGATGCCAAACACGAGATGATCGGCTCATGGTCGGCCGCCGGCGATTGGGCTAAGTCAGTCACATTGGTTGAAGGAGTCAAAGCAAAAATCGTGGGCGCTCAGATTCTCTATGCGAAAGGGTGTAATATTAATGACGATACCACTCGTTATTTTGCGGATGCTGTCCGTGCAGCTCAACAAGCCGATATGGTGGTGTTAGCAGTGGGTGAGGCAGCACTCATGACAGGCGAAGCAGCTAGTAGATCATCACTGGATTTACCGGGTGTTCAACAACAGTTGATACAAGAGATTCAAAAAACAGGAAAGCCAATAGTTGTCGTGTTGATGAATGGACGTCCGCTCACACTTACCCAGATTGACAAGAACGTTTCTGCTTTGCTCGAGACTTGGTTTCTGGGTACACAAGCGGGTAATGCCATTGCCGATGTATTGTTTGGGGACTACAATCCTTCTGGAAAACTGACTGCAACATTTCCAAAGTCAATTGGTCAGGTTCCTATTTTTTACAATGAGAAAAGTACCGGCCGTCCACGCGACCCAAAGAACAAATACACATCAAAATACCTTGACATAGACAATGAGCCATTGTATCCCTTTGGTTACGGATTAAGCTATACTCACTTCTCCTATGATGAGGTTTTATTGGATAGAAGTGAAATTACATCCAACGATAAACTTACGATTTCATGCAAAATCATAAACTCTGGCAAGGTAGCGGGTGAAGAAACTGTTCAATTGTATATACGTGATTTGGTTGGTAGCGTCACCCGACCCGTGAAAGAGTTGAAAGGATTTCAGAAGATTACTCTTCAACCGGGAGAAAGCAAGACCGTTAGTTTCACAATTGGCAATAACGATCTTTCCTTTTACAGGCAGGATATGACCTTTGGAAGCGAGCCGGGAAAATTTGAAGTGTATATAGGCACCGACTCAAGGAATGTTAAGAAGGCTTCGTTTGAGCTAAAATAGAATTACGAAACTACTCTCGGATTCTAGCGAGCAGTTTACCAAAAGCCAGGTTGGCCTTATGGCACAAGGCTTTTGTTACCTGTATCTGGCCGTGAGCCTGGAAAATTATCATTTATTATTTTTATTGTAAGTCAACATTTCAACTGGAAATGGCAGAATCAACTTGAGGCCGATTATTCGCTCAGCCCAAGATCGAATCCCATGTTCCCGATTTGATACAAAATATCCCAATGGTGGATAAAAAAAGACTGCCACTTGCAGGGATTCATTGCAAATCCTGTTTTCTCCTTTGGCATGACTTTCTCAATGTTGCCGTGTTTGATTAAAGGGTAGATCTATTTGATCGAAAATCAAAAACAATTTAACAAAGTTTAGAATCGTGAAAAAGGCAATTCGCAATCTTATCATCGGAAAGGACGTATTTATAGAATCCCGAAACGAGTTTCGCCACATTATGCTTTCGGGACAATATGCGCTTTTGGCATTATGTGTTATCGTGTTCTTCTTTGCGATGGAGGCAAAGCACGGTCTTAGTGTCCCAGTCTTTGTATATAGTGTTTCGGGTGTGTTGTTAGTTATCTCTTTGGCGATGCATCGAAAAGGGAATCATTGCACAGCTAACACCCTGCTCTTCCCAACGTTGAATATGTTACTGTTCGTTATTGTATCAAGCGAGCCCATAACAACCTTTGGGTTTCTATTTTTCTTTCCTTTAGTTATTGGTTCCTTGGCAGTTTTCAATTACTCTCACAGGAAGTTTGCTATACTTTTCATGCTTCTTAGCCTTTCTCTTTTGATTCTATCAATAGTAGGTTTATTTTCTTTCATTCCCTTTCGGGAATATTCTCAAGAAGTCATTCAAATTGCAGCGCTCAGGAATGTGATCATTGCTTTTTTTCTTTCTGTAATGGCGGTTTATCTGCTAGTTAGTCTTAATCATCACATGTCAAAGCAATTAGAGGCTAGTTATCAGCAAACAAAGAAACTGAATGAAGAATTGGACCGATTCGTTTATAGCACGTCTCATGATTTACGTGCGCCACTTCTATCGGTTCTTGGGCTGTTGGAACTTTCCGAAGGGTCATTGCACGAAATAGAAATGCAAGATTATCATCGTTTGATGAGGTCGAGGCTTTCAAGCTTGGATAAGTTTATCAAAGATATCACCGACTACTCACGTAACAAACGGATAGAGATAGTTAAAGAAGATGTTTTCCTTCAATCACTTGCAAACGATATTTGGGAGTCATTAAGATATAGCTCGGACGCGAGTGGTATAGAGTTCATCAACGAAATTCCGCAAGAGCTAATTGTCAAAAATGACGGATCTAGGCTACGGATCGTATTAAGTAATATTATTGGTAATGCAATTCGGTATCACGACCACCGAAGGGACAGGAGATATATCAGGCTCTATCACCAACTAACAGATGACTCGTTTTCAATACACATTGAAGACAACGGCCAGGGTATTGCTCCTGAATTTCAGGTAAAAATATTCGACATGTTTTTCCGGGGAAGTGAACATTCTCAGGGGTCAGGACTTGGACTGTATATCGTAAAGGAAACACTTGCAAAACTTTCAAGCACTATACAACTTACGTCAAACCCATTGGAGGGAAGCACGTTTTCTATTTTGATCCCATTGACAGAAGTATAGAGAACTATTAGGCTCCTCTATATTATTGTAGAGTGATGTTCACATTAGTGAGATTGTAGACAAACTACCTACTTCCGGTCGCACTCGAATTCATTCTTATTAAATAGATTCCTGCGATGATTAACAACTCGCCAACTGTAAATAGGTTCCAACTATAAGATTGCGGGATGTAATGCGAAGCAACGTTTAGGAAATCTTTGTTTTGCAAAAGAGCTGCGTAATCCAGATAGAACCCATTACTTATAATGATACTTCCGTAATCTTCAAGGAATGTATATAAAATGATTGAGCTCCCGATTGCGAAACAACACCACGAAGTGAGTGTTAGTTTTGTTCGCGTCTGAAGAATAGAAATCGCTAAGAGTAACATTGTGGCGGAACAAATTATTGGTGCCAACGTCGGACCAAGCCATGTAAACGGAATCAGGAATAGAATATCCCACTCCAGGATTGACGAAGGCCAATCAATAAATATTTTAAGCCAGACGTAGTAGAATATATCCCACACAGCAAAGCTCATTAAAAAATATGCAAATCGATCTTTAAGACTTTTACCGGCCAAGTAACCAACTCCTGCCAACATGATTACTGTGGCTAATTCACGAACAATCTCTATCATCAGTATTCTTTGATCTGTCATCTTCATCGCAACAGTAAAGCCGTCAGGATAGTAAAGAGCTCGTAAGTAGACGACAACAGCACCTTCCAGCGCAGCCATTGCTATGTTGAAAATGAGGACGGCCACAAAAGTTTTTCTAGGAATACCCATAAATAAGACCACTTAATGTGAAAAATTGCCAACGCCCCACCTCCAACTTATCTATCTTCGAATTTAAACATTCCTAGAAAGCACTTGACCTAAGCGGATCATTTCGTTTATCAAGACGAAGAAAGCCCCTCGAAAAAACAAATAGGCAAACATATAATTTACAATGATCCAGGGTCAAAATGTCCGTCCTTAATAATAGTAGTCCCGAATGAAAACTTAAGGAAGGCAAAGAAAGTATTTTGATCGGAGGCTTAACCGATCCCGGCAAGTTTCTACATGAACAAATTAATAGTACGAAAGCGGGAGCAGATGACTCCGGCTGTACCAATTTGTCCAGCGGTGCGGAGAGGGTGGGATTCGAACCCACGGTACAGTTGCCTGTACAACGGTTTTCGAGACCGTCCCATTCGGCCACTCTGGCACCTCTCCAAAATCCCCCAAAACTAACGTTTACTTATTAAACGTTTGAGTTATTTTTGAGTCAAAATAATAAAACCAAAATGAAATCAATCCTTACAAATGCAATTGTGTTCGCTGTTATTTTATTGATAGCATCATGTACAAAGACCGAAACGACGCCCTCTGCTGCTGAGACCAATGGTACTCTTTTGGCTGGTGCAAAAGGAGCCAGCAAAAGCTGGAGCCTTGTTTCAATCACCCAGTCAGTTAATGGCGGAACCGCTCAATCGGCTACGGGCATTCCAGCTTGTGAAACGGATAATATTTTTCAATTTTTCAATAATACAAGTCAGAGTTATACTCAAACCGAAGGAGCAACTGTTTGTACAACTGGAGATCCCGCAACCCTGGAAACCGGAAGCTGGGCTTTGACTGACGATGGGAAAAGCCTGCTCATTGATGCCTCCGTTAATGTGACTTCTACACAGGTTAATTCAGAACAATTCCTTATCTATTATATCTTGTCACAAGGCGAGCCTCTCACAGTAAGTCAGTTAACGGCAACCAGCTTGACACTTACCTACACTGTAATAGACACGTCTGTATCACCTTCAAATACCTACTTAATTACAATTGGTTTTACTAAAATTTAATTTAGCACTTGCTCTGGCAACGATTACGTTGGTGATGGAAGTTCAGGCACAGTCAGGTCCAGTGAGTAAGTATCTCGCTCTTGGAGATTCTTATACCATTGGTGAGAGTGTGCCTGAAACCGGGCGTTGGCCCAATCAACTGGTGGTAGAGCTGATTAGAAGAGGAAAGCCTTTTGCCAAGCCTGTGATTATAGCCACCACAGGATGGCGTACCGACAATTTGAAAAATGCTATTGAGATAGCTCAGCTAAAACCAGAGTATGAACTTGTTTCACTTCTGATCGGAGTTAATAATCAGTATCAGGGCAAATCTATAGATCAGTATGCTGTTGAATTTGAAGAGTTGTTAAAAATTTCAATTCGTTTGGCTAAGGGAAAAAAAGAGAATGTTTTTGTAGTGTCTATTCCCGATTACGGATTCACGCCTTTTGGTGCTAAGTCTAGGGATAAAATTTCAAAGGACATTGAGCGGTTTAATGAGATCAACAAGAGAATCTCCAACGAGTACCACCTTTCTTATATTAACATTACCGACATCTCAAGAAAGGGTTTAGAAGATGCATCGCTGGTTGCTGGTGACGGCTTGCACCCGTCAGAGAAAATGTATTCTCTTTGGGTACAACGAATTATGAGTGAACTGCACTTTTAAATTAAGCTTCTCCTGCGACCTTTTTCTTTCGGCTTTTGGCTAACAGCCAAGTCGCAAAGCGAAAACCAATCCAACCACTTGTAAGACCAACGATAGCTCCTGCGATAATATCTCCCGGATAATGCACACCAAGATAGATTCGGGTGTATGTCATTAAGATCGCCCAAAGAAATATCCAGCTAATCCAACGGTAATATGGGTTCAACACAAGCCAAACAAACAGAGCAGTACCAAAAGTATTGGCCGCATGGCCCGATGCAAAGCCATACAATCCGCCCCTATAGCCTCTTACCAAATGAACTAATCCTTCAAGGCTTGGCTCATGAGAAGGCCTGAATCTTGCAAAGAATGGCTTCATCAGCGAAGACGTGACTTCATCGGCCAAAAAGATGGTAAGAGCAGCGCCTGCCAGTAAGTACCAGCCTTCTTTTTTGTAATTCTTAAAAATCAGGAATATCAGGAATGCATAAAGTGGTAACCAGAAAAATGTTTTCGTAAGATAAAACATCACAGGATCAAGCTCAGGGCTGTGTAAGCCATTGAGATAAAGAAAAAGTTGCCTGTCCAGTTCAATCAAATAGCTCACTTGAATTTATTTTTGTGTCGTTGGTACTTTCAAGAGGTCAGCAGAGTTTTCAGCCCACTCATCGGCTTGTTTTCGGCTAGTGAAGAACTCAATAACAGCGCCAAGTTTCAAGGCTGTTTCTTTAATGCGAGCCCGGTAATCTTCATTGTGTTGCTCTTCGCTATAAATGTTGGCGACCCTCCGTAATCCCTGACGAACTGCTTCCGGAAAAATCGTAGTAACCATCCATTGCTGGTCTTCCTTCAGAATAGTTCCCTGCCGGGTAAGGTCAGATATCCAAATTGGAGTATGGTATAGCCTCACCATTTCAAGACATTTACTAAACAACAGCCGGTACTGCTCACTTGTAACTTGTTTTTTCCAAACGATGCCTGCTCCATTGTTGCGGGCATTATAAAAAATAGAGCCAAAGTCGCTTTCAAAGATAATCTGCCCATCCACTTCAATGGGATCACTAAAAGTTACCCTGAAAGTTGAGCCGACATTTAATTTACTCTCCACATCTACTGTTCCGCCTAGAGATTCAATCTGAAGTTTTACTAAATAAAGCCCAAGGCCTTTGCCTTCCATATGCGTATGAAATCGCTTATATAACCCAAACATGTTCCTGCTGAACTGCTCTAAATTCATGCCAAGTCCGTTATCTGAAACTTCAAGGACTACTGCATTATTAACACGTTTTGTGGCTACCATTACGTGTAACATTCGTTGCGGAGATCGATATTTGATTGCGTTACTCGCCAGATTGTACAAAATACTGGTAAGGATAGGCCGCACAGTATAGACCAATGGAGCGTTGCGAAAATCCGTTTCAATATGCATGTCTGGCTGAATGAAAGTAGAGAGGCTACGTAATACCATACTCCATTCTTCCTGAAAGAAAACCTTTTCGCGAATGCGATATATGTCATTGCGAATGTCAATGATCTTGCCCAGGTCACGGATTACTTCGTCAAGTTCTCTCGCCGACTGACCGACAAGTCTGACTAACTCAAGTTGGGCTCCTGTGAGTTCAGACAAATCCTTTTCCATCAGGTTTGTAAGCCCAAGCAAGCGTGCCAATGGCCCACGCAAGTTATGAGAGATAGTATAGGAGAATTGTTGAAGTTCGTTGTTGTAGCGAACAAGTTCTTCGTTGGTTTGTGTAAGCTCTTTGTTTCGTTCCACGAGCTCAGTTTGTAACCCAAATTGAATTACCAATAGGCGCTCCTTTTGCTGCTCGATCAAAGCGTTCGCTCGCAACAACTGGTCCTGATTAGCAATTAACTCTTCGGCTTGTGCCGTGATTTCATTTTTCTGACTTGATATCTCCTTCTTTTGGTCTTCCAGCTCGCGGTTAGCTTTGTGTAGAAATGAAATGAGAACTTCATTCTCGTGCAGTGCTTTATCACTCAGGTTTTTAGCAAACAACAGGCTAAAAAGGATAAATGCGTAAGTAGTAATGCTATAAAAATTAGCTGAGAAGTAATAAGGATCATAATTATTAACGAGGTCGTAGAAGCCGACATTGAAAGTATCAAGAATTAAGTCCAGGGCAACGAGTAAAATACCGCTGACAGAAATGGTTGATATCAGTAGCCTTTTTTTATCAGAGGGCACTACCAATACTGGTATCACAAGGCAGCCGATCAGAAAGAACCTGACGTCCAGATAATTGATAATTTGTATAGTCTCCGGGTAAAGCTTTTTATTGAGAACGGACAGCGTAACTATGAAAAGAGGAGGGATTGAGGAGACTAACCACCGGCTTGCCAAAGTCAAATTTGCCCGATTAAAAAAAAGTGGAGTGAGGAAGAACAAGCCAACAATGATCACCAGTACGCAATAAGTAGTATCTTTCCAGTGTCTGATAGCAAGGGAAATTGCAATAAGGAATAATAGAATTGAGATCAGATTGGTGATTGCAATGTTCCGGGTCTCAGAACCTGAGCTCTTGGCAGTGCCTGTCAGGAGGATATGAAGAAAGAATTTTTTCAGAAAATGATATTTTCGCTTTTTTTGATTTTCAGGCAAATATCCTAAATTTTAAAGCAAATTCTTAAGTCTATATGGAGCGCTTTGATCTGGTTGTGATTGGTGCAGGCCCGTCGGGTTATGCTGCCGCTATGCGGGCAATTGATTTTAAAAAGAAAACTTTGCTGATAGAGAAAGCCAAAGTGGGTGGTGCTGGTGTCACCAATGGAGCATTGTCTTCCAAAACGTGGTGGGAACTTTCACGCGAAGCTTCGGCCTTTCGAAAAAACCTGAAACGTTATAATATCAAGGCGCCTCATGTTATTTATAAGGAAATACAAGGGGAAGTCCGCAAGGCAGTGCAAGAACGTAAGTCTATGCTTGAGGAGCACATGCTTAAATTGAAAAACTCAAACTACTCTCAGCTCCTGCAGTTCAAAACAGGCACGGCTAGATTGCTTGACGCGAATGAAATCGAAATCACCAAAGGAGCTCAAACTGAAGTAGTGTGGGCTGAGAACATCATATTGGCTACCGGGAGCCGCCCGCGTTATTTGCCCGAATTGCCGATTGATGAAAAAATAGTGATGACCAGCGAAGGCATCGAAGACATGGATGATTTTCCTGAAAGCATGGTGATCGTGGGAGCGGGGGTGATCGGCTGCGAGTTTGCTACAATTTTTTCCGGCTTTGGCCGAACCAAAGTTCATTTGATCGACAAAGGAGACCGCATTCTTCCCTTCGAAGATGAGGATGTTGTGCGTATCATCGAGCGTAACATGGAAAACAACGATGTGCTCATTCATCGAAACTCCCGATTGATTAACATGAAAAAGGTCAACGAACGGGTTGAATATGAATTAGAGTATAATGATGGCAGCCGCGAAACTTTTAATGTTGAAAAAGCTCTTGTTTCGGTGGGACGTATTGCAAACCTTGAAGATTTGTGGGACGACAAGGTTGGTATCGACATTTCAAAACGTGGTATCGATAACAATGATACACAAACTAACGTGCCGAATATATATGCAGTAGGGGATCTCACAGCAGATATTTCACTGGTAAATGTGGGCGAATTGGAAGGCCGTTATGCAGTGGAGAAGATTTTTGGAAAACCTTTGCGGCAATTGGTTTACGAAAACATAAGTACGATTATGTTTTTGAGTCCTGAAGTAGCAGGAGTAGGGTTGAATGAAAATCAGGCTCAGGAAAAAGAAATCGATTATAAGGTTGTTACTCTGGAATACAGTACTATTCCGAGAGCCATCGCTAAGCGCAATACCCAAGGTTTCATCAAGTTATTGGTAACCAACGATGATGCAATGAAAATCCTTGGAATGAAAGTAGTTGGCAACAATGCCAGCAGTGCGATTCAGGCTGTAGCTGTTTTAATATCTATGGATAAAGGGATTGAAGAGTTGGCTGAGTGCGTTCACCCGCATCCCAGCATTACTGAAGGCATTCAGGAGTGTGCCCGTATGCTTATGGGCAAATCTTTGTTTAAACCTGCTGCGCTTCTTGGGCGATTATCTTGCAGGCGTTGGGTAAAAGGCATTTATGAAGACATCATTTTTTGATTTCATCCGTTGAATTGATACATGAAAATTAAATTTCTATTTATTCTCGTCATTTGCGGTTCGTGCTCTATGGAGAAACTATACCTCATGAACCAGCGAAAAACCTCCAGCCAGTACGAGCAAATGAATTTCGCTGATTTGATCAAGAAGTATGTCGACAAAGACAAGGCGAATGGCATGGAAGGGATTTATTCCGTATCCAGTGTTGTTGTGAAAAAGAGCAAAGGCCTCTTCTCATCTGTTGAAAAAGAGAAGGAGGTTTCACGCAAAGAAAATTACGCGCAAGTGGCAATCATAAGAGACAACGGGAAGAATAACCGTGAATATATTGAAGTGCCGATTGACAATAATCATTTGCCATCCTACTCCGTTCGAGGTGAGTTTACTTCGTTATCCGGAGGAAACATCTTAGTACTTAAACATTTTGAACCTAAAGGTCAGTCGCTCATGTATTCGTTTACTTACGATCAGGAGAAAGACATTTTGGAAGGAATTCGCACGGAGTCAAACAATAATAGTACGGTAACCTACAAGCTTACTTTTATTAAGCTTTATCCGAAGTCTGCCATAGCCCATAAATGATTTCACTGATGCCGTTGTGTCAGCACGGTGGTGACATCGGCAAGACGGCAATCTTTCGCGGCTAGCAACACAAGGAAGTGGTACATCAAGTCAGCAGCTTCATTCAGGAATAGCTCTTTATTATTGTCTTTCGCTTCAATAACAAGTTCTACGGCTTCTTCGCCTACTTTTTGTGCTACTTTATTTATACCAGAGTTTAATAATGTGTTTGTATAAGATCCGGATTTGGGATTTTTCTTTCTGTCCTGGATGATATTCTCTAAAAAGATAAGGCCTTGGTCTTTGTCCTTATTATCTTTTCCAAAACAAGTGTCATCTCCGGTATGGCAGACAGGACCGGTGGGTTTAGCGTAGATCAATAAAGTGTCATTGTCACAATCATCTTCAATACTAACTAAGCTTAGATAATTCCCGGAAGTTTCACCTTTGGTCCACAGGCGTTTTTTTGTTCTACTGAAAAAGGTCAACCTCTTTTCAATTAAAGTTTTTTGCAAAGCTTCTTCATTCATGTAGCCAAGCATCAGAACATTTCGTGTTTGCACATCTTGCACTATGCAAGGGATCAACCCATCTGATTTTTTGAAATCCAATTTTTTAACATCCATAACTTAAAGTCTCACCGGCACTTGATGATTTTTTAGAAATAATTTTAGTTCTGGGATTTTGATTTCTCCAAAATGAAAAACACTGGCAGCCAAAGCTGCATCAGCGTTGCCAAGTGTGAAGACTTCCGCAAAATGAAATGGCGCCCCTGCTCCGCCAGATGCGATAACAGGGATATGTACTAAGTCATTTAGCTTCTTTAAAAGATCATTGGCGAAGCCTCTTTTTGTACCATCGTGGTCCATACTTGTAAAAAGAATTTCACCTGCACCACGTTCTTGCCCTTCTTTAGCCCAGCTAAAGAGCTTTTTGCCGGTAGGTATTTTTCCGCCATGAGAGTGTATCTCCCATCCATTATCAACTTGCTTTGCATCTATTGCTAACACTACAAACTGCGAACCGAATGTTTTAGCGAGTTGATCAATTAAACCGGGGTTATTGACGGCAGAGGAGTTGATACTCACTTTGTCTGCACCGGCTTCAAGTAAAGGCGCGACATCATCTACAGTAGATATTCCTCCACCAACGGTAAATGGAATATTAACATGAGAAGCGATTTTCTTTACTAGTGATGAAAATGTTTTTCTTTTCTCGTTGGTTGCGGATATATCGAGGAAAACTAATTCATCTGCACCTTGCTGTGCATAAGCTGCAGCTAACTCTACAGGATCCCCGGCATCCAGCAGGTCAACAAAATTTACGCCTTTTACCGTTCGCCCGTCTTTGATGTCAAGGCAAGGAATAATTCTCTTCGTAAGCATCAGATTTTTTTTAAATCGGAGAGGTTAAACCTGCCTTCGTATATCGCCTTGCCAATAATGGCACCGTGAAGCTGCATGTACTGCAATTCCTTAATGTCATCAATCGACGAGATGCCGCCACTTGCATTTATTTTTAGGCCCGGAAACCGAGCTTTGATTTTTTTATACAAGCCGAAATTCGGACCGCTAAGCATGCCGTCAAGCCCTATGTCGGTGCAGGTTACGTATTCAAGCCCATGCCTGATAAACTGATCAACCAAATCTAATACCCGAAAGTTGGCGGACTCAAGCCAACCATTAATCATGATGTTTTCGTTTTTTACGTCTGCACTTAAAATGAAATTTTCTGATCCGTATTTATTCAGCCAGTAAATAAATTTTTCTGATTCTTTAATAGCAAGACTGCCGACATTAATTTGATTCACTCCAAGTTCAAGCAACTGCTCAACTTCCTCATCGGTCTTTACACCACCACCAAAATCTACAGTGAGCGCGGTCCTGCTTTGGATCTCCTCAATTACTTTCCAATTGATAACCCTTCCTTTTTTTGCGCCATCCAAATCGACTAAGTGTAAATACTCCAGGTCGGCTTCCTGAAATTCCAACGCGACATCCACAGGATCCTCTCTATAGATTTTCATTTTCCCGAAATCTCCCTGAGTAAGTCTTACACACTTGCCTTCAATAATATCAATCGCGGGAATGATTTTCATTTCAGAAGTTATGAAACTTTTAAGAAAAGGTCCAATACTACCTCGCCAGCCTTTGCTGATTTTTCCGGATGGAACTGTACCGCATAAAAATTATCCTTTTTCATAGCAGCACTAAAGGGCTTATTGTAATCTGTGACAGCCACAGTGTAGGGGTTAACATCAATATAATAGCTGTGTACGAAATATACGAATTGATCTTCCAATCCGGACTCTAGCCAACCTTTAGTTTCTGTTAACGAATTCCAGCCCATATGGGGCACCTTAAAATCTTTTCTATATGCGAATTGCCTCACTGTTTCTTCAAAAATACCCAGACAAGGGGTATCGTTTTCTTCCGAATGGCTGCACATTAATTGCATACCAAGACAAATACCAAGAACAGGTTGTTTTAAATCAATAATCAGCTGGCTGAGTTTTTTTTCTTTAAGATAATGCATCGTAGTACTTGCCTCGCCAACGCCGGGGAAAATAACTTTATCGGCTTTTTTTATTTCCTCGGCATTGTCAGTGATATCAAATTCAACAGATAATCTCTCCAATGCAAATGCAACCGAGCGAATGTTACCAGCATTGTATTTAATTACAGCTACTTTCATTCTTTAAATATTTTACAGACTACCCTTTGTACTTGGAAGTTGATTGCCTTCTTTTCTAATGGCAAATTTTATTGCTTTTGCCCAAGCCTTAAAAATAGCTTCGACCTTGTGATGTTCATTTGTTCCCTCCGCTTTGATATTGAGATTACATTTTGCCGCGTCGCTAAAGGATTTAAAGAAATGAAAAAACATCTCGGTCGGCATCTCACCAATTTTCTCTCGTTTAAATTCCGCTTCCCATACTAGCCAAGGTCTTCCACCAAAATCGATGGCTACTTGTGCAAGACAGTCATCCATGGGCAGGCAAAACCCGTAGCGCTCTATTCCTCGCTTGTCGCCCAGTGCCTTTAAGAATGTTTCACCCAGTGTAATAGCAGTATCTTCAATGGTGTGGTGATCATCGATTTGCAAATCACCTTTCGCCTTAATCTCTAAATCAATTTGCCCATGTCTCGCAAGCTGCTCCAGCATATGATCGAAAAACCCGAGACCAGTGCTGATATTCGATTTCCCGCTTCCATCCAAGTTAACGTCTACAGTAATATTAGTTTCCTTGGTTGTCCTCGTCACTGAAGAGCTCCGGTTTGGTCTCACGACTTCATAAATTTCTTTCCACGATGTCGTGATAAGAACACAAGTATCAGCTAATTCTTTCTGAGTCAAATCTGCCTTGAGGATTTCCTCACTAAATAGAATTCCTTTCGAGCCAAGGTTTTTTGCGAGTTGCATGTCTGTAACACGATCTCCTATCACAAAGGAGTTTTTTAAATCATATTCTTTATCAAAGTATTCTGTCAGCATTGCGATCCCTGGCTTCCGCGTAGGTTTGTTTTCTTCGGGCATGGATTTATCAATATGAATACTTTTGAAACATATGCCTTCGCCTTCAAGAGTTTTTAACATCCTGGTTTGCACTGGCCAAAATGTTTCTTCAGGAAAGATATTTGTGCCAAGCCCATCCTGGTTAGTCACCATTACTAATTCATAATCTGTTTCCCGTGCAATTTTCCCTAGCCATGTAAAAATGCCTTCGATATAATCTAATTTATCAAGACTATCGATTTGAGGATCGTTTTTCGGCTCCACAATCAATGTGCCGTCACGATCGATGAAAAGTATTTTTTTCATAATTGACTTAGCTCTTTTAAAAGCTTTTGATTTTCTACTGGTGTACCAACACTGATGCGCAAGCAATCGTCACACAATAAAACGGTAGACCGGTCGCGCACCACAATCCCTCTTTCTAATAAAGTAATATAAGCCTCTTTAGCGTTTTTGATTCGCACCAAAAGGAAATTTGCATCTGAAGGAAATACTCGTTCAACTGATTTAAGTTTAATCAATTCACTCGCCAACCGGTCTCGTTGATTTATGATTTCTCTTACTCGACTGTCTTTGCCTTCTTCATCGTTTAATCTTTCTTCGGCTATTAGCTGAGACGCAACACTGATATTGTATGGCGGTTTTATTTTATTAAGAATAGAAATGATCTCGACATTGGCAAAACACATGCCCAACCTCAGACCAGCCAGCCCCCATGCTTTTGACAGTGTTTGAAGTATAACCAGATTTGTGTATTTATTTAACAGAGGAACAAAGCCACTTGACGAAGTGAAATCAATATAAGCTTCATCAATGACTACAAGCCCGTCGATTTTTTCAATCAGCTCAATTACCTTTTCATAATTGAGTAGGTTGCCCGATGGATTATTCGGGCTGCATAAGAAAAGAAGCTTTGTATTTGATGAAAGTGCCGCCAGTGTTTTATGTATATCAATATCAAAATCAGAGGTAAGAGTTACTGCTCTTGTTATTACGTTGTTGATCGATGCACTTACAGAATACATTCCATAGGTAGGCTGTGGGATTACTATTTCGTCCTGACCAGGCTCACAAAAAGCCCTGATCAAAAGATCGATTGCTTCGTCACTACCATTGCCAAGAAAGATTTGATTTTCATTTACTTTTTTGAGCTGACCGATTCTCTGCTTCAGTTTTCGTTGATGAGGATCGGGATATCGGTTGTATTGTGTAGGGTAGGGGCTTTCATTAGCATCAAGAAATATCGAAGCCCCACCCGAAAACTCATCACGAGCAGATGAATAAGGTTTTAATTCAAGAATATTGCTTCGTACTAGTTTTGTAATGTCCATTTCTCTAATCTAATTCCTAATTATTATCTACCAATTACTATTGTCCATTGTCTATTGCCTAAAGTCTATTTCTAACCCTCACCGCCTCGGCATGTCCTTTCAGTTGTTCAGCCTCCGCCATGATTTCAATAACCGGTCCTAAGTTCTTAATTCCTTCTTTCGTTATTTTTTGAATAGTGATGTATTTTAAAAAACTATCCAGAGAAACACCTCCATAACTTTTTGCAAAACCGCCGGTAGGAAGTGTATGGTTAGTTCCTGAAGCATAATCTCCTGCAGACTCTGGTGAATAAGGGCCTAAAAAGATAGAGCCGGCATTAATTATTTTTTCTGCAAACTCATCACAATCAATTGTATTGATGATCAAATGTTCAGGGGCGTATAGGTTTACAAACTCAGCAATATTTTGTTTATTCAAAACAATTGCGCGACTATTCCCTAGCGCCTTTTGTGCGATTTCTTTCCTGGGCAGTTTCTCAAGTTGAATTTCTATTTCAACTAATGCTTTTCTTATTATAGATTCTTCAGTTGTAACCAAGATTACCTGACTATCAGCACCATGCTCGGCTTGCGAGAGTAAGTCTGCAGCAACATATGCCGGGTTTGCATTTTCATCGGCAATAACCAATACTTCAGAAGGTCCTGCCGGCATATCAATTGCAACTCCATCCATACTTAATAGTTGCTTGGCTTTGGTCACGTATTGATTGCCTGGACCAAAGATTTTATAAACTGCGGGAATGCTTTCTGTTCCGTACGCCATTGCTGCTATAGCCTGGGCACCTCCCACCTTATAGATATTTTTTATTCCGGTAAGCTGGGCAGCGAACAAAATCGCAGGATTAAGCTTCCCGTCTTTTCCGGCAGGCGAACAAAGAACTACTTCTTTACAACCTGCAATCTTTGCAGGTGTCCCAAGCATAAGAACAGTAGAAAATAAAGGAGCACTTCCTCCGGGAATGTAGATGCCAACCTTTTCAATGGGTACTGGTTTATGCCAACATAGTACACCGGGAGTTGTTTCAACCTTTATCGTTTCCCTTTTTTGGGCCGCATGAAATTTTTCAATGTTACTTGCTGCAATCACAATACCTTTTTTTAAATCTTCAGGCACTTGACCTGAGGCTTCCGCGAACTCTTTTTCAGAAATTTTCAACTCATCTATTTCAATTTTATCAAACTGATAAGTCAGCTCACATAAAGCTTTATCGCCTTTCGCTTTTACTTTTGAGAGTATTTCGGTCACCTGACTGTTCAGCAAGTCGGTCTGTATTTGCGGCCGCAAGCAAAGCTCAGCCCAACTCTCTTTATCCGGATTGATAACAGTTTTCATAATTTAAATCTATAACTACAATCTTGATTCTTATGTCTTACCTAGGTCTAATGCCTATCGTCTATTGACTCTTTCTAAAGACTAGCGACTAAAGACTATCTTACGCAATCATCTTTTCAATTGGTATCACAAGTATTCCCTCTGCACCAAGCGACTTTAGTTGATTTATCTTCTTCCAAAAGTCATTTTCATCAACTACAGAATGAAGTGAAGACCACCCCGGTCGGCCCAGAGCCATTATCGTAGGGCTTTTCATTCCTGGAATAACTGCAGTTATTTTAGCGATAGCTTCATTGGGACAATTCATTAAAATATACTTGTTGTTCTTTGCCGATTGCACAGCCTGCACACGAAACAAAAGTTCATCTAAGATTTCTTTTTTCGATGACTCCAATTCAGGAGTTGCAACTAAAACAGCTTCTGACTCCATTATCGTTTCTGCTTCTTTCAATCCATTGCTCATCAATGTGCTACCCGAACTTACAATATCACAAATCGCGTCTGCCAGTCCGATTCCCGGCGCAATTTCAACTGATCCGCTAATCTCGTGAATGCCAGCTTTTACACCTCGGTCGTTTAAAAACTGCTGTACAATGTTAGGGTAGGAAGTAGCAATGTTTTTATTCTGCAACCACTGAGCTCCAGAGTAATTCTCTGTTCTTGGCACAGCAATGGACAGCCTGCATTTGGCAAAACCCAACCGCTGTATGAGCTTGTTATTTTTCTGTTTCTCCCTAAATACATTCTCACCCACAATCCCCGCATCAGCTACCCTGTCTTCAATGTACTGTGGAATATCGTCATCACGCAGGAAAAGAAGCTCTACCGGAAAATTATCAGCCTGCGTCTTCAGCTGATCTTTACCATTGTTAAAATGCAGACCGCTTTCTTTCAAAAGTTTTAGCGACTCTTCCTGAAGTCTTCCGGACTTCTGAACTGCAATACGAAGGGGTGATTTCATAAGTATTAACATTTTTGTTGGGTGGAGCAGCAGGTAATAAAAAAAGGCCTGCTAATCCAGCAAGCCTTTTCAATTTATTTTATAAGTAAATCAAAACATAAACCTGCCAGTCATACAATGTGTATGATGATGCAGATGGTGGATGTTTTGAATGTTATTCATATCAAATGACACTGCAAATGAATCTAACAATGTTGATATTTCAAAATAGGTGATCGATTATTATCGTTTAAAACCTGAAATGATAAGTCAATCCCACTGAATTTTGGTTCGGCAACGGTTGCACTGACATGCTAAGTGAACTTTTTTCAGCAATCTGAACATTATAGATGTCGATTGCTCTGCCTATTTGGTGATGCGCCATGGCATTAAATGTGATGTCGCCGGCAATCCCGATGCCTGCCAGTAATAAGATGGTTTCTGTGCTGGCGTCACGCGCAGAATAGCCGCGATGTCCGCCACCTCTGAAATGAACGCTGGTGAATAGGTATATAAGTGACGGAACGTAAGCTACAATCCTCAGTCGCTGCAATTGTTTAAATTTTCTAAACCGTTCATTAATCTCTTTATTTTCTAAAGCTTGCAACGGAATTTGGAGTGCGTAAACTGAGTTCATCCTCTTTCCGTCATAAAAATACTTCCAGCCTTGCTTGTAAATAGGTTTTAGAGGAACCGTCTTCGTAGACTGAGCATTTGCAAGTGCCATACAGAACAAAAAAACCAACAGTATGCAACCCCTTAATCTCATATCTTTACCAACGAAAGTAAGTTATGAAGAATATAAGTCACCTCGTTATTTTTTTGCTCCTCTTTTCCTCTTGCGACAGTAATGAGTCCCGCATTCAACAGTTTTTATTGAAAGGAAACATCGCTTCAAAGGAGCGAAATTGGGAGAAGGCAAATTATTATTATGGAGAAGCCATCCGCCTCGAGCCTTGCTATGCCGATGCATGGAACAACCTGGGTACCGTATATTTTCTTAAGAAGAATTATGAAAAAGCGATGGAAAGTTATGAGAAGGCAATAAGTTGCAAGCCTTTGTTCATCAATGCATTGCTCAACCGTGCCAATACCAGTTATGAATTGAAGGGATATTACAGGGCCATCAACGATCTCGAAAAAGTAATGACGTTAAAGCCCGACACCTCCGTGACTTATTTTACATTAGGACTTACCTACAGCAAGATGCGTGAGTTTAATAAGTCACTTGCAGCTTTCGAGAAGGCCTCGCAATTTGTGCCTGCCACCGATAAAAAGCAAAAGATGGAATTGGAAGTAAACCATGCCATTGTTCAGTATTATTTAAAAAACTTTGAAACGGCAAAAACAGAACTTCAGCAGGCAGCCAAAATGAATGATACCGAACCAAGCATATACAACACACTTGCGCTCATCGAAACAGAACTTGGACACTATAAGGAAGCGTTGAATTTTGTAAACGAAGCTATCCGGCTTGATCACAACCAGTCATATTATATTAACAACCGCGGCTATATTTATCTTCTGCAAAATGATTTGATCCGTGCCGAAGCCGACATCAATGAAGGAATTTCCAAAGACCCTGACAATGCCTGGGCCTACCGCAACAAAGGGATTTATTATTTAAAGCTAAATGATTTTATCTCAGCCGAGCGATTATTGAAGCAGTCGTTGGATATGGATCCGTTTGTTGACAAGATTTATTATTACCTAGGCATCTCTTATTTAAAGAATGGTAAGCAAGACATGGCGTGCAATTCATTTCATAAGTCGATAGAGCGCAATGATAAAATGGTAACACCTGATTTATTGAGGCAATGCAAATGAATTTAATCACGTTAACCGAATGGTTGTCTGAGCGTTTGAAACAGCCACTACCGGGAAGTGCAGCGCATGAACCCTTACGTGCTACACCTGCAGGCCTTATCAAACCAAAATTCGAACATACCTTGCCTCCTAAGCCCGGAAGTGTGTTGATTTTACTACATGAAGATGAAGGCAAAATAAAATTCCCGCTTACCAAGCGCCCCGAGTATTTAGGAGCACACGCAGGGCAGGTTAGTCTACCTGGTGGTAAAAAAGAGCAAGGAGAGGATTATATTCAGACTGCCTTGCGCGAATGCGAAGAAGAAATTGGGATTCACAGAAGTGAAATAAAAGTGATAGGGAGGCTCAGTGAGTTCTTTGTTATCCCCAGCAATTTTACCATTGCTCCGGTAGTTGCTTACATCACTTCCAAGCCCGAATTTATACCACAGGCGTCCGAAGTAGTGAAGATACTCGAAGGAAACATTGAAGACCTGATTAAGGACGATGCTGTACAGGTAAAGGAAATCATTGCCGCCAAGATGTTTCCTATGCTGGCTCCGCACTTTCTTATCGAAGATGAAATCGTTTGGGGCGCTACCGCCATGATGCTGAATGAACTTAGGATGATAATTCGCGAAATGTAATTGGGTATTAGTCATTTGTCATTGGTCAATAGGCATTAGCCAAATAGGCACTAGGAATTGGGCAGTTAAGTCATTGGTTGGGCATCATCATTGAATAATTAGTCACCAGGTGAAAAATCTTCACTACTTGTTCCTTAGCCTAATGTAATTTGAAATATACCTGTTAGACCACGGGAAAAAATTAGGTCGTTATTAGTCTCTCAAGGGAACCCAGTCAATAATTGTCCCGTCACAGTCTGGTGCATTAGGACAACATATAATCTCGCCAACAATTTCATGGTTAAAAACCTTATAGTCGCCCACTATTATTATTTTACCACAGTGAACACACTCCATTTTTTCCATCAATTTAGGCGAGTTATCAAACGGATAATGATCATCTAAATATTTTTGCTTATCAACTATTTTGATTTCTGTCATCCTATAAAATTACAAAAAATGGGTAAGCGGATAAAGACTCAACGGAAGGTCAAGAAAATTACCTTAGCCAAGTTGAGTGAATCGACAGGGATAGACTTGTCAAATCTTTGGTTTGTTGAAAATGGTGAGCGCAATGTTCATATACTTTCATTGAGAAGAATTGCCGAAGCTCTTGATATTGATTTGAAGAAATTTATTTAAAAAAATAAGTGGCCTTCATATCTGTATTTCAAACCATTCATCTTTACCACCACGGTAAGTAAAACACCGGCAACGTTTTATAAACGGAATGCCTAGTATTAACGAGTAGCTGAAATGCGATGGCATCTGAATAAATTCATCCTCAAATACGTTATTAAAGTCTTCTAGTTTAAACTTCATCTTAAACAACGATTGCGTACTTTCACCAGAAATTGGATGATGCACTTCCACTTGATCTAAAGGATTTAGACTTAGTTGCATTGCGAGTAATGGGGC
>Ga0206934_1028_pt1 | contig 44727 bp, 31 predicted proteins | sample Alteio_BWOrgHeat_16_FD_152932 | JGI IMG/M metagenome (GOLD analysis project Ga0206934, IMG submission 152932) | Enriched cells from forest soil in Barre Woods Harvard Forest LTER site, Petersham, Massachusetts, United States -... | ecosystem: Environmental > Terrestrial > Soil > Temperate forest >...
AACGCTCAATACCGATCTCATCGAAAGTTCCGACGGTGGCATGACCTGGACCGTCCTTCCTCAGTCCGATTGTGATGCTGCATCGTTTACCGATCATCTTGATGGTGTTTCCATCCATGACAACAAAACATTCGCCACCCATGATGGCGGTGCGACGTGGAGCGTCATCAGTTCGACGCGTAGCGATTATCCCATACGGCTCGATTCGGAACTTATTCTGTTCCGAACGTTCGTATATAATACCCAAACGGGGATTCTGGATTCCGTTACCACATTGAACTCACCGTCCATTGGCTATACCTTTGTCCGGTTGAACGGCGTTGTATTTGCGATGGCTCAGAATGATCTTCTTCGGAGTTTGGACACCGGTCGAACGGGAACGGAAGTGGTTCGGAATCCGTCGGGGTCGAACATTATCGCGCGAAACGCCTATGATCTCAGCTCCGTGGACTGGGGGAATAACCAACAATATCGCTCACTCGATAGCGGGATGCTGTGGTCGCCTGTCGCCGCTCCATCATCAACCAATTCCATATTGTTCCTCGATGAGCAGACTGGCGTTCTGGTTGGTCAAGACACTGTCTTTCGGACAACGAACGGTGGCAATAGCTGGACGACGCTTGCCTTGCAACATACGAAGTCGGGAACATTTGGCAACGCCTACGCCTGTGCCAGCGGGGTCTTCATCACCGGTAATGGCGGTCCATGGTTTACATCGGATTTTAACTCCTTTCGTGTCTCGAGTCCCTGTCATTTAACCAATCGGGTGGATACGAAGGGAGACACCATTCTTGTCGCAGGGTATGATTCGGTACTGAATACGGTGCTTGTCTTAAGCAGCGATGCAGGGATGACGTGGAAAAACATCGGCGTGGGCACAGGATGGATACAATATATTGGTTCCGGTGTGATTGTAAGCTCTGTGTCGGGAACCGGACTTTCCATCTCCACCAATTACGGAAACACGTGGAACGTAGTCTTTCCCGGCGCTGGGGTCGCACGGTTCTTGAATAGCAAACAAGGAGTCGCTGAAAGCACGATACCAGGACAGATCTATTCCACTACCGACGGGGGCGCAACCTGGCGACATGACCACTTCGACGTTCCTCCTGCCAGCACGTTATTCGACCTAACGTTCCCAGGCAACGCTTATGGATTCACCGATGGGTACCGTGCCGGTCTCCCATCGCTGTTCTCGCCCGGCGTCGATACCGTGCCCGTTACTCCTGAACTGAAGTGGGTATTCGGCCAGACTGCCACTTCGGAACTCGCCGTCGGGGAAGCACCAGATGGTTCCCTTCTGGAAGACGATAATTCTGCCGGACATGTTGAAACGTTGAAGCGATCTACCAATTTTGGAGTGACCTGGACTTCGAATTCCCTAAACTACGACCCTGAGATACGCCACTATATCTCTCGCGGATCTATCGTCTATGCGATCGGGATAAACCATCTTCTTCGCAGTACAAACAACGGCGCAAGTTGGACCAATTTTTTCTTTGAGTATTACGGCTATGGTGAGACAACCGATGCTATCTTTACTCCGGCTGGAAAATTGTTAGTCGCAACCTCCGATGGCCTGTTCCGCTCCACGTACAGCGATACAACGTTTGCAAGAAAAAAGTCCTTTCTCCGAATCGACAGCGGGATCACCGATACCATCCTTCCGCATCACCCCATCACGTGGCTCGCAAAAGATTCTTCCGGCGTACTCTTCGCGATGAATTTCGATTCCGTATTTCGTTCTACAGACGATGGCCTTACGTGGACCGTCGTGTTACGCAAGCTGAAAACCGAACAAGGCTTCTCACACCTGTGCGTTGCCCCGGATCGGAGCATTTACATTTGCTCCGAAACGGGAGTGCTGCGCTCGCAGGACGGTGGGAACCAATGGGTTGCGCTGTGGCCTCCTTCCACCGAGTCCTCTACCGTCTTTTCCCGCATCGAAGCATGTAACGATTCGACGTTTCTCGTGACGACCACAGCTGGAGCTTTTTTCACGCGCGATTCCGGACTTCATTGGTCAAGGTTTGACACACTCCAAGCCGCTGCCGGTGATATTATCAAAACACATGACGGGCATTTGATTGGCGCCACCGGACAATTCGGGCTGGTTCGAACTGCACTGCCTTTTACTAATCCGACCGCATCGGTTTCAGAGCCTGCGACGATCACTTCCTCGCATCGTTATACAGCTTATCCGAATCCATCTAAGGGAACTGTAACGCTCTACCCCCTTCCGAGTGCTCGAAATGCCTCGATCTTCGATGACGCTGGACGCTTTCTTGGCGAACGACTAATCGATCCATCCGGCGGATTATCCTTAAACCTGCCTGCGGGTCATTACTGGATCGATGTGGAAAACGATATGATCGGAGTCGCACTCCAATAAAAAGAGTTAGAGATATCTCACATCTCTTTTCAATTTAATCAACACTTATTTTTACACTACCTATGCCAGACTTACAAAAATCCATCGAAATAGGGCTTACTCCGAAGGATCGCGACGGCGTTACGCGAATCCTCAACGTGCTGCTCTCGGACGAATTCCTGCTCGACACCAAAACCCGCAAATACCACTGGAATGTAACGGGACTGAGCTTCCACGATCTTCATCTATTCTTAGAATCCCAATATGGGGCACTCGATGGTTTCGTCGATGACGTTGCCGAGCGCACCCGCTCGATCGGCGGAATGGCATTCGGAACCATGCGGGAATTTTTAGACAATACTCGCCTGCAAGAACACCCTGCGGAAATTCCTGAGGCAGAAGCAATGATCGCCGTGCTGCTGGCCGATCATGAGCATATCATTCAATCGCTGCGCGCCGATCTGGAGACCGTGCAATCGAAATATCACGATGTGGGAACCGCCGATTTTCTGACCGGCCTCATGGAAAAGCACGAAAAAATGGCGTGGATGCTGAGAGCGTATTTGCAATAACTCGGTATCGTCACCTCATCCGATACAGCCGCTTTACGATCACAATTTGCGAAGCATGCCAGGCATCGTGACGAACCGTCATTCGCGCAAGCTGGGCGACCGTTTTGTAGTTGAATACTTCATCGTCGAGTTCCTGTTCGGGAACCGAAGTGATGGCCGCTCGTAACTTCGCACGACAACGTTTCAAATTTGAAATCGCTTCAACGAGGAAATCGGCCTCGGGCGGAGGAATTTCCTCGGGCTCACTGGGACGACGTTCGATCGCGCTCGCGTAATACAGATAGCATTGCGCGAGATGGACAAGATGCCACAAGATCGAGCCGGATGGAGGATGACCCCTTTCGCGTTCGGCATCGGAATAAACAGGGTGCTGAAACGCAGCCTCTTCTTCCGCCACGCCATTTAGAGCATAGTCAAGCGACTCCCACTTGTAGCTCCAGGCATCGTCATACGCGGCGAGGATCTCCTCTTTGCGGGTCATGGATGTGGAGCCGACTTAGCCGATCCTATTTTGCATCCCAGGAATCCATCGATGTTTTGTTCCCGTCTTTGGTCATGCCTGCTACGGTTCCGGAAAGCGTCTCGCCATTTGCGTCGAGCACAACAGTGCCCAGATTCGTTATGAGTTTCGGACTCGATTTGTCCAGCTCTTTCGTAATGAGCATGGGCTTGTGCATCCGTTTGCCTGTCGGCAATCCGCTCGCCGGATCCTTCGGGGACACGATGTTATAAGTAACCATAATTCTGCCGAAGCTGAGCTGGACCGATTCCTTCGGCAGCTCTTCGCCCGAACCGGAGACCTTCGCGCCCGATTGTGTCGCCCCGAACGACCATCGGTATGTCCCGGCATGGAGCGTTGGCGTCGTGAAACTGCCATCACGCTGGATCGTAACTTTCGTGGTCTTGCCGCTCGAATCCGTAAAATACAGATACGCATTGACCGCGCTCATGGCTTTCGTAGAAAAGCTGAGTGCAAGGATAGCGACCATCGCTATCATTCTTGTGCGATTGCTTTTGAGTGTTTTCATACGAGTATTATTGTGTAAGAAAAATGTTGAACAATTCACTACATATGGCTGGACATCCTTACTGCGCTAACCAGTCATCCGCTGCCATTTTTTTGCCGTCGCTGGTCATCGCAACAACGGAACCCGAGAGGGCGTCGCCATCCACGTCGATAACGACGGAACCCAGATCTGCCGTCATCAACTTGGGGCTTGAGGCATCCAGCACCTTCATGATCGAAACCGGCTGGTGCTGGCGTTTGCCAGAGGACATGCCAGTCGCCATATCCTTCTGTTGCTTAACACCCTTCCCAGCCTGCTCCTGATACGTCCATGTTATCTTCGTGAAGTTAAAAGAAAGGGATTCCGACGGACGGTCTCCTCCGCTCGACAGGGAATATCCCGAAACCGCACCCGGTGCCGGTGTGCTTCCAGTACCCGATGGCGGCGACGTGCTCCCAGGCGACGTTACGGACAGATCTGATACCTGAACTTTCCCACTTTTGCCGCTCGCGCCACTTCCCGCAGTGCCCGATTGAGTTGCGCCGAAGGAAAAACTATACGTTCCAGCCGGAAGCGGTGGCGTGATAAAGCTGCCATCGTGATTGATGGCAACCTTCGTAGCCTTGCCGTTCGCGTCCGTAAATATGATGAAGGCGTCAACCGCGCAAATCCCTTTCGATACAAAACTGAGTACGATGAGGGCAACAATACCGATCATTCCGATGCGAATGCTTTTGAATGTTTTCATAGTGTTATCAAATTATTAAAAAGACGGTCGGGGTACACACCTCTTCCGGCTTTAGCGACAGTTTTAACGTGAGTAAAGTTTCCCCCCGAATGTACTGTATTCTTATTTGAAAAAGGTGACCTTTCTGAGAGTTCGTCTGGACTCTATAAAACCCTCGATTCCGAGAAAACCTGGGTCATTCCGCTTTTACTTGGGACCACGATCACGAATTTCATACACATAGCTCTGCCGGCCCGTTTCGTCAGTTCGCTGGCCGATGCGGACGCCGCCGATCTTCTCGACTGCCCGCTGCGAACGCCAGTTCTGAATGCCGATCACAAAAAGCGCGCGACCTACAAATTGGAATGCATGCTGAAGCATCAGCCGCTTCATTTCGCCATTATAGACGCCACCCCAATACGCGCGTGCAAGGAACGTCCAGCCGATCTCGATCTCGCTGGTATTGGGTTCTTCACCACCATCCGGGCGGTAATCGTGATAGCGGGTGGAACCAATAATACTGCCGGTTTTACTGTCGATGACGGCGAAGGCTCCGCCGCTCTCCATCGCGCCGCGAAAATACTCGCGAAATACTTCCTCTTTGTACCGATCTCGCGCCGGATGCAGTTCCCATATCAACGGATCGGACGCAACCGCGAACAGCTCCGCCCAATCTGCTTCTTGCAGCGGACGCAGCGTGACAAGTTCACCGGTAAGCGTGGGTTGGAGATCGAAAGGCATGCCTACCTCCTCGCCTCATACCGCAGCGCAACCGCGCCCGAGGCATACTCCAGCCGGCTCACGAGCCGCAAGTCTATACGTTTCGTTAGCCCTGCGAAGAGCGTCGGGCCGTGGCCTGCTATTCGGGGATGCACCACGAACTCATACTCATCGATGAGTCCCAGCTCCGCGAGCGCCAGCGGGAGCTTCACGCCTCCCGTCACCAAGCCCTTACCCGGCTGCTGCTTCAGTTCCCGAACAAAATTCCCCAGATCCCCACGCACCAGTTCCGCGTTCCAATCCACGCCGCTGAGCGTGCTCGACACCACGTACTTCTTTGCCCCATCGATCTGGCGAGCGAAGGGTACCATCCAGGGTTCCATCCAATCCGGAAGCACACCGTCTCGCGAACGCCACGCAGACTCCATCATTTCGTACGTCACGCGGCCAAAGAGGAGCGCATCGGCCTGCGCGAGGGTTTCCGTTGCGTGCCGGTGTAACTCTTCATCCGCGATCCCTTCACGATGATCGCAGCACCCGTCCAATGTCACGTTGATGGAATACCGAAGAGGTCGCATTATGTAAGCCTGCCGCCGTTCACAGTTAGATTAGAAGTGTTCACTTTCGTAATTGCTCTCTGACTTCTTCCATCGAATACGCTTCACCAAACCAGCGGTCAAACATCTGCTGCAAAAATTCCTTTGTGATCGGATATCCGGATTTTGCGGCGATCACAGAATCGACCGGACAATGGGCGCAGATGGCCGTTTTGCCCCCATCGATCCAATCCGTAATTTCGGCGGGATTGTAAATATTCAAACAATAAAAGCAACCACACACATCGCTCGCAAATAACTCTTCGCGGTTATTGGTACAATGATGATGAGCTTCGATATAATCTTGTTCGGTCATGAGGAGGTTGACTTTAGTGCATCTAACTCGCTTTGTGATCTTCCGTAACTGAAAAGATCGGTCAGCGATTTTAATTCTGGTTCGGGATAATTGGGAACCTCTTCTTGAAGCATGTCAAAACTGATTGCAGAAATTGAGCAATTGTTTTTTTGTCGAATGTTCCTAATGCAGTCTGGATGTTGCTTGAGAAGTCGAGCCGCAAGTTCATTGGCTTCAGCATACTCGCCGTCAATGTACCGAGAACCTGCAAGATCCATTCCGAAGGTCATGCTGATTCCCTCCTCAAGTTTGGTGATGCGCTTTGGATCGTGCGGAAAAATGCAATGGATTACTTCCTGTCCAATCTCCCATAGAAAGTCAGAATCAGTTTGTGGCACACCGATCCATATTTCACACTCCTTGTCAAAAAGGGCAGTATATGGAGATGGTTTCATATTCCGCCGAATCGCGCGAATCCGCCATTCGCTGTTTCGAGCACCATATCGGTTCTCGGCAGTCTTCAAAAATTCTTCAGCCTTTGCTAACAAATCCTGATCGGTTAAATTTTTCATATCTGGTCTCCTTGGCATATGCACGCCTGCCGGCAAAAGTTCAAAGTCGTTGCTGATTTCACGATAATCACCTTGACCCAAGAGCAACATTCTCATAAGATCGTCGGGTTTCGGAATCGTTTTTTCAAGCAACATCTTCAATGCAATTGGTATAAGCAATGACCAAATCTCATGAACTGGATTTATACCTGCTACGTCTCTACCGTGAGCCGCATCAGAACGCCAACCATAAATTTTTCGAACTTTTTTAAAAAATAGTTCACGTTCAGGCCCTGGAGGTTCCAGATAGGCTGCTATAAGTGTTGATATTCTAAAACGACTTTCTCCTATGTTTTCTGCCGAAAAGACCTGTTCAAGAACCCCAACAAGATAAATTAAGGCAGATCTCACATCACGATGATCGTAAGCTTCGTCAATTGCACCACAGATAAGTTCGAATAACGGTTCCTTTGCACCAAGTTCAATTGCGTCCTTGATATGCCTTGCTACCCATTCGAAGATGGATTTTTCAACTTTCACTTTTCGCGCGCTTCTTAAGAGAAGGCCTTGATCCGGGGCTCGGAGCATTCCTACCGAATTAATTTTTTCGGGAGAACGTAATGTGGTGGGGCAAAGGATAGCTCCAACGGAGGCTTGCCCGCAACGTAATCGCAGAACGCGTTCAAACCACATTGGAATTGCATAGGGATCAGTGACGGACTTCAAATCACATAATTCTCGATCGAGTTCAAGTTCTGCAGTGACTTCGAACTGAGTCGGCTTAACCCCAACTTGTTGAGGAATGATAGCCTTTCCATTCTTAATTAACAGAAGACGTTGGTCCACTGCTATCGAAACAGGCCGGATAATTAATCCGGGCATGATGATGATTTCTTCCGCAACTTCAATTCCGCATATGCCGATAAAATTCTTATTTGGCGAATATTCCGATTCCATTTTGAATCTTTCTATTAAATAAAAAAGGCCGCTTAAAGCGGCCTTGTAATAATAATTACCAAACCGCGTGTCTTATGAACACCCGCTCGTCGTTCCGCAATCGTCGCAGAGGGTGCAGGCGCCGTTGCGCTTTACGCGCATGGAGCCGCAGGCGGAGCATTGCTCGCCGGTGTAACCTTTGCTGCGCGCTTCGCTGCGTAGGCTTTGCAGTGTCGCGGTACCCTTCGGAAGCGTAGTGAGCGGCGAGTGGCTCATCGCCATTTCGGGTTCTTGGGTGTGCTCTTCGCGGAGCTTTTGGAGATTGTCGTCCTCGCTCACGGTTTGCGTTGCAACAGCCTCCGTGACGGGAACCGCAATCTCGCTTCGGCCCACACCATTTGGGCGCGGTTCATCCACGGCTTTAACATGCACGAAATCCTGACGGCCAAGATATTCGTAGCCAAGCGCGCGGAATACGTAATCCAAAATGCTTGTCGCATTCTTGATCGCTTCGTGGCCCTGCACCTGGCCGGCGGGTTCGAAACGCGTGAACGTGAAGGTATCGACCAACTCTTCGAGCGGCACGCCGTATTGCAGCGCCTTCGAGGTGAGCACGGCAAAACAGTTCACCAGCCCCTTGAACGACGCGCCTTCTTTGTACATATCGATGAAGATCTCGCCCAAGGAACCATCTTCGTATTCGCCGGTGCGGAGATACACTTTATGCCCGCCTACGACGGCCTCGCGCACGAATCCGTGGCGCTTCGTCGGCAGCCGGTGGCGGCGCAGTTCTGGCGGCATCACCGCTGCCTGCGCTTCGAGCAGTGTGTGCAGCTTTGCCGCGTCGATCGTCTCGTTCGCGGGATCTTCGACATCGTTAAAGAGCACTTCTTCGGCCAAGTCGGCGTCCTCATTGGAAGAGTTCAGCGGCTGCGAAAGTTTGGAACCATCGCGATAGAGCGCGTTGGCTTTCAGGCATAATTTCCAGGAATCGAAATACGCTTTCGAGACGTCCGATACCGAAGCCTCGTTCGGCATGTTGATCGTTTTCGAAATAGCTCCCGAAATAAAGGGCTGTGCCGCAGCCATCATGCGAATATGCGCTTCGTACGGAATGAAACGGGTTCCGTAGCGTCCGCACTTGTTGGCGCAATCGAAAATTTGCAGATGTTCGTCTTTTAGTTCCGGTGCTCCTTCGAGCGTCATCGTGCCGCAAACGTAATCGTTCGCGGTCTGAACTTCCTCGCGCGTGAACCCGAGCGAGTGCAGCATATTGAAATTCGCATCCGTAAGCTGCGACGGTGTAAAGCCAAGCTTCACGCAGAAATCCTCGCCGAGCGTCCATTTGTTGAACGCGAATTTCAGATCGAACACGTTGTCGCACATTTTTTCGACTTCGTCGATCTTCTCATCGGTAAATCCCTTTGCCTTGAGCGATGCGCGGTTGATCGCCGGGCAACCGACAAGCGTACCGTGTCCCTTCGAATATTTTTCGATCTCCTCGATCTGCTTGTCATTATATCCAAGTTTCGTCAGCGCCTTATGTACCGATTGATTGACGATCTTGAAGTATCCGCCGCCCGCGAGCTTCTTGAATTTCACGATCGCGAAATCCGGCTCGATACCGGTAGTGTCGCAATCCATGACAAGTCCGATGGTTCCCGTCGGCGCGATGACGGTCGTTTGCGCGTTGCGGTAACCATGTTTTTCGCCGAGCTTATAGGCGCGGTCCCACGCATCGCGCGCGGCCTGCAGCAAGTCTTCCGGGCAGTGCTCCGGCGTAATTCCCATCGGCTTGATGGTAAGCTGTTCGTAGCGTTCCGCCGAAGCGTTGTATGCCGCAAGCTTGTGATTCCGCATGACGCGCAGCATCGCGTCCTTGTTCTGTTCATAACGCGGAAAAGCTCCCAGGTCTTTTGCCATTTCTGCAGATGCGGCGTAGGATTCACCCGTCATGATCGCAGAAAGCGCTCCGGCAATGGCTAAGGCGCGAGGGGAATCATACGCGATTCCGGCAGTCATAAGGATCGTGCCGAGATTGGCGTAACCCAAACCAAGCGTGCGGTAATCGTAGGAACCCTGTGCGATGGCGCGGGAAGGAAATTGTGCCATCAGCACGGAAATTTCCAGCACGATCGTCCATAAACGAACGGCGTGTTTGTAATCATCGAGCTTGAACGCGCCCGTTTCCTCATCGTAAAAATATGCGAGATTGAGCGATGCAAGATTGCACGCGGTGTCGTCTAAGAACATATATTCGGAGCAGGGATTGCTCGCGTTGATGCGTCCATCGTTCGGGCAGGTGTGCCACTCGTTGATCGTCGTATCGTATTGCAAGCCCGGATCGGCAGAAGCCCACGCGGAGAACGTGATCTTCTCCCATAATTCTTTCGCTTTTACTTTCTTCGCAGCTTTGCCCGTGGTGCGGAATTTTAATGTCCACTCGCCATCCGTCAGCACCGAGTGCATAAAATCATTCGTGACGCGAACGGAATTATTCGAATTCTGTCCGGAAACGGTCTGGTATGCTTCGCCTTCGTAATGCGTGTCGAAGGTTTTGAAGTCGATCTTATCATAGCCCATCTCGACCATGCGCAGGCAGCGCACGATGTAGTTCATGGGAACTCCGCGCGCAAGCGCTTTTTTAATCGCAATGTCGAGATCGTGATTATCCTTGCGGTCGGTGCCGCCATCGTTGGCGATCTTCATGATCATGTTGAGGAAGAGATCGCATACTTTCGATCCCGCAACGAGCGCGGCGACTTTCTGCTCTTCAAGCGCTTTCCATTCGATGAACGTTTCGATATCCGGATGATCGACATCGAGAATGACCATCTTTGCGGCGCGGCGCGTCGTGCCACCGGATTTCACAGCGCCGGCTGCGCGGTCGTTAATTTTTAGGAAGCTCATCACGCCGGAAGCAGCTCCGCCGCCGGATACTTTTTCGCCTTCGCCGCGTAGCGCGCTAAAGTTCGTTCCTGTGCCGGAACCATATTTGAAAATACGCGCCTCCCGCGTCACGAGATCGAAGATGCCGCCTTCGTTCAGCATATCGTCCTTGATGGACTGGATAAAGCAGGCGTGCGGTTGGGGATGGGTGTAGGCATCGGTCGAGCGCGTCATTTCGCCCGTTTTCGGATCGACGTACCAGTGGCCTTGTGCGGTTCCCGTAATGCCGTAGGCCCATGCAATGCCGGTGTTAAACCATTGCGGCGAATTCGGCGCGGCCATTTGGCGCAAGATCATGTAGGCGATCTCATCGTAGAATGCCTGCGCATCTTCTTTCGAATCGAAATAGCCATGCTCTTCTCCCCACGAGCGCCAGCATCCCGCCAGGCGGTGCGCTACCTGCTTGATCGAGCGCTCCGGCCCGAGCACGGGATTGCCATCCTTATCGCGAAGAAGGGTGCCGAAGGTATCGTGCTGCGGCACGCCCGCACGGCGGAAATATTTCTGTGCGAGAATATCCGTCGCTACCTGCGACCAGTGCTTCGGCACTTCGATATCCTCCATGTTGAAAATGGGCTTGCCGTCCGGATTGCGCAAAACGCTCGCGCGCGACGTGTACTGAAACTGATCGTAGGGAGTTGTCCCTGTTTGTGTGAACCTGCGTGAAATTTGCATAAGCTGAATGCCCTTAAAATGGGCTATTTTATCCCCTTATCGAAGGGGCCAGTTGATAACACTTTTTTTTGATGAATCGTCTGCACTCGATCTTTTTCAAGCCGAGCTATGAAGCAACAAATAATAGTGTTCCTAAAAAATTGAGGAAGAATCGCCCTTACCCTAAAAAATCAAGGGTTTGCGCGGTTATTCCGTGAATGGATTGTTCTTTTGTCAAGACGGAACTCTATCGTTCAGGTAAGGCGGCGAGGGTTCCTTCAATGCGTGGGGCTGGAAACCTTGCTGCTACACCGGAAAAAGAATCCCTCTCGGGCAGAGCCCTTCGGATGACAGGTCATCCTGCAGGCATGGTCTCGGGGCAGTTTCAGGCGGCGCGGCTTATGGGGCATAAGGCGCGGGCCTAATTGGCGCATCGTTCACCAAAAGGGTGAACGTTCACCTGGAGCGTGTGATAGCTCGTTCGGAGGGGCTTGGGGCGGCGAAGCGGGAACAATCCCGCAAAACGTATTCTAAAACTAAATTTCTGTTGCCCTCAGCCTCGGATCCGATCGTGTATATTGCCTTTCAAGCTATCGGCGCTTCCTGAATCCCGGTCGTCATTTCTCTCAATACAAATCTACTAAATATCGGTCAGAATTGTTCTCCGAAACGTCAATTATTTCCCCACATTCTTTCAAGATTCCCCACCAAGTTATCCACCGAATTTATCAACTTGTTTGTAAGTTGTTGGAGGCATGGGAAACGCGGGGACAATTCAATTAAGAATTGAGAATTAAGAGTTAGGAAAGTGGGTTGTAAAGCTCAAGTATTTAATTCTTCATTCTTAAGTCTTAATTCTTCACTAATTTTGTTACCTTTTCCTGTTTCGTTGGTCTTAGTAATAGTAATGTCCATTTAATTCAAGTCGAGAGCGATGTCTATCAAGCGTTTTGTGCTTATTGCAGTGCTATTTTGCGGGTTCGGAGCGGGGGAGCTTCGAGCGCAAGCTCAGATCGTCTTCCCAACCTGGAGGCTGGTGGCAGGCGGACTTCCAGGAATTTTCACTGCTGTCTATTTTTTCGATCCGCTCCATGGCGTTACTGCGGCAAATAACGGGGCGAACCTTTACTACACAATTCCTAATAAGTGGCTGCAATCGAGCATGCCTACTGGAGTTTCATTGATTCGTCAATTCCGATTCATTCAAGGAAAGCTCTATGCCGCCTCTCAGGGAACAGACATATTAGTCTCGACTGATTCTGGCAGAAGCTGGCAGTTTTCCGGCCTCAATCTTAATAATGCCAATGATGTCTATGCCGATGGCTCCGGCAATATCCGTATCCTGACCGACCCGATGACTCGATTCGCTCGGATTGACACGTTGGATTGCGTCGCCACAGGTAATGGAAGTATTTTCCGCTCCAGTGATGGTGGGCTGAACTGGACCTCCGTTGTCACCGGAATTGACCCAGCGAGCACCGGTGCCTTCGGAGATCCGTGTCTGCATGTATTTGTCTGCCCAAGCCCGGTTGACGATGCCATTATCCGCTCGACGGATTCTGGCCAGACCTGGAAATCCGTGTACACGGGATCATATCGGTATCCTGAATCTATCGATGGGGCAAGTACAGTGCTATATCTTTCGGATCTATTTAATCTTTATCGATCAATTGATGATGGAAACACATGGACGCCCGTCTACACAGTCGACAGCGGCCCGCTCACAATGTATGTCTGGGGGCCAATGGGAGACCATGTGGCGGTGGGTTGGTTGGGACCACCTTTCAGCGGAATTTGGATGACCACAACCGGCGGCGATGAGAACCTTCATAGCGGAGTAAATTTGAGCGACTCGAATGGTGCGCCGTTACTTCAGTTCGATACGTTCAGGGTTCCCTTACGGCTTACCTCGACGTGTAACCCTTTTTTGATTGCCATTCCTTTTGAGGCCGACGTCAGAGGCATGTCGGAAAAAGTAAGTTTCACGGCTAACAATCCAGGCGATTTTGCGATCATTGGCCCCGATACGATCTCCTTACGGATTGGCGCTTACGATTCCCTTTGGCTCGCATACAACCCGCACCATAGCATTGACACGGTTCTGTTCACATTCGAAAATCACTGGAATTGCTCGGACTGGACCGAAACGCGAACTGTTATCGTCCTCTCCTATCCGCAGGCTCTGATCGCCACGCCGCCGCCGCTCACAGGACATTGCAATCCTGCCACCGAGGGAATTTTCGTGAAATTGGATTCGTGCGAATTCATGGTTGTCGATTCTCTAAACATTCCGCCGGAGATCTCATCGCGGCTGCGTTTTACGGGATCGCTTCCCGATACGCTTCGGGTAGGCGTTAATGATTCGCTCTTCTTTACATTCGATCCTTCCGATACTGTTGCCAATATATTGGACAGCGTGCAGGTCTTCGCACATTATCTCGGAACGAATCTTAGTTCCGATCTAAATTATTGGAACTTCAACGCCTATTTATCGGGTGACTCTAATTTTGCATTCTTCCAGCAACTTGTACCCGTAAATCTCATCGCTCTTTCTAACAGCAATCCGTTAGCAACGGCAACCCCCTCCGTCGATGCCGGCCTCACTTCTATCTGCCAATCGCGCGATACATTCGTGGTTATTCAAAATCTTGGATGTCTTCCTATTAATATCACCGGTGCTACGGTTTCGTCCCCGGATTTTGTTATCACGGGTGGCGGCGGGGACACCACGCTTGCTCCCAATGCGTACGATACGATCCATCTGCAAACCAATACCGATACGGCTGGCGGCAAGCTAACGAACAACGCAACGCTCACTGTTTCGAGCAACGCCCCAACGCCGCTTGCGCCTATCTCGCTTTCCTCTGAAATACTGTATCCGGTTGTGTGGAACTTACATCTTTCGCATCCCGATAGTGCCATGCCCGGCGCGGACGTCACATTCAAGATCATTCAATCCGGCAAGCTGCCGCCGAGCGTAACCGCACTTGACCTTACCATTACATACGATGACGATCTGCTTCGCTTCGTGCGTGCGGAAGAGCCGTCAGTGGATACCATCGGTTACAACAGAACGGCAGATGGTTTGGCACATCTGACGTTCCACGTCACTCCGGTCGGGAGCGATTCTATCATTGCAACGTTGCATTTTTATCCTTATGTAGCGAGCATGACACAGACCGCTATCACGCTGGCTAATCCCAATCTGAGTTCCACATTCGGCGGATCGGGCGATTGCATTGCCAGCATCTCTACCGGTCAGACCGTCTTTACGCTCATACCTATATGCGGTTCCCCGCAGCTTTCGAGTTTCCTGCTGACGGGTACAGTGACGATCGATAACATCGAGCCGAATCCAGCCACGGGTTCCATCGTTGTTTCTGTCGCTTCCGGCTTTCCCGCGACAGCTTCCGCCGAGCTTTCTATTATCGATGCGTTAGGCCGCACACTTTGCTCGAACAACGTCGCTCTTGTTGGAGGCGAGGAAAATCATTTTCCTCTCAACATAGATAATTTGCCGAGCGGCATCTATGCTATACACCTTCGAGGAGCAGGAGTCACGTCCACGCGGGAGTTCGTGAAAGAATAGTAAACCCTTTATTCCGAACGATCGAACGGACTAAAAATAATACGCAATTCCAGCCGCGATACCATAGATCATGTTCGTGGCCGTTGGTGTGAGTGAGGGTGGTGTCTTGCTCACGCCAAAGGGCGTGTCGAGCGTTTGACCACCGGAGGTTTTTAGCGCGCCTGTTGCGACCGAGCGCGTGAGCAGATCGAGTGTAAAACTTATTCCTTGCGAGACGCGGAAATCATTCAAAATATCGAAACTGATCTGGGAACCGACCACCGATGCCAAACGAGCATAGCCACCGGGCGATTCTGTTTCCGAAGTTAGCGCAATGACAGCGCCAAATCCGCCATTCACCCGTAAACGATAGAACGATCCGCTGTAGATCACGAACATCCCACCCACCGTGAAACTATGCTCGGTAAGATCAAGCTCTTCGATGGCATTGTCCAGCCCAGTATTCGTGCCGCTCACTTGCGTATTGAACCACAGAGCAAAAAGATCGTATTCAAAATAGATTCCCCATGTTTTCGCGAGCTGTGCCTCGCCGACAAGAAAGATCGAGCGATCGACGGTGGCATATTCATCCCTGTCGCTTTGGGGATCGGAACGCTTTGTGCGCTCGGAAAATAATTGATTCAGGTCGCGTGGAAGGATCTGCAGATACCCGCCGTAGCCAAGATAGACACTGAGGAAATCTTCCTGCGGATGCGCGGCGCTTCGCTGTGCCTTAACCCATGTATCGAGTTCCGCCTTGCGAGCGCGATAAGCCGAGTCCAGCATCCGCGCAGAATCGGCGGGCAGCACGTAGGCGGTATCCACCGTGGTTGTGGTATCGACCACCTGTTGGGAGCGAACATCGGACGCGGCGAATAGCGCCACGATCAGGATCAAACCCACTATTACTTTTGACATCGTTATGAACGATCCAGGCAGCTAACTAAATCGAATCACCTCCCCGGTGGCAAGCGATTCGCGTATGGCAAAGGTTACGAGCGTTGTGGCAAGCATCGAGTCGAACGGGATGGGGCCCTCGCTTTGCGAAGAAAGCGATTGAAGAAATGCTTTCACTTCCTCGGCGTGTCCCTTTCCAGCGCCGCTTTCTATTTTCGGCTTGCTGTTACTCGTCCACAATTCCAGCTCGATAAAATTTTTCAGGATCGCGGTGCGGCCATTCGAAAAAACTTGCAGTTCTTCTTTGGGAAGTATCTTGCTTCCATTGGCGAGATAGAGGATCTCGGCGACACTTCCATCTTCGTATTCTATCGTGATCGCAACCGTATCGCGATCAACGGTATCTGCGCGTCCCGCTGAAATGGATCTTGCGAAAACACTCCGTGGCAAGGCATCGCCGGTAAGATACGCGGCAGTATCGATGAAATGGCACACTTCACCGATGATACGGCCGCCGCCATCTTCCTCATCCTGCGTCCAGTGCGAACGTGGAAGTGGGCCGGCATTCACGCGATACAGCATCATTTTTGGCGACACCTCGTCGAAAAAAGTCTTCATTTTTCGCACAAGCGGAGCGAACCGGCGATTAAATCCAACCAAGAACTTTACTCCATGCGAGGCATGAGCCTCCTCGAACACTTTGGCAACCATCGCAAGCTGTTCGCGATCGATCGCCATTGGCTTTTCAACAAAAACATTCTTTCCAGCGCCTAACGCTTGCGCCGCAAGTTCTGCATGCTCACCATGTCGCGTAGCAATAAAGATCGTATTGATATCTGCTGCGTTAATGACTTCACTTGCGCTTGTGGTCGTCCGTGCAAAACCAAATTTGCTTTTTGCATCTTCGGCGCTGGCTCCCGATTGATTGGCAACAGCAACGAGTGTTACATTCCCTTTTATGTTCGGCAGAAGAAATCCCTGCGCGAAATTCCCGGCGCCGATAAAACCGACGGCAATACCTTCTGGTGTAGTACGGGTTTCAATCCGTACAAGCTGGGAACGGGTTAAAATCCGTTCTACACTGGGGTACGTTAATACCATCCCCAAATATCGTTCCTTTCGTTCGCCAGCGATGATGGAGTATGCTTCCTCGGCGCGCTCAATAGGAAAGGTATGCGTGGTGATCGCTTTCGTATCGATCTTTTTCTCGCCAAGCAATCGAGCGAACTCCTGCATGTTGCGCCGCTCGGTCCAGCGGACGTAGCCGATGGGATAATCCAAACCGCGTTCCTCGTACGATGGATCGTAACGGCCCGGACCATACGAGCGCGAAAGTCGGAACTCTAATTCTTTTCCGAAATACACATCGCGCGGCAAGTTCATTTCACTCACACCGACCATAATAATGCGCGCGCGATCACGAGCAATTTCCGCAGAGAATGTGATCGGATCGTTGGAACTTGTGGCTGCACAAATAATGACCGCATCGGCTCCGAAACCATTTGTCAGCGAACGAATAGTTTCCGCGATGCCATCCTGATTGCGGTTGAACGCATGGGTCGCGGTGTACTGTCGTGCCACTTCGACGTGATGATCGTCCAGATCGACGCCGATCGTAACGCATCCTGCCGCTTTTGCAATGGCACAGGCAAGCTGCCCGACGAGTCCCAATCCAATTACGACGACGGATTCACCGAACGTCACATTTGCCTGCCGCAGACCTTGCATCGCGATCGCGCCGAGTGTTGTATAGCAACCTTCTTCAAAAGACACAGTGTCGGGAAGTTTTACGCAGAGATTTCTGAGCACGCTCACCATCTCCGAATGATATGCTCCCTGCCCGCCACATGCCACGCGGTCTCCGGGCTTCAGATCATCCACATCCTCACTGACAGCAATAACTTCACCGGCACAGGAATATCCCAGTGGGCCGGGCGTATCGAGCTTGCGGCTCACGCGCTGCCACGTTGACCAAAAGCCTTGCTGCTTCACTTCAGCGAGAACTTTTTTTACATCTTCGGGGCGTTTCCGTGCTTTTTCAATGAGCGATGCCCGCGCAAGATCGACCTTCATCTTCTCCGTTCCGGCGGAGATAAGGCTGGCATGGACGCGCACGATCACACCGGCGCGCTTAGGCTCGGTGGGGGCGGGTACGTCGCTAATAGCGATCGCGCCGGAGCGCATGGATTGGAGTAATTGCTTCAAACTATATTCGTATTGGAATTCTTCCAATGGCAAACGCACCGGGAGGTAAGTTCGTCCCGCCAAGACCCACGCCCGTCATAATTGAACTGTCTCACTTCTTCTCCGGCATCCCGTCGTCATAGAGAATTCCTTCATGGCTTTTCAGGACGGCTTCGCCAGGTTTGGCGCGGGGGTCGGAGTACCAATCCTCACCATGCCCCAGATCAATAAGCATGCCGAGCGAACCGCTGTGTCTCGGCGCAATATAATTGCCGCCACCTTGTGAATCGGTGGTATCGGACATTTTACAATAATATCGATCATCGCCGTGACTATCGAGCAAGTATCCGAAGGAGACGAAAAACCCGCATCCCTGCGCTGCGCCGGATGAGCGATAGGTATCGTTCCCAGCCCAATCTTCCAAACATCCGCTCGACCAATCGTGCGCGTTGCCTTGTTCGAGCCACGCATACGCATCGTAACTATCGTCACCGGAATCGTCCAGCAGCGCGGCGAATGAAAGATGAATTCCGCTGCCCTGCGAATACTGTCCCGCAGAATACCGATCTGCTCCTTGCCGATCGTGTAGAATTCCCAGGGCATACCAATAGCTTCCGCCCTGACTGAAAATACCGGCATCATAGACATCGTCCCCCTGCTGGTCGCTGAGTAATCCAATCCCACCATCGGTTCCCACACCCGTGCTCCACGGACGCATACCATAGCCAAATCCTTGAGACATGGCAAGATGCGCGCGGTTCGGCCAGCGGTCATCCGGATATTTCCAGCCTGCGCGATAGGAATCATTCCCGAATCGGTCGAGCAGCATGCCGAAGCCTTTCGTGTAGGCAAATCCTTGGGAATACACATCGGCAATGTAATGATCGGAGCCGGAATGATCGTAAAGCAAACCAATGCCAAGCATCGCCGCGCCCTGCGAGCACCAATGCGACGTGTAAATATCGTCGCCGCCGAAATCCGCAAGAATGCCAGCACCGAGGCATCCTGCACCTTGTGTCCAGCGCGTGCCGCGATAGACATCGTCCCCCTGGCAATCCACCAGCACATCCACGCATCCCACACCCGATGCGATGGAACCATGATAGGTGTCGTTACCCCCCATGTCCGCAACGAAACGGAATTTTCCCGGCTTGCAGGGTGGAAGATCATAGACATCATCGCCGCCAAGATCGAGAATGAACGCGAAGTTACCGTAATACCTGTTCGGCCCTCCGCCGCCAATAACACAGCGACCCTCCGGCGTATCCCACGCCACCAGCACATCGCCATCTACCCCATCGACACGAAAAGGAACTGGTGGCTTGCCGGATGCCTTCATTTCTTGAAAGATACCCTGCACGAACTCACGCAGCCAAACGGTATCTGCGAGCGCTGCAAGCATTCGCGCCGCGCTTGCGATGTCATCGAGATGCACCTTATCCGCATCGCCAAGAAGCCCGGTGAGCATACGTTCCCCTTTGTCGCGAGCCTGTAATTGGAGTAGCGGATCTTTAATAGAATCGACCGGATCCTCCCAGTTCGTATCGGTATTCAAAAGTTCTGAAAGTCCATACGAAAGCGAATCGAGCTTCGACCGTACTGGAGCGTATCCGCGATCGAGCAATGCTTGTACTTGTGCAAAATAACCATTAAGATCCTTCTTGAACACAGGAAGTTCCAAATGTGGAAGCGCTTTCAGCAGACAACCTAATTGATATGCCGCCGCATCGATCGCTCCGGACATCCCACGATTCGCTTCGAGGCTATCCCACATGCTTTGGTCGATGAGCCGCGAAAGCGCACCCACGCGCATCGGATAGTGGTCTAAATAGGTTACCGCATTCAGGCGGAAAGGATTGGGGCGATCCGTGAACGGCGCATCGCAAAAATCCATATCGGCATTGCCGGCGATTTGCTCGGCGATAGAATCCGCAAAGTATGTAAGACCCTTTTCCGTGAGCGTTCTTTGCATCCATGAATTTTTCCGGAGCGGGCCAAGCCCCACAGGCTCCGTGTAAGACATTGGCGGTATCCGCTTGCCGGAAAAAAGCGGCACATCAACATCCTTCAATTGATTCCCACGAAAGATCTCAAAGTGCATCGTATCCCCGGCATGCATTGCACTCAGCCGCGTATTCAGCACATCGGTACCGCCATAGACGGAGTCTTCCAGCGTTTTACCATCGACACGAATGACGATATCGCCGTTCATCAGTCCCGCTTTATCCGCAGACCAATGTGGCGCAAGATGCCAGATGCGATTGCCCTTCACATTTTCCTTTCCATTCGTAAGCATACGAACGGAGTCCGCAGGCACATCGTTGAAATAGATTCCCAAGCGTGGCTTCATCGGCGGTAGCTCCCCATGCCGATCGAAGGGTGGGTAATCCACATAGCTTAGCGAGTGGTTGATGAGGCTATCGGTGGTGATCTGCGCTTTGGCAGATGGAATAACGAAAACAAGCGTTGCAAAGAGCGCAACGACTAAAAAATTCGTGTGGGAAAAATTCATTGTGATGATCTATATCTGCCTTTAAGAAACAAAATTACGAAGAAATGAGGAGATCGCATGCGATTGGAGTAATCGAGCGATGCCGGACTGCTAACCACCCACCATTTCTAACGAACCTTTCACGACGTATGGAGTTAAGTAGCATTATCATAATTATCACGATTTTCTTTAATCTATGAGCAGGAAAATGATTTTTTCAGGCGTAATGACGGCTGTTTGCGCTGTCCTCTTTTTTATGCCAACACGAACGTTTGCACAACGGCAAACCGCCCTCTACATCGATGATGGCAACGGGAATTTTATTCGACTCGCCTCTCAATCGCTCACCGGCGGCGAGGTCCTTACGTTCCCGACTACAGCGGGCGCTGCTGCGAATATCCTTCTTTCCACTTCTGCCAGCGGCCAGACGATCAGCGGCGGCTTAACGGTAACCGGTGGCCTGACTTCTGGAGCGTTCACGCTCCCAACCACGACAGGATCCAGTGGCGATCTGGTAACCAGCGATGGCCTTGGTGGTTCATCGTGGCAGCCACCGGTGAGTGTTTCTCCGCAGTTGATCGATGTTTACAACGCCGCAAACGAGTTCGTCGCGATCGCCTCAAATGTTGTTTTCAACAACCAACAATATGCATCGGGACTTACGTTTAATGGAACCACGACGATTACCGTCACGGTCACGGGCATCTATGAGATCAACTTTTCTATTTATTCATCGACCGCTGCTGCACAGTTTGAAATTTTCCTGAACAATACTGGCATCGCGGCCACTCATATTGTATGCGGATCGAATAGCTTATCGCACTATTCCGCGCTTGTCTCGTGTGCTGCCGGCGACGTTATCAATTTACGAAATGTGGGTGGCAGCACCGCGACACTTTCGTCACCTCTGATCGGTGACGTAAATGCCGCACTCGAAATGAAACGTGTAAAATAAAGGAGCGTTGGGTTCCCGCCCAAACCGGGTCGAGCAAGCAGCTATTCCAGCAATCGGCTATTTCCAGCGCGATCGCAAAGTCCGTCTTAACGAGGAATATTCGGCTTGCTCGAAAAGCGCTCAATGTGGACTTTGGTGCTGATTGTTCTTAAAGCCTTGGCACCGCACATCGATCACATGGTAATAGAATTGATAGTCCGTAAAATTTGTAGCATTGCCATTATTGACGATCCAAAAATAGTTTCCAGACGGATTGACCTGAACATAGAAAGCATTGATGTTGGATGCGGACGCCGCATTCGCCGGCGTGAGAGTAACGATCTCACTACCGGTGTACGATTGATTAAAATCGATCTCTACATACTGCCCGCTTTGGGTATGGTTGATATTAAAATCAACCAACCCCGCCACATCGTTCGAACCGCAGCTAAACTGATTGAAGAAAAGATCTGGGATCGTCGTCTCATTGGAATCATAGGTGTCGGTAGAAACGGCATTTCCCGGTTGATTGCCGATCGCTCCGAGATGGCCAAAATCCAATGTAACGTTAGCGTCAGAGACCGGCTGATCCGTACCACCGGCTACGATCTGACCGGATGTGTTAACATTCCAACTATCTCCTAAAATATCGTAATTCCCGAACGATGTCAGATGCAATGCATCATTGGAATAACCGTGTATATCGAGGGCTGCCGCCGGAGCAGAGATACCGATACCAACACTCGTGGTCGTACTTGCGCCGTTCGTATCCGGGATCGAACCGAGCACCATCGAATTGCTTTGCGTTACGAATGCATTCGCGCCAATGGCCGTCGCATTGGTAAGAGGTGCTAAGCCGAAATCGGCTTGAAAGCCCAATGCGGTGTTGCTCGTGCCAGTTCCATTGTTTGCGCCCGCCAGACCTCCTACAAAAATATTGGTATTTCCAGGAGCGGTAAGAACCGTGGTATCTCCGATCTGATAGGCAACTCCGGTATTAATATTTGGATCATTATAGGAAAGTGTTACCCCGTTGTCGGTCAAATGCGAATTTCCGAGCGACGTGCCCTCGCCAGTCCAGATAGGAATTGTTCCCGGACTTCCCGAGCCGGAAATTCCGCCGCCGCCCCCACCGCCGATGTTAAGGCCAGCGATGCTCATCGGTTCCCATGCACCTTGCGGCCCTGCGGCAGCAACCCATACCAATAGTTGGCCGTCGGTATCGCCAGGAAGCACAAAGCCGGCATTCGCATTCGGAAACGGGGGAATGGGGAGTTTCCACACACTTCCGCCACCGCCAGCGATCCATGCCGCATAACCCGCATCGCCCGGTTTCGGGGTTTCGAGCGTGATGGTATGACCGAGGCTATCATCGAGCGTGAGCGACCCACCACTGAGACCTCGATACGATTGGGCCTGGGCAGGTGCGGTCAGCAATTGTAGAAAGAAAACGGAAAAAACGAACAAAAAACTATATTTCATGCGAGATCCAAACATAATAAATATTGACGGAAAAATGGCAAAACTATCGTAACTCTTGCAAAGTTACGAAAGAAATCGACTCTGGCTATGAAAACCGACTATATTACCTCTCTGCGATCGCAGTCTGGAAATACTTCAGCGTACGTTTCAAGCCTTCGCCGCGGTGCACTTTCGGTTCCCAACCAAAGAGCGACCGGGCAAGCGTAATATCCGGCTGGCGGATCTTGGGGTCGTCTTCGGGCAGCATTTCGAACACGATCTTGCTTTTGCTTTTGGGTATCATTGCCAGAATTTCCTCGGCAAGCTGGAGCATCGTCACTTCATCGGGGTTACCGATATTGACGGGCAGATTGTAATCCGACAGTAGTAGGCGGTAAATGCCTTCAACAAGATCACTTACATAACATACCGAGCGCGTCTGCGAGCCATCGCCGAACACCGTGATCGGCTCATCTCGCAAGGCCTGGGACATGAATGCAGGGATCGCGCGGCCATCGTGCAGACGCATACGCTCGCCGTAGGTATTGAAAATCCGGATAATGCGCGTATCGACGCCATGATAGCGATGGTACGCCATCGTAAGCGCTTCGGCAAATCGCTTTGCTTCATCATACACACCGCGAATCCCGATGGGATTTACGTTACCCCAATAGGTCTCGCGCTGAGGATGTTCAGCGGGGTCGCCGTAGGTTTCGCTGGTTGATGCAAGCAGAAATCGTGCATTTTTGGCTTTCGCGAGTCCGAGCGCCTTGTGAGTTCCCAAAGAACCTACTTTTAACGTCTGGATCGGCAGCTTGAGGTAATCGATCGGGCTGGCAGGCGATGCAAAATGCAAAATGTAATCGAGCGGTCCTTCAACATAAACATACTCGGTCACATTGTAGTGAATGAACTGAAAATTTGGCAGCGCGAGCAAGTGCGCGATGTTTTCCATCGAGCCGGTGCAAAGGTTATCCATGCAGATAACGTCGTGGCCTTCGGCAACGAAGCGGTCGCAAAGATGGCTACCGAGAAATCCGGCTCCGCCGGTGATAAGGGTACGTGGCAATGTTATCTCCTCCCGATCCCGTAATACGTGAACCCATTCTCCCTCATGCGGTCTGGATCGTAGATATTGCGACCATCGAAAATAACCTTGTCTCGAAGTTTCTCAGAGATCATCTCGAAATTGGGATTGCGGAATTCATTCCATTCTGTTACGACCACAAGCGCATCACTGCCTTCGAGCGTATCCGTGTTCTTGCGAAAGTATTTGAGATTGTCGCTCTCTGGTAAAACACTTTTCATGGGTTTGATCGCCGCGGGATCGGTCGCGTGAACAGACGCACCATGCGTTAGCAAGCCCTGAATAATATCAATGGCCGGCGCTTCACGAATATCGTCAGTGCGTGGCTTGAAGGAAAGTCCCCATACAGCAAACGTTTTGCCTTTTACATTGCCGTTGTAATGCTTCAGGATCTTATCGAGCAGCTTTGTTTTCTGACGGTTATTTACATCATCGACGGCTTTTAAGATCGAGAAATCATGTCCAAATTCTTCTGCCGTTTTTACCAGGGCTTTAATATCCTTCGGGAAACAACTTCCACCAAAGCCAACGCCAGGAAACAAAAATTGTGGCCCGATGCGGCCATCCGAACCGATACCGATACGCACATCATCCACATCTGCGCCCACAAGATCACACAAATTCGCGATCTCGTTCATAAAGCTAATCTTCACGGCGAGCATGGAGTTCGCGGCGTATTTCGTAAGCTCCGCCGACCGTTCATCCATGATAAAAATCGGGTTCCCAGTGCGGACGAACGGCTCGTATAATTCCTTCATCACCTCGATCGCGCGCGAGTTCCGTGTGCCGACCACGATGCGATCCGGCTTCATAAAATCCTGCACGGCTGCGCCTTCTTTCAGGAACTCCGGATTCGAAACAACCTCGATCGGAATGTTCGTATTGGCTTGGAAGATGGCGCGAACACGGTCTGCCGTCCCAACTGGAACAGTCGATTTATTCACGACCACTTTCGGCTCTGTAGCGATAGCCGCGATATTCTTCGCCGCTTCAAGCACCATCGAAAGATCTGCTGCGCCATCTGCACCGGGAGGCGTTGGTAGTGCAAGAAAGATCACTTCCGAGCTATCGACCGCTTCTTTGAGATCGAGCGTAAAACGAAGGCGTCCTTCCGCCACATTAAATTTCACGATCTCTTCGAGACCAGGCTCGAAGATCGGAATGATACCTTTGCGAAGATTTTCGATCTTTTCCGGGACGATGTCCATGCAAAGAACCTGATTGCCAGTTTCGGCAAACCCGGCTCCGGTTACAAGGCCAACGTATCCCGTTCCAATAATTGCTATGTTCAAGTGCTGTGTTGCTATAAGTTAAATGCTAAGATTTCGGTTTAACACCAACAGAGATAAAATGCTTCTCTAAAATTCGGGTATTTCTTTTTCCCACTTCCTCACGCTATTCTTTAAAAGAGATTCTTTAAAGAAGTTTAAATAAGTATGTAATTAATATAAAGGCTGTGGAGATGTTAGTAACCAGGTGATGTATTAGTATGAGATTGATCTATCAAAGCAAAAGGCTCATTCACATCTTATCCCGATGCTTGAAAAGAAGTGGACAACATCTGTTAGCATAACATCTCACGATACTACTCACGCGAAATACCACCCCTGGCAGGACTCATCACACGAAATCACAAAATAAATTATTTTTTGTGTGAATGAGCGATAGATTCCAAAAGTTATTATCCACGCATTCTGAAAACTCTGCCAAACACGCGCTGGACAAGGCCGTAATGACTTCCTCGTTAGCGATGTTATGTGATCTACGCTACCATCCATGTCGTTTCGAAAATCTATCGTGATCGTATGTATACTTCTCGCTATTGCCAGCGAAGAAGTGTATTCGCAATGGAAGCAGGTCGTGAAAGGTTTAGTTCCGAATAACGCTACCGGTCACGCGATGTGCTTTAATAATGGCATTCTCTGGATCGCCGCGGATAGCCTCTATAAGTCTCTCGATTCAGGGATTACTTGGAATGGAGTGATCAGGATTCCGGGCGTACCCTACGATGTAGATTTTATTGACGGGCTTCATGGCATCATTGCATCGGGCAACAATACCTATCTTACTACCGATGGCGGTGTTTCGATCCAGCAGTTGAATATTGCATCGTATTCTGCATGCTTTGGAAGGGATGCACTTACAATGGGCATTGCTGAACCGGTTGGCAACGTGGGGAATCTTAGGGCCACAAGCGATGGCGGAAATACATGGTCAACGTTTAGGAGCGGAGTTCCTTACTGTGTTCGCCGATCGCCGAGCGGCAATTTGTTATTTTTCTCCGGCAGCTCGCCGGGCGCTATTATTACATGGACTTCCGACAAAGGCGCTACATGGAACTCCGGCACAGGTGGTATTGATTGGGATTCTTACTCTTTCGCTCCCGACTCCTGCGACCCCAATCGCATTTATCTTAGCCATGAAGATGTGGGTGCTGTGAAAGTGAAATCGGCTCCCGATCTTTTCTCGAAGATATTGCTCACGACCGATCTTGGAAATACTTGGCAGGCTGTTGTTTCGAATCCCCAGCCATTTTTCTGCGGCTCGGTTGCGGCCGGAAGGCAGGCGATCTATTGCCCGACATTTGCGAATGGAATTTTTCGGTCGCTCGATCGGGGTTTGACATGGAAATCCATTGGCGGCCCCAATAATACTTATGATACAAGACTCATCGCTGCGATCGACGATAATATCATTATCGCCGCAGATATTCAGGGAAACATTTGGCGAACCCTCAACAGCGGCGGCGATAGCGTAAAATTAATGCCCGGTCTCGGCACGCTCACACTTTCGACCGATTCGCTTTTTACGAAGGATACCCTTTCATGCGGTAATTCACTTGCCGAACCGATCACGATGCAGCGAAGTGGCTGCATACCGGCACTTGTTGTGCGTGCGAGTGTTATTGGGGCTGATTCCGCAAGTTATAGTGCAGCATTAATTAATGCGGATTCTATTTCCGTCCTGTTCGATCCACCGGAAGCGGGGCAATACCAAGCACATCTCGTACTCACGCTTGGCGATGGCACGAGCGATACGATCGCGCTTGCCGGCACGATCGTTGGCGGGAACTCTGCGCTAAGTATGGCAACCGCCGATCAGAGAACAGATACGATCGGCGCAACAGTAAATGTTCCCGTTCAATTCAATGGGTTGCTTGGTGCCGAAAATATCGATGTTGTGATGCATTACACGGGCGCAGATCTCGTTTACGATAGTTCGGTCGACCTATTGGGAATGAAAATTGATATACCGTCAGAACAATGGCAGGGACGCTCGATGCTGCATTTGGTGAATGCACAGTCCGGCATTATTGCGGGATATGCTAGATTCAATGTGTTCTCGGATTCATCTGAAAAGCCGGTGGTGACGTTCGATTCTGTGCATGTGCAAGCCGCAGGCTGCAAATACCAACTGCCAGTACCTGTTTGGAGCACGATTACGCCCGTTCAAGGCTGCGGAGTTCCGCTTATTTCCGAGCTGATGAAAACGGGACATATACCGAATCTTAGTTTCAGTCCAAACCCAACGACAGGCGACCTTATCATCTCTTCATCTTCAGATTTAGGTAACGCAACCGTTGAAATTTATGATATGCTCGGCATCGAGCGATCTCAAACGGAACTAACTCTATCAGTTAACTCACCCATACAACTTGTTTTGCCACAAGTGGACGGGATATACACGGTTCGGGTTCGGTCGGCTGCTGGAGTATATAGCTCGCGTATGATTGTGCGGCGGTGAACCGGGTAGAGAACTAATTCTGCTCTTTGAGCGATTGTATATTTATGGCACTGTTAGAAATACCCGCAACAGCCGCAACCTATCCACACATCGTTTCCACACCAGGGACCTGTGGCGGAAGGCCGCGCATTGACGGAACCCGCATTTCTGTGCAGGTGATCGCTGAATACTATCATCTTTACAATAGCGTTGATCGCATTCTTGAAGCGTTGCCACATTTAAAAGCTTCTGAAGTCCATGCTGCGCTCACCTATTATTTCGACCATCAGACGGAAATAGATGAGGAAATTCGTCAAAGCACAGATATTGAGTATTTGAAAGCTAACGGCGTAAGAATTTTCGACGAAGAGTTTGGAAAAACCTAAGCTCTTATGTGACGAGAATGTTGCGGTTGAAGTCGCAGCCGGTCTTAATCGAGCGGGTTACGATGCGACGCATGTTTCAATTATTGGGCGGCGACGCGAACCGGACGAATCCCAATTGCGCCTGGCGGTTGATGAAAATCGCGCGATACTTACACACGACCGGCTTGATTTTGAAGTATTGCACCTGCATTATATGGATCACGGCTGGGAACATTGTGGTATCATAATATCACAAGCCTACGATGTTCGAACATTGGTGCGAAAGTTACTTATCCTTCTCGATGGCAAGCCCGAAACGATGTCGAATGGAATTTGGTATATTTGATGTAGCGTGCTTTCGGCACACACAATTTCGATCTTTACTCCTCCCCAAAATAATCCGCATCGATTCGTTTGATGATATAATTTTGCGATTCGGCAACACCGATGTTGTAATCGATCATCAGTTTCGATAGCTCTTCGCCATCAATAAGAACGATCTTCTTTTCGATCTTCGCAACATAGTCTCGTGCTTCGGCTGAGAATCGGGAAGTGGTAAGCATCACACCTTTTCGCGCGCGAAAACCATCCAAGCTGCCGGAGAAAGCTTGCACGGTTGGTCTGCCAACCGGGCCTTCCCAACGCTTGGCTTGAACATAAATGGTATCGAGGCCAAGCTTGTCCTCTTTAATGATGCCATCAATGCCTTCATCACCGCTCCGCTTTGTGAGGCTTGCAGCTTCGGCCCGCGAACCACCATAGCCCATTGCAATTAATAAGTCGATAACAACTCGTTCAAAAAATATTGGTGATGCCGCGCGCACTTTCTCCAGTAGATCTTTCGCAAGCACATTTCGAAGAGATTGGGAGATGTTTTCAAGTTGCTCTTCCGGAGTCTGTGAAGATTGTTCTATTGGAACTTGTTCGGTTGCCCCGATTGTCTGAGGCGCTTTTGGTTTCACAAACTCTTGGAATTCCGGATAACGCATCAGATATTTTTTATCCAAAAACTTGGGATTCTCTTTTAGTAAATCCTTTCCTCGATCAGTGATTTTGTAAATACCCCACGTTTCCATCGAAATCAATCCAGCATGTTTGAGTTCGGACTTTGCCCATCCGACTCTATTGCTAAAACGAAGTTGCTTTCCGCTCGGGAGCAATTCCTTTCACTCATCTTCAGTCAACTTGAAATGATCGGCTAGTTCACGCTCAACATCAGTGTTAGAGTGCGGTTTACCATCGGCCAGTAGTCGTAGGTATGGCAAATAAACCGATTGAAAATCAGGAATCATATTGTGGCCGGAGATTTGCTGGGACTATCTATCACCCCTGCATCATTTCCAACTGCCGCCTCAGTTCCTCGATCTTCTTCTCGATGGAGGGGTCGCGCTTCATGTCTTCCTGAATGGTCTGGACGGCATAAATGACGGTGGAGTGATCGCGCCCGCCGAAATGCAAGCCAATGGATTTCAGGGAGTGATTCGTCAGCTCTTTGCAGAGGAACATAGCCACCTGTCGCGCGATAACCACTTCCTGGCGTCTGGTTTTTGCGCGTAAGGCTTCTTCTTCAATTCCAAACCGGCGGGAGACGAGCCGCTGAATACTTTCGATGGAAAGGATCGGAGCAGAGCGCTTCGCAATTTTGCGAAGGACTTCGCGTGCCAATTCCAGCGTCGGTTCTTTGCCTTCGAGCGAGGAAATGGCGAGCAAGGAGATCAGGCAGCCTTCCAGCTCGCGGATATTTGCCGTGATGTTCGTCGCAATGTACTCGATCACTTCGCCGGAAAGCTCGATGCCATCGGCGATAGCTTTGTGGCGCAAGATGGCAATGCGCGTTTCGAGGTCTGGCGCGCCGATATCTGCTGTTAGTCCCCATTGCAGGCGGTTGAGCAGGCGGTCGTCAATATCTTTCAGTTCTTTTGGGGGACGGTCGCAGGTCAGGATGATCTGCTTTCCAAGTTCGCGCAATGCGTTGAACGAATGGAAGAAAATGTCCTGGGTTTTTTCCTTACCTGCGAAAAATTGAACATCATCAATAATCAGCAGATCTATTGAGCGGTACAGCGCCTGAAACTCGTTGCTCTTATTATTTTGAATGGAATCGACGAATTCGACGGTAAACCTGTCGCTCGAAGTATAAAGAACTCGCGCCGAAGGGAATTTCTGCAATGCGGCATTGCCGATCGCCTGAATGAGATGCGTTTTCCCGAGGCCAACACTTCCATAAATGACGAGCGGATTATATCGTGTGCCGCCTGGATTATTCGCAACGGCCATTGCTGCCGCGAACGCAAGCTTGTTAGATTCTCCGCGAATGAACGTGTCGAATGTATATCGAGGATTCAAATTTGATTCGATTGCAGGTCGTTTTGTTGATGCTGATTGACCGTTCGTGGTTGCCGGAGCAAAACCGGGGCGCTGCGCTTGTTGCTGAAAAGGATTATTTACGGGTGTACCGAATCCGCTGGCAACCGGCTGCTGGCGAAGCTGTTCTCGCTGGGGTTGCTCGATTGCAGGGATAGGTGTTGGAGCAATTGGCGCTGTAACATCCGCCGTCGCTTGTAATCTGGTATTAGCGGATTCGATCTCGCTTGCGGTATCGAAACGGAATTTTGCTTGTGCGCCCAGCACATCTTGCAGCGACCGTTCGAGAATATCCTGATAATGCTCGCCGATCCACTCGCAGAAAAAACTGCTGGGCGCGCGCAGCGTTATTTCCGTGCCTTCAAGTGCGATGGCTTCGAGGGGTTCGAACCAGGTACGCATCGTTTGCGCAGAAAGCTGCGGCCGGATCGCATCCAGGCATCGGCGCCAGATACGTTCTGCTGCATTTCGCAGATCGGCGCGTTCATCCTCGCTCGAGGAAGGCGTTGTGTCCTCCAAAGCGGTGGGGTCGTCCACGGTGGTTACGATAGTGTCGTTCAAGTCGATTAGCACTCCGGCTGGATCGTCTGCCGGGAACATAGAAACAATTTCCGATTTCATGGTCATTCGGTCACTCGATTGCCCGTTTCTTACAGACATGGACCGGGCATCTGCGACGATGCTGTCATAAGAGAACTCCGTTCTCGTCATAATGGTAACAGGAAACAAACACTCGCCGTGGCGAGTCACGTTCAGGTATTTTGGATGTTAAATTTTGAACTAATTTCGGGAGAAAAGCAACCATTCCGATTTCACTTTTTGGATATTACGCTGAATCGTTTTGGTGATAAGCATCATCGCCGCTTCACGTCGGGCGATGCTAACTTATTCACAATCTCTGAACATCATAATGCATTTCTCTCGTAACACAGTATAATACATCTCAGATGTAAAAGCAAGTGTTTTCGAAAAAATTTTTAAAGAAATTTTTTCAGTAACGAAATTTAATTCATGTCTCGATAGGAAATAATTTATTTTCCTTTGCTCAAACTACCTAATGTCGTTCGTCCTGACGCTCCAGTAGTTTCAGGAAGATGAATGGTAATCGATTCAACGAACGCATGAGCAAAGAAAGCGAATGCTATTGCTTCTTTCGCTTTTGCGGGAACGTCGAAAGCATCGGATGAGGAAATGCTTGTGTTCGGAAACGCATTCGCGTTCATCCGTTCGAGAAGATAGCTATTAAATGCACCACCTCCACTTACGATAATTTCTGCGGTTTTGGTTTTCCTCTGAACAACATCGAAACTTTGAATGATGGCAATTGCCGTTAATTCCGTGAGCGTTGTAAGTGCATCTTCTGCGAGAAGTTTTCCTGTGGCAATGCTATTATGGACGTTACTCAAAAAATGTTCAGAAAACATCTCACGCCCCGTTGATTTTGGCGGTGGTATTTTAAAATAAGGATTCGACAGAAATTCGTCGAGTAATTTCTGATCTATTTTTCCAGATCGTGCAATTTCCCCATTCTCATCGAAAGATTTTCCGAAATAGCGCTGGGTGATATAATCGAGGAGCATATTTCCCGGTCCGCAATCGAAAGCGATCACATCTCTATCTCCGGCATTCGCTGAAAGCCACGTTACATTTGCAATTCCGCCGATATTTACAATGAGCCGGTCGGTTGAATCACTTTGTAAAAAATAATGATCGAACATCGGCACAAGTGGCGCGCCCTGTCCGCCAAGCGCAATATCTGCTGAACGAAAATCGCTTATGACATCGATTTCTGTAATTGCCGCTAAAGCTGCTCCCGATCCAAGCTGTAATGTTGCCGGAATTGGTGGCGAGGGAAGATGTCGGATCGTCTGACCATGCAAGCCGATCGCTCGAATCTGCGAAGGAGAAATACCCATCTCGCGCAATGTTGTTTCGACAGCCATTGTATACTCATTGGCGAGTTCAAAATTGGCTCGAACAAGATCATCCATCTTGATACATTCGGCCGTTGAAAATTCCATTAATTGCTCACGCAAGCCGGACTTCCAATCAGCAGAATGAAAACCGAGAAGTTCAACGCGTTGTCCTTTAAATCGGCATGCTGCTACATCGATCCCATCAAGGCTGGTGCCTGACATGATACCGAGATAGATGTCCGCGCTCATCGTTTCGTAGTAATACTATTTCGAAGCATGAGTTGCAACGGTGTCATCACTCACCTGCTGCGCGGTAGAATCCGGCGCAAGACCGGTTGGGACTTTCTTCTCGGTAATTTTCAGGAACAGAAAGAAGATCGCGCTCATTGCGACGAAAACAAGGATGCGTAATGCCGGTGAATCCGAGCGCAGCATCGCCGCAAGTCCTCGGGCGCGCTCGCGATATTTTATTTTAGCCGAATTGCGAAACATAACCACGAAGGTTATGAAGGATACTGCACGCTGATAAGTTGCAAACGAGAGATCTCGCTCGATGGGCTGAATTCGCGTTCAAGAATAAGGCCATAACCACGCGCAAAAAAGCGAAGCGTGTACGTGCCTGTCGGCTGGCCATCCTGGTGATATTCTACTGCAAGCACATCCTTAAAATCTTCTTGTCGGCCTGGTAAAAAATAGTCATCATATTGTGCTACGACGATTGCATGGATTCCTCGAACTCCATCGGCTACCCATGTGGCGCTATCCTGAAGCGAGCCATCGAGCACCATAAGCGACGATGTATCCGTCGAAAGAATACCGGCCGGATTTCCGTCGGCATCGGTGGTATAGCTAATATAATAGAAGGGAAGATTTGTTATCGTGTCTTTGAGTTCGTTCTTGTTCATTGGCGGCTGTGCAATGACCATCCGACAGGTGATCGTGTCGTAGTTCGTAAAATTCGTCGTACGCCCATAGGTATAAAGCAGCCCGTTATCGAGCGGGAAAAAGTTACCCTGCACCGTCGCTTGCGGTGCAGACGTGGCATCGTTGACGGTGCAGCCTTGCATGAGGGGTACGATCCCGACGATCAGGCCGAATACACCAAGGCGATTAAAAATGGAAGAACAGTCCCGCATTGAGTTCAGTATTAAAACTTGGGCTGGCTGCCGCCGTAGCATTCGAAATAGCAAGCGAACCCGTCGGATTGGATGCGATCGCTGCTGCTTTTTCTCCGCTTAGATCGTAGGCGAATCTCAGAACGCGAAGTCCGAACTGAATACCTGCTTCGCTCGAAAGATCGTAATGCAATCCGATCTCGCCGAACATCATTTGTCCCAGCGTTGCAAAACCGTATCCGCCAGTGAAGGTTAGGTCGGCCATTTCAAAGGCTGGCAGGCGTAGTTCGGCAAGTGCAGCGACATAGCTTGTCTGCGAATGCGCGGTATCGCTCGCAAGCACATACTGCGATGGATCGACCGGGTCACCGACTTTTGTAAAAAGATCTTTCCTGGTGATATTTGCAGAACCATACGACGCTCCGGCCCAAAACAAATTGGAATGAGGAAACACCTGAAAGAATGTTGAGATCGAAGTATTGGTGATGAGCGGCAGCGAAACATTTGTAGCCACGCTGTTCGGAAATTGGCGTCCAAAGCTTTCGTCAATGCGGAACTCAAAACGGCTGAGCAGCGAGGAGCTTGCTTCTCGCATGGCTCGCGTTTTGTGAAGCATCGGTTTGATGCCCTCGCCATCGCCGCCAATATCGGCAAGCGCGATAGCCGGTGTACTTGTTGGCGGCACTGTTGTAATGGGAGCTATATTGCTATCGTTCACTGGAGCAGGTGGCGGAATTGCTGCAATGTTTTGTACAGGAGTTTCTACTGGCAGTACAGTTGCAAGACGTGAAGTTGTTGCATTCATTCCGTAAAGGCTATGGGAATGATAGGTCTTATGGGACTCATTCGACCCATAGGAACTCGCACGACCTGAACTGGTTGGTTCTACCGGAGCAGTCTGTGCTACAACTTTGGGAACAGAAACTACCGCAGTCTGTGAATGCCCTGCAAAATACCCGATGCCAATTCCCGCGACAAGCGTGAACGCACCCAGCGTAGCAGATGCACCACTAAGGGCATGTGCAAAAAATCCCACACTGGGTGTAGCGACCGGCACAAGGACCGTCGCGGCTTCTTCACTCATCGGCAGGGGCAGCACAGCATCCATGCGTGCCCAGAGGCGCTGCTCGGCTTCGTAAGGAACTGTAAGCGACTTTGCGTCGCGCACAAAAAGCGAGCGCTGCTCCATGAAGCCGCGCATCATCTCGCGTTTTTCGGGAGAGACCGAAAGCGTATGCAACAGCTCCGCTTCATCATCGGCAGGAAGCGAGCCATCCAGGAAATCTATTAATCGTTCGTTCAGTGTCATAAAATTGTTTCTGTCACGTTTCAGGCAAATAATAGGGTGCGAGTAATTCTCTCAATTTTCCTTTCGCGCGGTAGAGCCGGCTTTTGATCGAGGGTATCGTCGTATGTAAAATTTCGGTGATCTCGGTGTAGCTCATTCCTTCGTATTCTCGCAGAATGATCACTTCGCGATATTCGATCGGAAGCAGCGACATCGCATGTGCGATCACGGCCTGCATATCCTCGCCAAGATCCGGAGCAGGTTCCACATAAAGGCTCACGCCTTCCAGTGAATCCTGCGGTTTGCGATCGCGGATCTTATTCATGCACAAATTATGTGCGATGGTGAAGATCCACCCTCCGAGGCTACGTTCTTCTTCAAAAGAAGTTGCCCGCGCATAGACCCGGAAAAAAACTTCCTGAAAAAGGTCTTCCGCGTCTTCCGGATTCGAGAGCACCCTCAGCGCGTATGCATAAACGCGCTCGCGGTAGCGAAGATACAGTTTGGTAAAGGCTTCGCGGGCGACGTGATTTCCCTCGGCGCGGCGCATGGTATCCTCGTTTTTGGCAAGCAAAAGCCCCGCGAGAAATTCGCGGAAGATCGCCATGTCTTCAGCATTTTCCCGATCTCTGTCCTTACCGGCAGTCGGTCGTGCCCGATGCCCGATTTCGAGGGTTTCCATCTGCTTAAGTGAACACGCATGTCGGGGCAAAGTTGCGCGGCTGGAGGGATGGTTCAGCCCCCTATTCGCTCAGAAAACCAACTACTTCTTCTTTCCGCCCGGAAGGCCTTTGCCGGCATATTGCTGTTTTCGGGTTTCGCGTTGCTGTTTTTCCATATCCTGAAGGCGCGCCATCATTCCACCACCCTTTTTCGGAGCCGCTTTTAGCTCTTCCAGCGTGGGCGGAGTAGCAATTTTGGTCAGATAAAATTGCTGCACCAGCCCGAAAATGTTAAACATGAAATAATACAGCCCGACGCCCGACGGCAGATTATTGAACATGAAGATGAACACGATCGGCATAATGTATGCCATCTGCTTTTGGCGCGGGTCGGTGATGGTGAACATCTGCTGAACGAACATCGTAATGACGAGCAAAAGGGTCAGCCCGCTCATGGATTCGCCGATGAGCGGCAGTTTCGTTCCGAAATGGAACAGCGCATCGGGAACCGAAAGATCGCTGATCCACAATCCAAATGGCGCTTGCCGAAGCTGGATAACATTTTTCAGCACTTGATACAGCGCAAAGAGGATCGGCATTTGCAAGAGCATCGGAAGGCATCCGCCGGCGGGATTCACGCCATAGGTCCGATACAATTTCATCGTCTCCTCGTTCATCTTTTTCGGATCGTCCTTGTGTTTTTCCCGGAGTTCCACCATCATCGGCTGCACGACCTGCATCTTGCGCATCGAGCGCATCTGGCCGGTCGAGATCGGGATCGTCAGCACTTTGATCGCGATGGAAAAGACAATGATGACAATGCCCCAATTCGAAAAGAATCCATGCAGCCACAAAAAGAACGGCAGCAGCACATGGATCGAAATGGGACGAACGACGAACGTCCAGCCAAAGTACATCGACTGCTCCAAGCCAACGCCAAGTGCCTCGACGCGATCGTATTCCAGCGGACCAAAATACAGTTGGAACCCGAGCAATTCATTCGGTGTGCGCCCGATGGGAATTGTTACCGCCGCTGAGTACATCGCTACGATCCCGGCATCGCCATTGGCTATTGCATGGCCATCTATTTCAGCTCCGGCTGTTTTTTCGCCGATGGGGATCAAGGCCTTCTCAAAGTACTGGTTTCGCATTCCTGCATATGCGATGTCCCCATTGACGGACTTATGCCCTGGAGTTCCCGGTTTCGATACCGTTAAGTCTTCCATCTCGCCTGCTTGCCCGGCAAATGCTTTGGCGGCTGCGGTTTCATCGGCGCTGCGTTTCTCGACATACGGAAGCGGATCGTCGAGCGAAGCCGTGTAATGATACCCGCTCACCGAATTTTCGAGACCATGCAGCTTATACTCGATGCCGATCAGATACCCCTTGCCCGAAAAGTGAAATATCTTTTCGATGGATCGGCTGCTATCCAGCTTATACAGTGCCGAGAAACTGGAACTATCGCCAGGACCGATCACAATTGGCTTTGCATCCATCACAAATGGAAGATCATTGGTGGCAACCACTTTGCCATCGGAGGCTACAAATTTTAGATTGATGTCAGCGCCTTTGCCTTGATCGTGGTTCACCAATTCAACCTGCTTGTGATCCCAGGTCTTATATTGCTTCAGAACGAAGCTCGAAATAGCCGCGCCATTCGAATTGATCTGTGCTGTGAAATACGGGGTTTCAACCGTCTTGATTGCAACCGCTTCCGTGTGGGCGATGGTGAAGACGCTCGATCGTGATGCGCTGTCTCCTGCAGGTGCGCCAGCCGTGTTCGAAGCATTTGGCTGAACCGGCGTCGCAGGCGGTATGATGACTTTCGTTGTCTCAGCCGTTGCAACTGGATGCAGCTTCTGTTGCTTGGCCTGCTCCGCGTTCATCCAGACCATCCAGCCAATAAAGACCGCGATAATAAGCACGATCCCGATCGTCGTCGTCTTCGATGAATCCATGAAAAAGCTTAGCGAAAAAGGCTATAAAGTGAGGGTGTCTGCATAAGGACGTTTGATCGCGCCCTCTATTTTAACCGGCGCTCAAACGCGGCTGGAAGGGAGAAGGTTTGAGCGCATTGCCGTTCTGGTGGAACTTTATCCGCTCACCCATCCAGCGCGAACTGCTGGCCCTTCGTTCGTGCCGGCACAGTGCTGAAATCCGGATGCTCCGTAAAGACGATGTGGTCGTGATAATAATGCGTCAAGAGGAAGCTCAGCACGATAATATAGTAGCACTGATCGAACGAAAGCCCTGTGTAGGAACTCGTAAAGATCAAGATGGTAATAAGCCCGATCGCAATAACCGTCATCATTACGGTAAAGCCGTAATAACGCCACCACTCGCCCGGGCGTGAGAATGCACTGACCTTCTCGGGAAGCTCATTGCGGTCATAGCGCAAACGGTTGATGTACCAGGTCAGACCGAGATACTGGAACGAATGCCAGGTGTTCAGACCCTGAAACGCAACATCGAGTTCGTGAAAAAATGGCGTGATGAACGTCGCTACGACGGTTACGGAGATCAAGATCGTCTTCGGGACATTCCCTTCACCGCTTCGGAATTCCCGTATCGTCTTGGTGATAAAAAGTGCAAGTGCCCCGGCAAATGCTGCGCTCGCTAACCACCACACCGCATCGACTTTCAAAAACTCCGGAAAATAAAGCAGGTTCGAGCCTACCTTGAACGTATTATGCGTGAACCGGTACATCGCTACGGGATAAAGCCCCGTCAGTACCACTGCGTAATCGACTGCCTTCGATTTCCACGTTAACGTCGTTGGCTTACGCCCATTGTAACAATCGACAAGATAAACGATCTGGTGCAGCACATGGATGCTCGCCCAGAAAAAGAAGAACGTCAGAAGAATAATGAAGTAATTAACGCCAAGAAAAATAACCGCCAGCGGAATGACGATCCCTGCAAGAAGGATCGAGGGATGCCGTTTGCGAAACGACGGATCGAACGTCGTCCGAAGATGCGTAGCATACATGTGCGGACCGCCGATGAAGAACGCGATCATCCCGTTCACGATATTCCGTGCCGTATCCTGAGCAAATCCCAGCGACTGTGCAATGTAATACATCGCATACGGGCTTACCATTAGCAACACCGAACCGGATATCCACACGAGATCCCACTTCTTGGAACGGAGCCAAAGCGTATTGCCGACGGGTGGCATCGTGGAGGATGTGGTGGGTGCTATGCTGGGCATAATGATGATCCGAGAATCAAGATTTCCCTAAAACCACGTTTCCTATAAGGATTGTGCCCGCAAAAACCATTTCTTATTTGCAACATAATATAGATCGTTTTCTCCCTGAAATTGGTGCCTTTTGTAAAAAACGTCCGCCGCGGCGGGTATTTCATAATAACCCTCGATTCAAAGTCATATTCGGAAGTTGTCTCTCAGAAACAGGTGCCATTTTTCTTTCATGTGAGTTCCCGATGAATCCTCGATTTCAAGCCAATTTCGCCCATTTGTTGCAACAGATGTTTTCTCAGAGAACTCGTTCATATAGAAAACTATCGTTACCCCCGATTTTCAATGAACACCGGCACCCGTACTCTTAATTCAAAACTCGTACCTCTTAACTAAAACAGGTGCCCATCACAGCAACACCTAATATACGACAAAAAATGTCTGAACCAGGATTTATGAGATTTTTTAGATGTATGAGATGGGATCGAGGCAATTCTTTATCTCAAAAATCCCACACATCTCATAAATCATGGTTCAGACAATTAGTGTTGCACCGCCACGCTCCGAGACTGCACATACCCTCCTGACGACACCCGCACCACATAAATTCCCGATGGCACGTGCGACACATCGACAGAAAGCCCCTCTCCCAGCAGGGAGAGGGGTTGGGGTGAGGCCGGTGTGAGCGCACTCCGTCCCAACGCATCGTACATTTCGAAGTGAAGCAGGGTGGCGGGGTCGCCACCCGCCACGCGGACTTCTACCTCATCCCCCGCCGGATTCGGAACGATGGACGTGATCGTGAACGGAAGCATGCCGCGCAGCGCATCCTGGATCAGCGGTTCACCGCATTTGTAGAGATACGTGAACGACGCGCTCGAATCCATGATGCTGGCCACGCAGTTATCCGCAAGCGAAAGCGCGTTCGTGAACTGCACGTTCGAAAGCGTAAGCGGCGTCGAGCCGGAATCGCTGAGATACGCCCGGAACGTGATCGTTCCCATCGTATCGACACCCCCTCCTATAGAAGGAGGGGGCGGGGGGGTGGTCCGCCGAGAACTGCAGCACCTGTTGCTTCGAGGTTCCCGCGGTCTTCGACAATGTAACGCCGCTTGCATTCTCATATTCTAGCACATCGTCATTATGCGTGATCGAAAAATTCATCGAGGAGATCGCGCCAGACGGAACCGATCCAACAAGCAGCACATAACAGGTGACGGTCGCACCATCGGCTGCCGTATCCGAAGGCGTGAGATCGAGCACCAACCGTGCAGGCGGGATGATGCTCGCCGTGAGCGGAATGGTTACCGGAGTTCCGACCGTCCCCGAATCCGCAAAGAACGTGAGCGTTCCATTCATCCCCAAACTGTCCGCAGTAAGAAAAACCTGCACCGCTGCCGAAGAATCCGGCGGAATCCTTAGCGGATACGTCCCATCTGTCCGATACGTCCCATTGGAAAGTTGAGAACTATCGATCCGCAGCGTATCGCACCCCATATTACGAAGCATAACAATAGTATCCCGCGACTGGCAGGCATACAGCGCCCCAAAATCCCGAACCGACGCATCGGCAGAGAGAACTTTTGTACCGCCGAGACCCGTGCCCGCGAGCGAGACCGTTGTGGTTTTGCCCGAATCGTTCACGATGTTGCGGGAATGGAACGTGAGCGTGGCCGCGTGCGCGCCCTTCACGCGCGGAGCAAAATGGAACTGGAAGATGCGGGAAGTTCCGGGCAATAGCAGCGAATCGGTGGGCGAGGGAACAAGCGTGAACGTCGTATCGCCCGCAAACGTGAGGTTGGAAATAACGAGGGTATCGCAGCCCGTGTTGGAAATGGTGTCGGCAAGCGTGGTATCGCCCGCGCAGAAAGAAAAGCTCCCAGCTTGTAACGATGTATGCGGCACGCTGAGCACTCCAAACCCCTGCACACCCGTTCCGGTCAGGCTTACGGTTTGATTAGCCGTCAGTCCCATCGAAACCACATTCAGATTCACCTGTCCGGTAAACACGCCCGAATCCGGCGGAGTGAACGTATAATAGAACGTTACCGAATCCCCCGGCGCCACGATAATAGGCAGCGAATCCTTCCCACTCGTAAATCCCGCACCAGTAAGCGTAAGGTTCGTGATCGTATCCGGAGCACAGCCCAAGTTCGTGAAGGTAATAACACTATCGTGGTATGCGCCAACACATGTTACAACCGTTCTAAAATTAAGAGTGTCCGTTTTTGTGCTAAAATACGGAGCGGTGCCAAGCGCGGTAAACGGAATGGTAATGATCGTGTCAAACGGTGCCGAAGAACCGAGATACAATCCCTTGATCTCTACACGGACAGAATCATTCGCGATCGTATCGTGTGGATCGAACTGAAAGTGAAGTTGATTATGATAGCCAACTCGTATTGTATCGGGAAGCGTACTTTGAAAGGTTAAGCGATTTGCAAGAGGTGAAAAAACCCTTACATTAGTAATTACTAAAGATTGGCAAGAATCTAAGAAGATAGAACCGGAACCGTTTACAGGGTTGCATGCCCCCACAAGTGGTGATGGAGCGATTACATTTGCAGTGGCGGGCGTCGTCACGATAATAGTCTGTGTATCGGCCCAATCGGCACAACGCCACGCATTTTGGAAGTTCAAATTTATGGTGCTTACATGGGGTCCATTGTGTGGCAAATAATTGATCCACAATGTATCGTTATCGCTGCTCTGAAGCAAAAAATTGTTTGAACCGGAAATGTAGGACTCATGAAGACTATCCGAAATGATCGTCCCTTGAATTGTGATACTATCGATACTTTGTCCGTGCATGGGAACCGGAATAAGGAGGCGATCGCCGCAAGTCGAAGTTAGTCGCGTTGTATCGGGTGATGGAAAAATACCGGTGGGAATTGGAAACCCAAGTTTGCCATCGCCTCCATCCTGTGTGAGCCAAACTCCACCACCCCCATCGAAAGCTATCACAGCCCCGCCATCACATGGTGACAACACACAAAAGCGTGTTTCTGGCCCGCCTTGTGGACCACCGACGGAATTCCATGTTTGGCCCTCATCCGTTGACCGAAACATTCCTGCGCCTTGAGTCTGTGTGTAGATAGCAACGCTATCACCCTCAATGTCGCCTGTAATAGAATAAAAATTTGACGAATTAGGAATTCCACCACCTCGCTTCCAATGTTTCCCCGTATCCAGTGAATACCAACATGTTGCTGATGGCGTCGTGATGTTTGCGGAGTCCCCTTCCGGGTAAATAAAAAATATACCGGTTGATAGTTGAGCATAAATTCCCCAAGCGTCTATTACAAAAGGTGCAGCAGTCCACAATTTCCCGGCATTCATGGTTACATAAGTTTGGTTACTCGCATAGTTAATCGGTCCCGGCAAGTTATAGGTATAGGCGCCGCTGATTACGCAGATGCTGTCATTCAACGGTGCAATACCGCCATTGCTGGTATAGAGTGCTCCTGCATTATATCTCACGCAATTACATTGAGGTGAATCTATTGCAACCCAAGTGTTACCACCATCCCCGGTCTGGTAAATTCCAGGGGGGTACGGGGGGGGGCCAGGAGAATCGATTGCCTCGCGGAACGAGAACCACCCGTTCATTCGGTCTCGCATTGTGATGGACGAAATGTATCCTCTCGCTGTTTGCAATTCCGTAGGCAAGGTTATGGTTTTCCATGTGGCGCCGCCATTGGTTGTTTTGAAAAGCGCGACCTTGCCGCCCCAGTAATTGTAACGTGCGAAAGTAGCAACAAGGCCCGACTGTGTATCAAAAAAGAAACCACAAGATGGAAAGCCGGATAGGGAACCTATTTGCTTCCAGTGCTGCGAATGTGCGAGGTTTGGTGTTGTTGACAGCGACGCAAAGCAAAAGAAAATTCGCAGCAAATGTTTCATAGTACTGAATGAAAACCGCGCAAGGTTTCCCTTGCACGGTTTTGCTTAAAGTTACTTAACAACTAACATTGTTTTGCTCGCGATTATAACTCCCTTCGGGAATTCAATCGTGTAAAAATAGGTTCCTGAAGGCAAGTCCTTCGCTGAAAAATAGAAGAAGTGCTGACCCGCAAAAATCCCCATTGCCATGCCAAACAAAATTTTTGTATTCAACTACCGTTCGTTTCGGTTTGAAAGTATGTCATGCAAATTCCGTGGTTTTGCGATCGTCTTAAAGCAATCCCTTAGATCGGGCTTGCATGTGGGCGAGTCGAAGCACACGAAAAAGAAGCGGACGCATGGTGTTCTGCCCTTGCAAAAGCGGCAACGCGGGGAAAAGTTCGGGGGGTACACCCCCATTGTAGCGGAATTACTCCCCCTCCCATTAATGTTCCCTTTCTTTCAACGTTTGCCAAAACTTTGAGCTATTCCGCACTTCGCCCATTGTTCGTTCTGGGGATACTCCTATCGTCGGTGGTGGTGTCGCCGCAGGAACTTTCTGCTGCGACCTGCACCACGCTGCACAGCGGCGCATGGAGCACGCCCTCGGTCTGGGCGAGCGGCCTTGTGCCACAAACGGGCGACACCGCCATCATCAGCATTGGGGATTCCGTCGTTCTCGACCGTTCCACTCCTGCGCTCGGCGCGCTCGTGGTGCAAGGCGTACTTACCTTCCGCGCAGACACGTTATTCCTGAAAGCCACGGCGGCGCCATTCGATACGCTTGTAACGGTGCAGGGAACTCTGGATGCCGATAGCGGCTGGTTCGGGATTGCAGGCGTGCGCCCCATCGTGCATGTGCTTCCGGGCGGCCTGTTTCGGACTGCCGCCGTGTTTCCGTTCCCATCGCCCAGCATGTTCGATTCAAGCGCAAGCCCGTTCTTTGTGCTCGATGTTGCAAGCACGTTCGAATATTATTCCGGCAGCAACGCACTCACGGATGTTTCCTATTTGATGAATAATATCATCGGCCATGCATACCGGAACGTAACGCTTACCGGGATGGTGGCGTCGTTCCGCGCGAATCCGCTTGTGGTATTGGGAACGCTTCATATCGGCTTCGGCGCAGCAACCCATGCCGAATACACGCCGCAGCGCGTTACGCTTTCGGGCGATGTTGTGAACGATAACCAAGGCCAGTCCGGTGCGCCCGGTGCGGGGCATACCGGCTGCGGAATGCTTTCGCTTGGGAATGATACCTGGATCTTCGATGCGCTGCCGAGCGGCACATCCGTTAAAGATACGATCCATTGGTCCGGCCCCTCGCAGCTTGGGAATGTTATTGTGCGCCCGAACACTGTGCTCGCCGTCCGTTTTGTGGATGATACCCATTGCGACTCGCTCGATATTTTAACTTCCCTTGTAGAAGATGCGAAACCCTGCGGCGGACATCTCATCGGCCGCGCCTTCTCCGAAATTTCTGTAACGCTGGACTCCACGCATCCCATCGATAGCTTTTCTGGACTTGGCTTAACGATCGCGTCTGGAACGAATCCCTATCTCGGCCTTACCCGCGTTGTCCGCACAAGCGGGTATATGCCGCCGAACGCAAATGTGACGGTCGCATCCTCTGGCGTGGTTCCCGTGCTGCGGTATTACCGCGTCACGCCCGGCAATGGCCCGCAGTTGGGAACTCCAAATGTAATGACGATGCAACTTCATTGCGATGAATTGAATGGCGCCGCTCCCGCCTCGATTCATTTTTGGCGCTCGCTCGATCAAGGCAATACCTGGGCCTTTAGCGGACTCACGAGTTACAACCTCTCAAGCGATCTGTTCACATGGGATACGACCGTGCTCGGCTGGCCGAACGCGACCGGCAGCTTTTTATGGATGCTCGCCAATGGCTACACCGATTCGCCATTGCCTGCCGTGCTTCAGGATTTTTCGGCGATCCGTTCCGGGTCAGGGGTGGCGCTACGATGGCAGACGAGCTCCGAGAACAATATCGTCGGCTATGAAATTGACCGGGAGTCTTACGGAGATTCCGAAGCCATCGCCAGCTATTGGAGCGATGACTCGCTCCGTGCCCGCTCACTATCTGGCGCCAATTACCATTATATGGATGCCTCCGCTCCTTCCGGCGATCCTCGGTATGATCTCTATGAGATAACCGACGATGGTATCCGCCAATGGTTAGGTACGCGGGTGGC
>Ga0206934_1030_pt1 | contig 43742 bp, 41 predicted proteins | sample Alteio_BWOrgHeat_16_FD_152932 | JGI IMG/M metagenome (GOLD analysis project Ga0206934, IMG submission 152932) | Enriched cells from forest soil in Barre Woods Harvard Forest LTER site, Petersham, Massachusetts, United States -... | ecosystem: Environmental > Terrestrial > Soil > Temperate forest >...
CGGGATACGAAACGGCAGACGCCTTCGGGACCAAAGTCGCGATCTGATCTGCGGCCCCGCAATTGTCGCCAGAAAACCGCGGGTACACCCTCTTCTTTGGCTTGTCCACGACAGATTTTGCCGCAGACAAAAGGGCCAGAAAACGACTCAGAGCGCTCGCGGGCGATAGCCCCCGCGTTCTTGCCGCCACAGCCACTCATTGAGGTCCGAAGTGCGAAAGCGCCAACGCCTCCCGACACGGCGCGCATCGATCTCCCCAAGGCGGGCCATTTTCTTGAGCGTGTTTGGATGAATGCGAAGGAGAGCGGCTGCTTCAACAGCGTCGAGCAACGGTTCGAATTCGCTAAGCGGAATTCGGGGTTGATTGTTTCTTTGATTTGAAAGCGGCGGAAAAGGTAATGCCATTACGACCTCCAATGTGGAGATCATGGCCGCATTTTTATCAGCTGTCCAAGACCAAATTGTTCAATGCTAATGCCTAATAGGCATTAAGAATGGAATTGACGTAATCGGATGGAACTTTATGAAACTTAGCGAAACCCGATTCAACCCAAATTTCTTCTCGGTTGGAGACAAGGGTAACGTAACCTTGTTCAGGGAATCATCGGCAGTGACTCTGGGCGGTCCTGGTCATGGCGGACAAAGGCTTCCGCATATGTCACACCCAGCTCGGAACCGCGGAACCTGTTCATCAATTCATGCACGCTGTAAAACTCTTTTGGCTCTTGGCTGGCATGTGCATAGCACGCCTCGCGTTTGCGCGCCTCCGTTGTGGTGATATCCACGAGTCTGGTGGGGCGGAAGGTTTGAGTCTGGACACCGGACATCACTTCGGTGTAGTAGAGCTCAAATCCCTTATTCACCTTCAGCCAGGCGTCATAGACGAGTAGCGAGGTTGCACGATGGTCGCGATGGGAATCGACAGGCCACGGCGCAAAGACGATATCCGGTTTCTCGGCGGAAAGCAGATCAGCGAACTGCTTGTAGGCTGCATTAGTCACTTCACAGGACCCATCGATCTGTCCAGCGAACAAGGCCCGCGCCTTGAGGATCGCACAGGCCTTTTCCGCCTCTTCAGTACGAATGCGCGCCGCTTCCGCATGAGATTTGCCATGGATTCCGGCTTCGCCTCGAGTGAGATAAAGCGCCACAACTTCGTGGCCTAGATCAGCGTAGCGAGCCATGGTCCCACCAGCCGAGGATTCCGGATCGTCTGGATGGCCTCCGGCAACGATGACCTTCAGCCTGCGAGAAGGCGCCGTCTGAGGGATCCCTTCGGCGAGTAACGGCAGCCCGACTGCGGCGATCGCTGCGCGACCAGACGACGTGATCAAGGCCCTCCTGGACACGGGTTTCATAGATACAGTCCCCCTTCGACTCGGTACGATCAAGAAATTGCAGGCCACGACTGCAATGTCGGGCAGTGTTCGGAAATGTCATTGAGAGACGAACACTGCGGCTAAAAACTGAGCATTGCGAACATTCAAGCCACCTGTAAGACAATTTTCCCGATATGCGCGCTCGATTGCATGCGATCGTGAGCTCTAACGACATCCTCAATAGGAAATACAGAATCCACAATCGGCCTTATCTTGCCTTCCTGCACAAGAGGCCACAGATTCGTTTCAACGCCATCTCGCAGTTGCGCCTTCTCCTCCACGGAACGCGAGCGTAGTGTCGATCCGGTGATGATTAGCCTTTTCGCCATCAATGCCCGTAGATCCAGCTCCACCTTGTTTCCCGCTGTAGTGGCGATGTGCACCAGGCGGCCGTCCAGGGACAGCACTTTGATGTGCTTCGCAAAGTAGTCGCCGCCCACCATGTCCAGGACAATGTCTACGCCCTTTCCGCCGGACCACTCCGTCGCACCCGTCTCCCAGTCTTCTTCGCGGTAATTAAAGGCGCGTTCGCATCCCAGTTCACGCAGGAATCTGCACTTTTCAGAGGAACCAGCCGTCGCCACGACAGCTGCACCAAAGGCTTTGGCCGCTTGGATTGCAAAGGTCCCGATGCCGCTGGTGCCTCCCTGCATCATGAACCGGTCGCCTGAATGGATCCGTCGCGGCTCGAAGAGGTTTGCCCACACGGTAAATGCAGCCTCGGGCAAGGATGCTCCGGCCGCAAATTCCATCTTCTCGGGAATGGGCAGACAGCAACCTTCATGCGCAACGCAATATTCGGCGTATCCACCGCCAGGGACCAGCGCGCACACCTTGTCGTCAATCTTCCAGCGTTCGTCTGCTCCCGTCCCGAGCGCCACAATTTGTCCCGCGACTTCCAGTCCCAAAATGTCCGAAGCGCCGGCAGGTGGAGGGTAATGCCCTTGCCGCTGGTGCAGATCTGCCCGATTCACTCCCGCAGCGGCCACGCGAATCAGCACTTCTCCTGGACCGGGTCGAGGCATCTGGTCTTCTTCGATCCTCAACACTTCTGTTCCGCCAAATCCTGTCAGCCTGACCGCTCGCATGCATCCAGCATAGCGGCCCGCAACCCTTGGGTGGGTACGAGGCATCGACTACAGGTCGAGCTCGCGACTGGATTACGCTAGAACCAGTTGAGGTCGTATGACATCGAATCAGGGCGGTCCTGCCCGCCAACATGCCTATAGCGGACCCGAATCGCCGCAATTGCCCGAACCGAGTCATGCGGAACGCGTCCGAACCCTCGTCTCGCAAGCCACCCTCGGAACATTGTCGACGTGCTCCCGCAAGCATCCGGGTTTTCCATTTGGATCATTGATGCCGTACGCATTGGATTCTCAAGGCCGGCCAATCTTCCTGATAAGCAATATGGCCATGCACACGCAGAATCTGAACGCGGATCCGCGAGCCAGTCTGTTCATTTCGCAGGCGGCCGGAGATAATGACCCTCTCGGCGTCGCCCGGGCCACCATTATGGGCCAGGCCACTGCGATCGCGGAGGAAGACCTTGTTGCAGCGCGGACGATCTACCTAGCAAAGCACGAAAATAGCCGATACTGGGTTGATTTTGCAGATTTCCGTTTCTTCCGCCTCGAACTGGTCGACATCTACTATATCGGTGGTTTTGGTGTCATGGGGTGGGTGGAAGCGCGGGAGTATGAAACGGCTTCTCCAGATCCCCTGTTACCGGCAGCGGCCGGAATTATCGCGCATATAAATGCTGACCACACCGACGCGATGATCCTGTTGGCTCGGAACTATGCGGGAATCGAGGCGACCGAGGCTGCAATGACCGCGGTGGATCGCCTTGGCTTTTATCTCCGGCTGCGTACGGCAGACGGCATGAAGGGCACGCGCCTTAATTACCCCGGCGAAGTACGAACGTCCGAGGAGGCCAGAAAAGCGTTGGTCGAAATGGTACGTCGAGCCAAGGCATTGGGTTGATTCTCCGGGAGTAATTCTGAGAATTCCGCGTAACGGCGGTCAAAAAGTATTTGAGCCAACAAGCGCGGATTCTCAGTTTCGGCCTGTCCACGTAACGTGAATCTCGTAAAGGAACCCCATGATCCTCAAAGACGATCTCGTTCAGGACGTTCTCACGGTCAACGGTCCGATGCGAACCTATTTCTTTCACCCAACTGTGGAAAGCACGCAGTTCCCCGGCATCATCCTCTATTCCGAGATCTTTCAGATGACCGGACCAATTCGCCGCTTTGCCACGTTTCTTGCCGGGCATGGCTATTTGGTTGCCGTGCCTGAGGTGTACCACGAACTTGAGCCTGCTGGAACTGTGCTTGCCTACGACCAGGCGGGATCTGACAAAGGTAATCATGATAAGTACGCAAAAGAACTTTCGGCCTACGATGACGACTCACGCTCTCTTCTGCGCCATATGGTTGGAATGTCCGAGTGCAACGGGCGCCTAGGGGTGGTTGGCATCTGTCTCGGAGGACATCTCGCCTTCCGAGCTGCAATGAACCCCGAGGTACGGGCAGCGGTCTGTTTCTACGCGACTGATATTCACTCGGGCACGCTCGGTGCAGGCAAGAAGGATGACTCGCTGGCCCGCGCTTCGGAGATCAAGGGTGAACTGCTCCACATCTGGGGCCGACAAGACCCCCATGTCCCGCTCGAAGGACGACGGCGGGTCCTCGCTCGCCTCGACGAAGTAGGAGCCAACTACCAGTGGATCGAGGTCAACGGCGCCCACGCTTTTATGCGCGATGAAGGTTACCGATACGACCCAGAAATGGAACATCAACTCAAGCAGATGATGCTCTCGGTCTTTCACCGCAAACTGGCGCTTGGCTTATAGGACTCTATCTCGACTGCGAGTGGCTGGCTAGGAATGTGACAGGAGCGGCCCGGAATGAGTGGGTTGGCCTGCTGTCGACAACGGACAACTCGACGCGTTTTTCAGGCTAGCCCGTTATAGAGAAACACGGCCCGGCTTACGAGGAGGAATTAGATAGGTTAGGGCAAAGGGTGGCTCGATTAATTACCAACTCTCCAGGGAGAGACATTGGGCCATTTCCGTAAAGCATCGATCGCCCACGCTGTTGTTTTGTCTTTGTGGCAGGATGTGCAGGGATTCGGTATGCCTGACTGATCCGTTTCCACAGGCGAGATGAAACGGAAGGTGTGCGCGGCAACGAAATTGTCCTTTATGGTGACCTCTATGTGCGGCATGTGGCAGGCGACGCAATCGCTGCCCGGGCTGTTCGCCGCGTGGTGGGTGTGATCCGAAACGGTGCCCTTCAGACCGGCGGGGTTGTTCTTGTTGTGGCACCCGAGGCAGAGTCCATTACCCTGTTGGACCAGATTGGATTCGTTCTCGTTGCTGTGAACCTGGTGGCAGTCGAAGCAGCGGATCTGGCGGTGATACATGTTGCTCTGGACAAAATCATTGCCCTGCATGCGGTTTTTGTGAGCCGTGAGGTCTGCAAACTGATAAAAGTCTGTGGCGCCTGGCTTCAATTCCTCGAGCTTCCAGTAATCAGAAAGCCGCTCTCCCGATAGGAACCCTACCGGCCAATCGAAGTATCTTCCCGCGATGGGATTCTTCAGGGGACGGCCCTGACTATGACACTGAATGCAGACGTCATTCCCGCGGACGAAATCAAGAGTCTCAGGATTGACGATATTTTGCCTGGTTGGATGAGAAACATGGTCGGATCCTGGCCCATGGCATTTCTCGCAGCCGACGTTCCACTCGGTCACGGTCTTCGTTTCGATGTTGTAGTTGACCGAATGACATCCGTCGCAAGTTGGGCCGGTAGGACGGTCAAAATTCGATGGACCATAGTAAGGAACCCACCAGTCCGTACCGGCCTCGACGTGGTAAGGGAGCCAGCGTTTCCTGCCTACGTCCCATTGCGCAGGAAGAGGGAAGTAGTCATCACCACGCTTGGCGAAATAGCGCTGCTTGTACCGGCTGCCGTAAACCAAGGCGACATCGTCCAGCGAAAATGACAGAACTGGGTCGGGGTGCGCAAAGTCACCTAAAACGACCTCGGGATGCTCATGCGGGTCGCGGAGCACGTTTGCCATTCGTGTTTGCTTCCAGCCGTCGAACTCCTTCAGGTGACAGCCCCGGCAACTCTCGGAGCCCATAAAGTGTGGCCCCGGACTTTTCTCCTGGCCAACAGCAATCGCACCCACAGCCAAGCATGCCGCAAGATACAGAAGGATCGCTTTCATAGCTTTCATGTGAAAGTTAGGGCTCAGGATCGCAATTCTCCGATTGCGGCGTATGCCAGATTGCGACGAGGTTCCCCTCATAGTCCGAGCACGTGTGTTGCCCCATAGATGAGTCCAAGCGTGAGAGCCGCGATGGCGACCTCCCCGATTGCCCCTACAGCAAACGGCCGGAATCCCTGTTTTCCGAGCTCCCGCAGATTGGTTTTCAGACCAACTCCAGCAAAGGTCATCAAGAAGGCCCAGCGGGACAGGTTGCCGATGGCGGTGATCTGCGGCTTTGCAAAGAATCCGATGGACGCCAACAATGAAATGAGCAGGAATCCGAGGATGAACTTTGGGAACTTGCTCCAAAGGAACGCGGCTTTGTTTTCCACCTTTGCGGCCTGCCCTTTTGAGGCCCAGTAAATCGCGTACCCCAGCACCACGAATCCGATCATGGCGTTGCGGCAAGTCTTCGCGAGCACGGCAACTTTCCCAGCGGCATCGGAAAAGAGCGCACCAGCCGCCGATGCTTCGGCGGTGTTGTCGACTGCCAAACCGGCCCACAACCCGTATCCGCGGTCGGTCAGATGGAGCCAATGGCCGATGAGCGGAAACGTGAATAACGAGATTGCACCGAGAGCCAATATTGCCGCGATCGCGTACGACGAGTCCTCCTCATCGGCGTCAATCGCGCCTTGTGTGGCGATAATCGCTGAAACACCGCATATGGACGACCCGACCGCAAGCAGCGTGATGAGCTTGGGCTTGAGTTTGAAAGCCCTGCCAATCACCGTCATGAATGCCAGCGAAAGCGTGATCTCGATGAAGACGAGAGCAAGTGAGATGCCGCCCAGCTTGAGTACATCGCCGATGAGGAATCTCGCTCCCAGAAGAACAATGCCGGCCTTGAGCCAGAACTCATAGGTTGCAACGCCGGCGCGAAAGATTGCCGGGATGCCGATGGTGTTGGAAATCAATAGCCCGATGAGAATGGCCCAAAGAACATATTCGATGTTTGGCAGGACCACATGATGTGCTTTGCCGTACCGCGCAATGAACTGTTCGATGAATTTTGCGCCGTACCCCACGGCGGCGAGCAGAAGCACTCCAGGAACCAGCGCAAGGATCCGGTTAGGAAGCGAAATGATTCGTGGCTGAGGTAAGGCGATGGAGTCGGCCATTGCTCTCCTTCCTTTCTGGGTCCTACCACGGGATGGTCTTGAAAAGACCGGTTCGAACAAGCAACGCCGCGAGAAGAGCAATAATTACTGCCCACGCGTCGAGACTCAAATGGGACTTTGAGCGAGGAGGTTGCTCCATAGGGAAGCTCCTTTATTGACCTGTTCTATTTGGGAAACCCACTGCTGAATGCAGTTGGAATCAGGCTGCTAGCGACAACAACAGGCGGAGAGCCTGTTCGCCATGAATGAGTAGCCGGCTTGGGCAGGGCAGTTCATCACTTGGTTACGTTTTTAGCACGTGCGCAGCTAATGTGCAACGAGTTTGCACGAGTCCTGAGCGGACACGCCAACAGTCAACCAGTTATTTGCTATGTCAAATGATTCGCAGACCTGGGATCTGGTGCAAAGCGTTTGTTGCATCGGGCTGGTGCGGGATCGAGTTTTTCCACCCCGCACCAGGCAAACAGCCTTCTGATAACGACGCTATTCGCTATCACTACCCTTGGTTGCGTCTTTCACGGCTTCGGCAAACGACTTGGAGTCTTTGGTTCGGTGTATTCGGCCCTTGAAGACGTCGTCCCACGTGATGTACGGATACAGATGATGCTCCTTCGCTTGCTGTTCGAATTCAGCCTTTAGTTCGGCCAATTTGTCGGGGTACTTTTTGGCCAGGTTGATTCGTTCCGTGTAGTCATCGTTCAGGTTATAGAGCTCCCAGGCGTTTTCATCGAATACCGCATTGCTTGCTGCATTCCCAGTGATGAAGGCGTTTGGGTAAGGCAATTCGGCCTTCCACCCACGGTCGTCAATCGATCGTGATCCATAAATGTAGTAATACTGCACCGTGTGACGGGAAGGCGCTTTGGCATCCTCAAGTGAATAGGCCAGGGAAGTTCCCTCGATCGGCTGCTGCTTAACATCCCTGATCTCCTCGGGCGCCTTAAGGCCCAAAAGATCGAGAGTCGTGGGAAATACATCGATCACATGGCCGTATTGTGTGCGGATTCCACCTTTGTCTTTGATCCCTTTCGGCCAGAAGACGATGAGCGGGTTGTGCGTGCCACCTTCGCTATTCGCATCTTCCTTCCAGAATTTGAACGGAGTGTTCGCGGCCTGCGCCCAGCCGAGCGGATAATTCCCATTCGTGGCAGCGGACGTGCCAATCTCGCCAATCTTGTTGAGGTTATGGTTGATGTTCTCTTGTTCTGACGCGGGCTTTTGAGCGAAACCCTGATCAACGACCCCGTTCAGGGTTCCTTCTTTGCTGGCGCCGTTGTCGCCGATGATGACAAATACAAGCGTGTTGTCCAACTGGTGAATCTCTTTCAGGTGGTTAATGACGCGGCCGACTTCAAAGTCCGTGTAGGCCAGGTAGCCCGCATATACTTCCATGAACCGCGCGTAAAGTTTCTTCTCGTCCGGCGACAACTGGTCCCATGGCTTGATATCCGGATTGCGATCGGGGAGTTTTGCATCGGCGGGAATAACGGCGATCTTCTTCTGGCGCTCGAACACTTCCTCGCGGTAAGCGTCCCAACCCTGATCGAACTTGCCCTTGTATTGATCGCTCCAGTATCGATCGACTTGATGCGGAGCATGCGTAGCCCCGGGCGCGTAGTAGAGGAAGAACGGCTTGTTCGGCGCGGCCTTCTTCTGACGGTCGATATAGGCGATGGCTTTATCCGTAATTTGATCGCTCAAGTGGCGCCCATCTGGACGGACGTGCACCTGATCTTCGACCAGATCTGGCTTATATTGGTCGGTTTGCGACCCGAGAAATCCAAAGAAATGATCGAAGCCTTTGCCTGTCGGCCAGTGATCAAACGGGCCAGCATCGGTCGCCTCTTCGTCGGGGGTTACGCCGTATTTGCCAACTGCAAAGGCGTTGTATCCATTGTCGCGCAGGACTTCGGCGATTGTGCCGGCAGAAGCAGGAACCCTGCCATCCCAGCCCGGAAACCCGGCGGATAGAACCGTGTGGGAGAACCCGGATTCATGTACGGATGCGCTGTTGCGGCCGGTGAGGAGAGCTGCGCGAGTGGGCGCGCAAATTGCACATGTGTGGAAGTTCGTGTAGCGCAATCCATTGGCTGCCAGGTTGTCAAAGGTAGGGGTGGAAATGAGCCCACCAAAGGTACTGGAAGCGCCGAAACCCACATCGTCGAGTAGAATCCACACGACGTTGGGCGCCCCTGAGGGAGCTTTGGCGGGTTCCGGCCACCACTCTTTTGACTCGGCAAGGGTTCTGCCGACCACACCTTGATAAGGCTGTGCGTCCTGCGCGTGCAGTGCAATTTTCGCACTCATTCCAAGGAGGAGCGTCGATGTCATTGCCTTCAATATGCTCTTCTCTTTCATGGGTCTCCTATGGTTGGTTGGTTCAGCGAGAACTTAATGGACGATTACGACTCCTTCGTGTTTTGGAGCACCGGGCGGGAATCGAACCCGCGAATGCCGGTTTTGCAGACCAGAGCGTTAGCCACTTCGCCACCGGTGCTCACCTGATCCCGCCGTCCAAACCGGCAGGATTACTGGAAAAGTCGAAAGGGCTATCGGGGATGGTTTGAATACGCGTGTTGAGTGACCGCGGACGATCCTGCGGCCCCTCTCCGCGAGCGTGCCCAGTCCATCACTCGCGCGGGCGCCCCATTGTTCCTCAGTTCATCGGCCATAAAGCGCATGTAGGGATCGATGTGATGGAAAAAGTGCTTATAGCCCGCACAGAGATAATTGAGCCCATACTCTCCCGACGCTGTCTGCGTGAAACGATGCTTCGGGCATTCGCCGTTGCAGGCGAATCGCACGTCGCATTTCTGGCAGTCTGAAGGGAGAGCTGTAGCTTTGGCTGCACCGAAGCGAGCCTGCTGCGACGATGAAATGAGCGACTCCATCGGCCGCTCCATGAGGTTCCCGAGCCGGTTCTCAGGGTAAACGAAATGGTCGCACGAGTAGAGGTCGCCATTGTGCTCTACCGCTAATGCGCGGCCACATTCAGGCGCGAAGACGCAGAGTGACTGGGGCAACCCATACCAGGATTCGAGCGCGACGTCGAAGATCTGGACAAAGATGCGGCCAACGTCCTGCATTACCCAGAGATCAAATACCTGCTGCAAGAATCGGCCAAACTGCAACGGCTCCACGGACCAGTCGGAGACGGTTGTCTTTCGGCGTGAGTAGGGCTTTAGAAGCACCAGACCATTGGGATCAGGCTCTTCGGCGACCTGCTCAACCACGGGAATAAACTGAAGGTATTTGCTGCCAATCTGCTTGAGAAAGCGGTAGACTTCGTGCGCACGGTAGGAGTTCTTGCGGTTGATAACCGTGAGAGTGTTGAAATCCACACCGTGCTTCTTCAGTATCTCCAGTCCCCGCATGACACGCGCAAAGGTTGGCTGGCCACCTTTGTCCACGCGATATGCGTCATGAAGTTCTTGGGGTCCGTCGATGGACAATCCGATCAGAAACCGGTTGCGCGCGAGGAAGTCGCCCCATTCGTTATCGAGGAGGGTTCCATTCGTCTGCAGCGCGTTCTCGATCTTCTTGCCGTTCGCATACTTCTTTTGCAGATCGACTACGCGCTCGAAGAAAGGAATCCCGAGTAATGTCGGCTCTCCGCCTTGCCACGCGAATTGTACGGTGTCTAACGGATATGTGTGAATGTACTGGCGCACATAGCTCTCGAGCACGTCGCAGCGCATGCGGAAGTCGCGACCGGAGCCGGCATATAGTTTTTCCTTCTCCAGGTAATAGCAGTAGGTGCAATCAAGATTGCAGATGGGCCCGTACGGCTTGGCCATGATGTGGAATGGCTTCATGCGAGCTGGTCCTGAAAATCGGCGGAGGGGCGATTTGCCCAATGCGGAGCCTACAAGCCGGACTCGTGGAGGCGCTTTGATTCACGATTTTGTTCGGGTGGTGAAACCGATTCAATCAGCGCAATTCCGCGGAGTCGCTCAGATGTCCTGGCGAGAGACAGAGCGACAACAACAAGCGCGGAATGGGAACGAGAGGATCATGTCGAGTTGTTCAAGAGCTCTGGCGAGCTCCGATGAGTTATTCCGATATTGCATGGAGTCGATCAACGTGTCAAGCAATTGCGATTGAATTCCGAGTGTGTCGCAGCCTGTGAGACGCGGTTGACAAATATCCCGCTCTATGGCTTCATATCGATCATGCAAGATCAGAATCGTCGCAATATGGCCGAAGTAACTCCCGTTCCGGCTCCCCGCCGGACGCCCGGCTGTTGTTGATTGCCACTGATCGCCTCTCCCTTCCTCACTTTTTGTTGAATGCAGTCGGGCTGCAGTCCACCCCTTACGCGGTGCGATACGCGGCCTTTACTCCCGCAGCAGCCAAGGAGCACGCGCTATGGGTATTCGCCGGGCCTTTTCGTGTTGTTGTTGGTGATCGAACTCAGCACCAACCGAAACTCCGTAAGTTCTCAGTTTGAAAATCGTCGTCAATTCTGACGCGCGGGATTGGCCAACCGTAATGTCCCGGCGCGCGATCGCGGCCGTGTGCCGCTTTGCTATGCGATCACGAATCGCACCAGGAGGCATCTATGTCTGAATTTCGATCACAGTATTCGCTTCTAAAGAGACCGTTCATTTCCCTTCTCGTTGTCGCTTTGTCGATACTTGTTCCTTTCGGAGCAAACGCGCAAGTTGAGAAAGGCGTCATCACCGGGACGGTCAAAGAACGTACCGGAGCAGTTCTTCAGGGAGCGGAAGTAACACTGCAAAATGCGGCAACCGGGATTCCCACCATTACTTCGACGAACGGCGAAGGTATCTACGTTTCTCCGCCACTGAACCCAGGCGAATATGCGGTCAAGATCGCGGCATCCGGGTTTGACGGATCGATAAAGCATGTCCGTCTCGCAGTGGGTCAGCGTCTCTCGGTGGACGCAATTTTGACTGTCGGTTCTGCAGCACAGTCGGTTGAGGTACAGGCCACAACCGTTCAGTTCGATACGGATACCGCTACCGTATCGAATTTGCGCACAGAGGAAGCGGTTCACAACCTTCCGCTTAATGGGCGCAATTTTGCGGAGTTGCTTGGACTTGGCGCTGGCGTTGTGCCAGGCCAGTCACAGATGGCCGGCTTCATACCCTACGCGCAGCAGCGCGGGCCGACAGCCTATGCGATCAACGGCCAGCGAATGACAGACAATCGCTTCCTCCTCGATGGCATCGGGGATAACGAAAATCATAACGGTCTTGGCGTGGTGATCTTTCCCCCGATCGATGCCGTGGAAGAGTTTCGTGAGCAGACGACGGATGCGGACGCGCGTTATGGCCGAGCGGCGGGCGGTGTCATCAATTTGGTTTTCAAGTCAGGAACCAGTCACTACCATGGCGAAGTATTCGAATTCCTCCGCAACTCGACCTTGGACGCGAAGAATTACTTTGACCGTGGAGCGAAGCCCCCATTCCGTATGAACACGTTCGGCGCTACGCTGGGCGGGCCGGTATTTCCGGGAAAGAATCCCCGAACCTTCTTCTTCGTGGACTATGCCGGCCAACGTACGAGCCAGGGGCTCACGTACGTAAATACCGTGCCCGTCTGGGGTCCGCAAGGCGTCGGCGATTTCTCACTATACGCACAGACAGTCCACGATCCGGTCACTAAGGCTCCATTCCCTGGCAACGTGGTGCCGGCTTCGTATCTGTCGAGCCAGCAATCGCAGGTGGGGCAGAACATTCTTGCGCTCATTACCAGCCATGCCAGCGCAAACGTACCCGGTGCCGCAACGGCCAATAACTTTCTCTACAGCCCCGAGCGCATCGACAACGGCAATGCCTTTGACGTGAAGATCGATCACCAGATCAACGATAAGGATAGTGCGTTCGTCCGCTACAGCCACGCGTACGATGATATTTTTCAGCCGGGACTTCTGCCGACGCCGGTCGGCGGCGCCACCGTTGGCGGGCCCGCGCAGCAACCGGCTCATCAGGCGGTGCTGAGCGAGACACATGTCTTCTCGCCGGCGCTGCTGAATACCGCGCGCGTCGGATGGTCGCGAATCTTCATCACGGCACAGAACTTCACGAATGGGCAGAACTTGTCCACTCAACTCGGCATTCCGGGTGTCGTTGTGCCAGGCGACGAAGCACATACGGACGGATTGCCCTTCCTGAGCATCACGGGCGTCACCTCGATCGGCGATCCCGTCAATGCTCCCACCCAGATCGGCACCAACAATTACCAGTTCAACGACAACGTCACGCTTGTCCGCGGCAAGCATTCCATCGACGTCGGAACCGAAATTGTGCGGTTGCAGTACAACATGTATCAGACCCTGGCCGAGCACGGCACCATGGCGTTCACTGGCAACTTTACCGGACTCGGCCTGGCCGATCTCCTGCTGGGTGCTCCGACTTCAGGTGTGTACCAGTACCAGCCCGGCACCCGGGGCTTCCGCCAACTCGATCTCGGGTTCTACGCGCAGGACAATTACAAGCTCAATGACCGCCTGACGCTTGCGCTAGGTTTACGCTACGACAACTTCGTCGGATGGCCTTGGAAAGAAGTCAACAACCGCATGTACCTGTTCGACCCTGCGCGATCGACAACTCAGGTGTTCCAGGTCGGGAGCAAGGGGATTTCAGCGAGCGGCACGAGCGGAAATAATGCGGATTTGGCTCCGCGAGTCGGCTTCTCGTACAGAGTCACGTCGAAAACCACCGTGCACGGCGGATATGGGTTATATTACGAAGCGCCGCAAGTATCGAATTCGTCGACCCTTGCTGCAAATGCGCCAGCGATTGATTATTGGGCCTTCAACAATCCCACCTATGGTGCAGCCGGATTCAATTGGGTGTCGAACGGGTTTGTTCATACGCGCGCGACGACCACAGCTCCCCAAGGAGCACCGCTCTACACCATCGATCCCAAAGCCCGCATTCCATACAGCGAGCAGTGGCATGCGAGCGTACAACAGCAAATCGGCGAATCGAACCGCATCACGATTGCCTACATCGGAAATGTCGGCGTTCATCTTGACGGGCTCCTCGATATCAACCAGGCCACCCCCGGCACGACTCCGATTGCAAGTCGCAGACCGTATCCCTACTTCTCTCAGATATGGCAGTTGCAAACGAGTCTTGTCTCAAACTATAACGGTCTGCAGGTGACGGCCGAGCGGCGTTCGAAGAATCTCAATTACCAGTTCTCGTATACCTACAGCCACTCGATCGATGAAAACTCTAACAATCCAGGAAACATTGTGAATTCCTACAACAAGCGGGCAGATTACGCAAACTCTGATCAGAATCTTCCAAACAGGTTCGTGGGCAGCGTGAACTACACCCTGCCATTCAGAGGCTCGGGAAGGCTTCGGTCCCTCGTACAGGGCTGGCAGCTTAATGGAATCCTGACGTACTCGGACGGCATTCCGTTTAGCGTGCTCGCCGGAGCAAACTCCCTCGGGGTGGCTGATGGTATTGTCCCGCGGGCGCAATTTGTCGGAGGTAGCGGTAATGGATCGTTGCCACCCGGTCAACGCACGTTGAAGAGATGGTTCGACACCTCCGCGTTTGCAAACCCAGGCGCGCAGCGGTGGGGCAACTCGGGGCGGAACATCCTCCAGGGGCCTGGCACAAAGAGCGTCGATTTCTCGGTCTTCAAGACCCTCGCCTTGAGGGAAGCAGCAAAGCTGGAATTGCGTTCTGAATTCTTCAACCTCTTCAATACACCGCAATTTAATAACCCGAATGCGACAGCTGGAACGTCCACCTTCGGCACTATCTCCTCGGCAGGTTCACCTAACACCCTACAACGCGTCTCGCGGGAGATCCAACTTGCAGGGAAGATCAGCTTCTGAACGCTGGCAATCCGAATCGTGGGCTGATGCAACGGAGCTTGCTCGGCCCGTCGTTCCATGACGTGAGTTGCAAGAACAAACCGGGAAAGAGGAATGGGGGCAGTCAACGAGTTAGGACACTTCCTGTTTCGCGACCGAACTTTATCGCGCAGATTAGCCGGAAGGACTGGTCCAATGAGAAGAAAGATCAAACCTGAAAGAGATTTAACACGGCGCACCGTTTCGCGGGCCATCAAGGTAGTGCAGAAAGGAGCACGTACTACCTCGATTGCCAACCTGGGCGGGGGCTGTCAAGCAATAGCGCCGGCACTCCCAAACACCCGGTGTCACGCAAAGCCATAGCCAGAATAATCGTGTGTTATCTGCCTGTTGATTCCGGAGTGGCTAACAGGTCCGTCAGCATAACAACTTCCGCTGCGACCAGAGAGCGAAGTGTGGGTTCCAGTTCAGGAGACCACTGGGGGGGAATGCAGGTCCGGATGTCTGGCTCCCTTTGCCAGCACTGCCGGGTTAACAGCACCGATGTGCAAGAGCACGGTTCGCACTCCCGCTCGGCCATATGCCGAGAAGTCCCAAGACGTCATTTTTGATGGCATTTCGACCGCGCTGTCCGCGCCCAGGTTCTTTTGCAGCGCAGCAACGAGAGGTGCGGTGGGACACCATGGCACCCTGGCCCCCACCGCCGCGGTCGCCTCGATTCCCTTTGCGCCCGAGATTTCAATTCCAGCGGCCCCAGCCTTGCGCAATTTCCAGGGTGGGCGGCTTTACGGCAAATATGGCTTTTTCGATGGGTTCAACCCCAGCTTCCGCGATACGCACGTCAGCCTCAGACCGGGCAGCGTGGATGAAAACTTAGGCTGGGTTGACAATGATTATCTCAGCGACAATCAGGGGCCGATATTGGGCATGATCGCGAATTACAAAACCAGGATTATCTGGAACGCCACCCGCAAAGTGCCCAATCTGGTGCGCGGATTGAGGCGAGCAGGCTTCACCGGCGGTTGGTTGAGTGAGGCATGAGCTCAACCACTGTGGCTCGTACCGAGCAAGTAAATACGGCCTGCGCACTGCTGTGGAAATGATGGTTCAGCGTCGGGCGTGTGTCTCCATGCGCGGGGGCTGATAAATCGCTAACCCGCGGTTCTACGCCGTAGAAGCTAAAAGCGTGGATTCGGGGTGAGGGGCTACGGTGGGGGTAGCCCTCGGAATTGGAGAATGCGGATTTCCTTGAAGCTGGCGTTCAAGAGACCTGCTGGAGGCGCTGGTCTGGCTGGTCTCCTTTAGACGGCTACGAAGCCGCCATCGACAAACAACTCGACGCCAGCGACGAAGCTGCTGTCGTCGGACGCGAGGAACACGACGGCTTTGGCCAACTCGTCGGGCTGGCCGATGCGGCCCAGTGGGACGCCTGCCGCAAGGTTGGCCTTCATCTGCTTCTCCTGCTCACTGTCATTTCCCACCAGGCCCGCAATGGCCGGAGTGTCGATGGGGCCGGGGCTCACAACGTTCACGCGGATCTTGCGCGCTTTGAGTTCGGTCGTCCAGGTGCGCGCGAAGGAGCGGACCGCGGCCTTAGTCGCATTGTAGACGCCGAAGTTCTCGAAGCCCTTCACGGAGACGATGGAGCCATTCAGCACGATGGTGGCACCGTCGGGCAGCAGCGGCAGCGCCTTTTGCACCGTGAACACCAGTCCCTTCACATTGATGTTGAAGGTCTTGTCGAAGTGCTCCTCGGTGTAGCTGCCGAGCGGAACAAACTCACCTCCGCCAGCATTGGCGAACACGATGTCGAGCTTGCCTTTCTGCTGTTTGATTTGGGCAAACAGACGGTCCAGGTCCTCCAGCTTGGAGACGTCCCCCTGCACAGCGGTGACGTTGCTGCCGATCTCCGTCACCGCGGCATCCAGCGAGTCCTGCCGGCGTCCCGTGATGCAGACGAATGCACCCTCGGCGACAAAGCGCTTGGCCGTCGCCAGACCGATGCCGCTGTTTCCACCTGTGACCAGTGCAATCTTTCCATCCAGCTTTCCCATTTCTCTGCTCCCTTTAGCGCCTCAGTAGAGCGCAATACATTTCGACATCCATCGAAATGATGAGGGGGCGCGGGCGCGGGATTCAAGAATCGGAGAATTTCTGCGCACGTCGAGTCAATGTGATTGGTCCAGTCAAGCGCACTTTGGCAACAGTGAACAATCAAAGATCTTTCTCTCTAGCTCTTCCAGTCAGAGAGCAAGCGCTTTTGCACTTTGCCGAGTGCGGTGCGGGGAAGGCTCTCAACAGCAATGAAGGCACGGGGGATTTTGAAGGAGGCAAAGTTCCTCCGGCAACGCTCTTCCAGGTCTGCCGGATCGAATGGCTTCCGCGCTACGATGTAAGCCACAGGCACTTCGCCCCGAACCGGATCGGGTTGACCGGCTACTGCAGCTTCCGCCACCTCTTCTTGCTCCATGAGAAAATCTTCAATCTCGCGTGGATAGATGTTGAAGCCGCCGGAGATGATCAGGTCACTCTTCCGGCCAAGTAGGGTGTAATAACCGTCCTCGGAAATCTCTCCCATGTCGCCGGTACGAAACCAACCGTTGTCGAATGCCTCCGCGGTTGCGTCAGGGCGGCGCCAGTAGCCGGCAAATACATTGGAACCGCGCAATTGGACTTCACCGTTCAAAAGGCGCACGGAAACTCCGGGCAGAGGCAGGCCGACAGTACCAGCGCGGCGTTCCCCACGATAAGGATTGGAAATGTTCATGAGCGTCTCTGTCATGCCGTAGCGTTCGAGAATGGTGTGGCCGAAGCGCTGGCGGAATTCGTCCAGGATCGGAACCGGGAGAGGGGCCGAACCGGATACGAAAAGACGCACGAAGGAGCCTATCTCGCGAGCCTGTTCGAGAGGAAGGCCAACGAGCCGGACGTAGATCGTTGGGACACCGAAGAACAGTGTCGGCCGGAAGTCGACAAATTCGGCGGCGGCCTTGTGGTGCTCGAAGCGCTCGAGCATCCGCATCCGGCATCCACTTGCGAGCCAGCAGTGGATCCCGTTTGCCAGTCCGTGCACATGAAACAGAGGCAGCGAGAGTAAGAAGCGATCTTCCGAATTGATTTCCCAACACGATGTCAGATTGAGAGCGTTGATGAAAAAATTATTGTGGCTGAGGATGGCGCCCTTCGATGTTCCCGTGGTTCCCGAGGTGTAAACGAGTGCCGCGGGCGAGTCGCCATCCAGGCTTGCTCGTATGGTTGCAGCTGATTCCGGGATGTGCAACTCATCGAGGCGCCACACAGGCACACTGGCCGGTACCGCCTCGCGCGCCACAAGAGCCTTCGGATCGGAGTCGGTAAGGATATGCTGGATTTCACGTTCGCAGGTAGAGAATGTTGACCGGCACGAAGATCACGCCCAGGCGAATGCAGGCAAGATAAAGATCGATGAATTCAATGCAATTCGAAAGGTAGACACAGAGCCGATCGCCGCGGACCAGGCCGCGCGCGGTCAGAAACGCGGCGGTGCGATCAGCGCGGGTGTCGATCTGCGCAAAAGTGAATACCTCGCCCTCAAACTCGAGAGCGATCTCATTGGCCCGACCCTGAAAGGAGCGATCGAAGAGGTGATTGAGATTCATACAGATGGACGCGACTCCTCTTCGAGGAATGGTACCGCCATCCAGGAATAAGCGCGAAGGCAGCCAGCGCGGTTACACAATGGCGGAGCGCTTCTTTCCGAAGCCCGTTGCTTCTTCAAATGCATGCGCAATCTGCAGCACGCTGAAATCCTGTTTGTCACGGCCCACGATCTGCAGCCCCACGGGCAGGCCTTCAGGTGTGAATCCCGCCGGCACGGATGCCGCCGGATTGCCGGTAGCGGAGATGTACCAGCAAGCTTTCATCCAGTCGATGTAATTGTCGAAGTGGACGCCGGCGATCTCCGTTGGATACGACAGGTTGACATCGAAGGGCGGCAACTGCGTGGTTGGGAGAATGAAGAACTCATAGTTTCCGAGGAAAGCCTGGAATCGACGCCAAATAAGAGTATGGGCAACTTCGGCATGGGCAAGCTCCTCGCCAGTGAGCTTCATGCCTCTCTGAATTTCGTCTTTGAGGGTATCTTTGAACGCTTCGGGGTGTTGCTGCAGTAACTTCCCGTAGTTTGCGGCGGCCGTCCATGCGCGAATGGTTCGGAAGGAGATTTCGGCGGGAGAGAAGTCGGGCTCAGCCTGTTCGACGATACAACCAAGAGTTTCGAAGGTAGCACGATGCGCGTCAATCACCGCGCGAACCCGGGGAACGAAGGGAACTCCCCCGAGGTCCTTGAAGTATGCGACGCGCACACCTTTGAAACTGCGGCCCAAGGGACGCGAGAAAAGATCTCCGGGCTCGTTGATCGAAAGTGGGGTGTTCGGATCGGGTCCTGCAATCGTGCTGATAGCAAGTGCCAGATCCGCAACGGATCGCCCAAGACATCCCGACGTACTGAGAGTGGACCAACCGAAGCCCGCCTTGGGATTGGGAACGCGGCCGATAGAGGGACGGAAACCGACTACATTACAGTACGCGGCAGGATTTCTCAGTGAGCCTCCGGCATCGGATCCGCTGGCAACAGGAACCATTCCGCAGGCCAACGCTACTGCGGCGCCTCCTGAGGATCCTCCACAGGTTTTGCCCAGGTCGTAGGGATTGCGGGTCGCGCCGAAAACCTTATTGAAGGTCTGTGAGCCGGCACCGAATTCAGGGGTATTCGTCTTGCCCACGACGATTGCCCCGGCCTGGTGCATACGTTTCACAAGGAGATCGTCTTCATCGGGAACGTGGTCCTTGAAGAGGGGCGAGCCGAAGGTCGTGCGGATACCGCGCGTCTCGATCAGGTCTTTGTGAGCCACGGGCAAACCGTGCAGCGGGCCCAGCTTTTCGCCGCGCGCCTGCATCTCGTCCGCATGGGCGGCCGCCTGGGCCGCCATGTCCGGGACGAAAGTAACAATTGCGTTGACCTGGGGATTAACGCGGTCAATCTGCTTAAGGTGCTCAGCAAGCGCTTCGCGGGCAGAGAGCTTCTTTTCCCGAATCAGTTGAGCCATCTCGACTGCGCCAGTGAAACAAAGCTGCGATGTCTCAGAGGTGGCTGCGAACGAGGTCACCGGAGCCAGAGCGGCGGCGGCAACCCCTGTCAGGACTTCTCGGCGAGTCGGATTGCCGGCGTTCATGTACGTCAATCTATCATCGTCGGATCCTCAGGCAAAGAACCAGGATGCCTGCCACAAGATAGACGGTTGCGATAAATGCAAAACTGGCCACCAGGGCGTGCGTTCGATCATTCAGAAACCCAATCACGTAATTTGCCGCGAGACCGCCGAGCTGTCCGACGGAATTAATCAGTCCGAATGTCGCGGCAGCGGCAGACTCGCTTAGCATCAGCGTAGGGATGGCCCAAAATGTCGGATAGAATGCATACACAAAGCCGCTGCCCAGGAGCAAACAGGCAACCGCGAATGGGACTTGTTGGTGGAAGGCGGTCGACAGCCCAAAGACCGATCCCGCAGCAAGTAGCGGAACAGCAGTGTGCCAATGCCGCTCGGCGGTCTTGTCGGAGTGCCAGCCATTGAAGAGCATCCCCGCTACCCCCATGAGGGCAGGAATCAGCAGCAGCGAGGTGACTGTGGAGTTGGAGAATCCCGAAAGGCGTTTCAGGAAGGTGGGTATCCAATAAACGGTTCCAAGGGTGCCGGTAAGAGCGAATAAGTAAGCGAGGATCAACCCTATAATCTTTGGATTGGAGAAGGCTTCCCCGATAGTGTAGTGTCGAACGCTCTGTTTTGCTTGTAGCTCGCGCTGCAGTTCGTTGGCGAGCCAAGTGCTTTGTTCGTGCGGAAGCCAGAGTGCTTGCGCCGGGCGGTCGGTCATATAGAAGTAGGTCACGATTCCGACGGCGATAGCGGGAATACCCTCCAGAATAAAAAGCCATCTCCAACCGGCGAGCGAGAGCCAATGTACTCCAAGGAGCCATCCCGCCAGGGGCGAACCAATCAACGCTGCGGCAGGATTCGCTGCATAAAGGCACGCGATGGCTCGACTGCGGTCGCGCGCGCTGAACCAGTGCGTCAGATAGACGATCATGCCCGGAAAGAAGCTGGATTCGGCAGCCCCCAAAAAGAATCGGGCCGTGTAAAACTGCGTGGCAGTGTGCACAAACCCGGTCAGAATCGTAATGATTCCCCAAGAGATCATGATTCGCGTAATCCACTTCCTCGCGCTCCAGCGTTCGACGATTACGGCCCCTGGTATCTCAAACAAGACGTAGGTTATGTAGAACATCCCGACACCTAAGCCGTAGACTTGATCGCTGAATCCCAGATCTGCGCTCATCCTGAGATTTGCAAAGGACACGTTGACGCGGTCTATGTAGTTGATGATGTAAAGAAGGAATACAAAAGGAAGCAATCGGGCAGCAACGCTCCGCCTGGCCCTCCGCCCGACATCTCTCGCGTCGGTGGTGTCTAGAGCTGCACTTATATGCCGGGTCATCCGCGCGTCCTTCCAGCCTATCGAGTTACATCCTCATCTTTCAGCTCACCTTCTCTGCAACATACAGGATGCGGGAAAGTCGCCCTTCCCGGGCCAAACGGGCGGAAACCAAAAGAAACTCCTGTTGGCTCTCGTATGCCTGATCGCCTTCGATCTCGCGAAGGGCGACGCTTCTCGACTCGCGCGCCATACGCCTCCCCTCGGCAATGTTAGCCATGTTCGAGGTCACGTTTTTAGAGACCACCAGCCGCAAGCCGCATTCAGCAATAATTTGCTCGTCATACCCGTATGGAACAAAGACATAAAAACCAGCCGCGCTCCTCGCCGCAACTTCCGCATTCGTCAGCGGCCCCGTCAGCGTCGTGGGATCAGTGAAAAGCAGCCGACCGCCGGCTTTCAACACCCGGTTCCACTCCGCAAGGTCACGTCTACGACAGGGAAAGTGGTTGATGCCATCGATACACCAAATCGCATCGAAGCTGCCGTCGGCAAATGGCAAAGGCGCGGTTGCATCGACACATTGAAAGTCGGCCCGATCGGCCAGGCCATGCTGGCCTGCGAGTGAGCACGCCGTTGTAATTGCTTGCCGATGCATGTCGAGCCCGACGACAGAACAGCCGGTGTTGGCGGCAACGCGCAGCGTGGGTCCTCCCGCTCCACAAGCAATATCGAGCAATTTCTTCCCTGCGCGAAGATCGAACAACTCCAAAAAGCTGTCCTGCTCCGCAGCGGTCAGCCAGCTATTTTGACCTATGTCTTCCCCATACGCCTCGCGGCGGATTTGGGCGTAAAGCATAGCTTCGAAATTTCCATAATTTGCGTTGTAATGAGCAGCGGCGGAAGGAGAGTGGGATTCGCCCATGCAAACTTCGACCTCAAACCGGAACTCTGTTTCCGCGATTTCTTACTCCCCTGAACGGAGCGAACTGTTGTCGTTCCCGGCTGAACCATGTTACCTGTTCTTTTAAGCTTTGAGAAAATTGTCTTTAGCCACCTACGGAATTCCCCGGAGGGAAATACTTCTCATTGCATCCGATCATGGCAAACCAGGCTTCGCTGCAACACAGCCCCGTCCCAACAATCACGGGCAATACGGAGAAGTAATCCCTACCTCGTACTAGCGGATGCCCCATCAGAGTCATTGAAAAGACCGAATTCAAGGTGACATGATTCCGTGCATGCGGATGAACCTAATCGCTCGGCATTCCGGCAACTCTGAGGAAGGCGCGGCAATTGTGGCGCTCTTGCTCACTCTTCGTCCCGCGTGCGGCCTGCCAGGTGACTACCAGTTCAAGACCACAAGCACTTCCCTAATGAAGATGTTGCGAAAAGGCACCGAATTATCCCTGGATACGCTTGCTGGTTTCGAGGGGCAGGTCCTTTCGTACCCTTCCGCCCGGCTTATGGGTATCGATATGAGCGAAGCCATATTGACTGAGATCGGGTATTTTGTCGATTAGCTGGGAACACTCGGCGCCTCAGGCGGCGCGTGCTTCGGCCTCATCATTGACATCGCTCGCGGAGGTGGTGCCGCCATCCCGGCTGAATGAGGCCAAGTAATCTGCCGCGCGTTGCGCGTGAGCTGCAGCCTTGAATATGAAACGCGTATCGTTCTTGAGTACCTCCAGCCAGTTGGCGATATAGGAGGCGTTCTCCTCGCGCGGCTCGGTTGCCAGTTCCAGATGCGCGCACAGGAACGCGGCACCCAACTCGGCGACTAGCTCTTCCTGCGCGTAGCCTTCATCGCCCCACTGCTTGCGACCGAAATCCCGCGCGAGGCGCGAAGGGTGCTTCGTCCAGTGTGTGAGCTCATGGGCAAGTGCGGAGTAATAGCTCTCTGCATCGCGGAAACATTCAAATGGCGGCATCTGAACGTAATCGCCTTCCTGCGCGTAGTAGGCGCGATTGCCGCCATGCTGGATGGTCGCTTTCGAGTCAGCGAAGAACTTTTCGGCCCGATCGATTCGGGCCACGGGATCGAGCTTTGGTGCGGCCTTGGCGTAGTAGTGATCAGGCAGGCCATCGATCTGCTCGACGTTGAACACCGTGTAGCCTTTCAAATACGGAATTTCGCGCTCGACATCCTCACCGGTGTTCTCGTCGTGCTCGGTGCAGGTGATCGAGTTAGCGTAGACCACAAGGGAGCCTTTCTCGCCCTTGCGGACGTGAGCATTCAGTTCAATAGCCTGGCGGAAGGTCATCCAGATGGGGGCGCCGAAGCCCTGGGCAGCGGCACTCATCCAGAGTGAAAGGATGTTGATGCCGGAATAGGGCTGGAGATTGAAGCGTAGCGGCTGCGTGATGCGTCCGGCGGCGTGTTCTGCGTTCCAGGGTTTCACCCATGGGCGGACTCCCTGTTCGAGGCTGGCGACAATTTGAGAAGTGATGCGGCTGTATACGTCCTGACGGCTCGAGCTGCCGGCGTCGTTCTTCATGTCATTGCTCCTTTGAAAACAAATTTTTTTCTTCGCGAAACCCGCGACACGTCGGGCGTTTTCAGCGGAGCGCAGCGGTCAAGGGCGGAGCGTTGAGCGACGTTCATCTCGACCCTTGACGGCGAGCACCGATGAGGTAAACGCAGCTTGTTGAAGGCGCGGGTCGAGCGGGGTAAAAAATTGGGAAGGAGAAAGTGAAGACGGTCAGCAGAAGGAGGTGGGGTCGAAGAAGCGGTGAACTGGTGCGGACGGGAATCAGGTGATATGGCCGAATCGCTTCGCAGGCGCTAACGTCATTGATACGGCACGTTTAACGCAATTGGCGCGATTTCATCCTTGCGCCCGCTATCATGATGTGACTACACTCTGCCATATACTTTATGGCATAATGTAGTCGGAGGTCGTACATGAATGCTGCAAATGCGCAGATCGGCGACTGGCTCGGTGTTCAACCCCCGGCAACCGAGACGGAGATACTGCGAATTGTGGAAGGACAGCTCGCTCCAGCCGTAATCAAGCGCCTGATTGCGCTTGGGCTCGAACGGGGCGAGATTGACGCGGTCATCATTCCACAGCGCACACTTCAGCACCGCAGGTCACGCCGGGAAAAATTGACCGTCGAGGAATCGGATCGCGTCCTACGCACGATCAGGGTTTTATCGCTTGCCGAGTCCGTTTACGGAAGCCGGGAACGAGCGCTTGGCTGGCTCCGGAAACCCCATCCACGGTTGGATGGCCGCGTGCCCCTGTCGCTCCTCAAAACCGACACAGGAAGCCGGATTGTGGAGGAACTCCTGGTCCAGATCGACGAGGGCATGTTCATCTGATGGTCCTCTGGAGGATCAGCCGCCACCGTGACCTGAGAGGGATTGGGGGGCTTAAGGCTGCCGGGCGCTGGCACTATGCGGGCCGACCAATCGTTTATCTGGCCGAGACACCGGCATCGGCGCTGCTCGAGGTGTGTGTGCATACGAGCGCGAACGATGTGCCGCCAGAATTCACGCTTCTCAGGGTTGAAGGACCCGACCTCGATGTGCCGTCGATTGGCGTGGATACTCTCCCGAAGGGTTGGCGGACGGATCTGGAGATCACACGTGATTTGGGGACATCCTGGTTGGAAAAGAACGAGACCGTAATCCTTCGCGTTCCCAGCGCGATCGTGCCTCAGACGATGAACTGTCTCTTCAACCCGGCCCACGGGGGAGCCGGCGAGTTTCGTATTGTTGACGCGATTGCCTATCCCTTCGACGAAAGGCTCAAGAAATGAACGGAGCCGGTCGAGATCGGTCCAAACCGATGAGAGGCTCGTTTGTCTCATCCTGCTAATTGAGAGATTTACCTTCCCGGTGACTCGTTATGCAAAGTGAGCAATTGACCGCCCCGTTGACCCATTGTGCACTTGGGTCTCTGATCAGTTCGTGGGATCCAGTTCGAAATCATCGGGGCATCTCCTAGCCGGGGAAGATTAAGGAAAGAAGTAAAAGTGCGTACCAGGCTTTTTTCCTTAATTTCCTGGACGAACATCTTCAGGGTTTGAGAGCCGGTTGGATATGGCGCCTGTGCTCTCCTGAACTCGCTTAGCCAGAGACGGGATGGCTCCTCCTCGTTCGTTCCCGGCCCAGTGGAACGAACGGGCAATTTTCAGTGGCTATGTGGAGTTGAGTAATTATCGTTCCCAATTCCTCGATTCCCCAAGTCGGGGAAAAGTCGTTCCCAAGTGCTCGATACGCGTACTGAGGAATTATCGTTCCAGATTCCCGGTTCGTGCTCTCCGTCGCGATCGATACTGGCGTGGGTCTTGTGGCGCATGGCATGGCGAGGAAGAATTAAGGAAAGAAGAAATTTCGTATATTTCGCTTTTTTCCTTAATTCACTAGACGAACATCTTCAGATTTGAGAGGCGGTTGCCCATGGCGGCCGTACTGACCTGGAATCGCTTAGCCAAAAGCTCGATGGCTTCCCCGTCGTCGAGGTTCAAATCATGATCTCGAATCTCCTGCTGAACCAGTCCGCGAGGCATCAAGAGCGCCGCGCCAAGATGATTGGCTTCAACCTCTTCCGTTTCGACGCCTGCCGATGAAGATTCGTCCCGACGGAACCTCAAGTACTTATCTATAAACAACTGCGCCTTCTCCGTTTTCTTTACATGTAGCAGATAATGAGCGATTTCGTGCGAGATGGTGAACCTTTGCCGTACACGAGCATGCGCCGCGTTGTAGCCGATCCGCGCGCGGTCACCTTGAACAACGAGCAAGCCCGAAACCTTGTCACCGAGCGTGGCAGCTTCGAGCGTGAGGTTAAGACGCTGAGCCACGAGATGAATGGGCACCGGAACCTGGTAGGCATCGGTATCGCGAAGCGTCTTTTCAGCTCTTTCTTCGAGATTTTGCCTTTGCATGTGGTTTTCCTTCGATCACGGACGTATTTACGGCCTTCACGGTCTTGGTAATAAAGCCGGTCAAAAGCTTCACCGTGGCTGGATCTCCATTGGCCACTTTCTCAATCTGATCGATAACCTCCCTGTCGAGCAAGGGCTGATTCGGCCTGACGGCGACTTCGTCGGGCGTGGGAATCAGCTCAATCAATTTCGTATGAAGCACTTCCGCGATCTGCCAGAGCAGGTGCAAGGGCGCCCGTTGGCGGCCGGCCTCGATATTGACCATCGACGCCCGGCTGATTCCGAGGTGCTGAGCCAGCAGATCCTGGCTCATGCGCTGGACCTCTCGCGTCTGACGGACTTTCCGTCCCAATACACGATAAACCTCGTCGAAGTCCGTCATGAGCGGAAAGTACCGTTTGGGGCGGCCTAAGGTCAATGTCTCCTACATGTGTTTGCCACAGAAACGTGTTTGTATGGTTAACAGTTGACAGAGAATTTGAATTGAGGTAACCATAATAGCGGTCGGGATTTGAACAGGACCGCACGCGGCCCAGATCGCAGGGCCGACCCTTCACCCGATCTCTTCCCCTCTGCGGATCGAAAACCGGATGCAGCTTCGTGCGGGAGAATCCGAAGCTCAATGAGATCCGGCCAGAAATATTTTCTGATTGACGTGTCCAAATTGGGCGTTTTTTTACAGCTATAGATGTCAGGGAGGATAAATGCAGCCCTACATCCCCGAAACGCCCGGTTAACGCACGCTCTGCCACAAACTCGAACGTGGAGCCTTCATGAAACGCCAAAACAGGCGCTCGGGAATTCCTCGTCTCTTCGCCGTTCTGTCGGTGAGAGGCGGGACCCAACGAATTTGACCGAGATTTCTAAAGGCGCTACGGAGGTACGGCAAGTCGGGTGAAAGACGGGTTTAGCGGCGATAACGACGCTGGCCGCGTAGAAAAACCATTTCATTTGGAGAGGGTGAAACATGGGTCTCTATCTCGATCGTGATCTCAGAAGGACGCAATTCGTCCTAGCCGTTGCGCGCGACCTTCATTTTGGCAAGGCAGCGGCGCGCCTGAATATTGCTCAGTCCTATCTCAGTCGAGAAGTAAAGGAGTTCGAGGACGAGCAAGGTTATCTTTTCTTCGAGCGGAACGGACATTATGTCGCTGCCGTAACCGATCCCGGCCAGATGTTCATCCGTACTATGGGGCCGGCGCTCGACGATCTTCTGGCTGTATTCGAGCGTGCCAGCGAGATGGGCCGAATGATCTCGCGGCAAAAAACCGGATCGTTCATCATTGGCTACTCGCCACTTGTTCCCGGAGCGATATCAGAACAGGTGCGTTCGATCCGGAGCATGCGCTTCCCGGCTCTGCGCATCCAGTTCCGCACTCTCACCCCGACTGAATTGTTCGATTCCCTCGCATCCGGGGGGCTTCAGGCGGCGGTGACGTATGCGTTCTCCGGGCGGCGTGACCTCGAACAGATACCGATTGGGTCCCAACGGCTGCACGCCGTCTTTCCGCGAAATCAGGATCAGGGCCGAACCACTACGGTTGGACTTGTAGACCTGCAGTCGCATTCGCTTGTCGTTCCATCATCGGAGCGAAAGCAACCTGAAATTCGCGATTGGCTGGTTGAACAATGCGAGCGTGCCGGCTTCAAGCCGAAGATCGTGGAGGAGCCAACCTCGACGCGCGAAGCGTTTGATCTGGTCAAGGATCACGCCGGACTTGGTGTCATGCCTGGAGGCATCTGCGATGGAATGACAGAGAAACTCGAGTCCTCTCCGATTCTCGGCATTGGAGAGTTGCAACTCGTGCTCGCCTACAAACGCAAGTGCGGACCCAGGATTCAACGGATCGCCACCGAATTTGCGCACGCGCTACGTCAAGCCCGCCTGAAAACGGGTAGTTGAAAAATATTTTTCCTCGTTTTGCGTTCCGTTGAGTAACGCAAGGTTTCAACCGGCTCCAGACTGTTCCGTCCTAATCGCTTTTAGATATTAGAAGTGAACATTTTGGACTTGGACAAAAAATGAGATCCGGTCCACTCTCATTTCAAGCACGATTCAGCACGAGGTCGAATCCACACAAACGGAGGTCCAATATGAACGTTTCGCCCGCATGGCGGAAGCGCCTTCGAGCCATACCAGACTCGAGAGCGATCTTTCTGCTTCTTCTCGTCGTGCCGGCCGTCGCGCACGCGCAGGCAGGGGGCGCTTCTCCCTTTGACACGGGCTTTTCCGCCATGCAGAACCTGTTCACCGGTACGGTTGCGAAAGTCGCCAGCCTGATCGCAATTGTGGTTGGCGGCTATCAATTCGCTCATGGAGAGCCGGGTGCGAAAAAGACTCTCGCCGGTGTTGCAGCGGGAACTGGAATCGCGGTTCTCGCGACCAACGTACTGACCTGGCTCTGGGGAATTTGAACGACCCCGAGCTCAACCATTAACCACTCAACAACCGTTACGTGAGGGGCAACGATGCAAACACACGCACATGATCGACGCCTGAACCGGGTCTATAAGAGTCTGCACAAGCCCCTCACGTACCTCGGAGTGGAACGTACGCTGTTCTTCTTCGTCTGTGTCGCTGCTGTCGGCGCCTTCAACCTGTTCAACAGTCTGGTCGCCGGTTTGCTGCTCTTTGCGGGCGGGTTCGCTTTCGGCTGCTGGGTGACCGGAAGCGATCCCGCGCTTCTTCGCATCCTTGCCAAATCGGAACGGTTCAAGACGCGTTACGACGCGGCGAAGCAGTCAGTTCCTCGCGTGGAGGTGCGCTGATGCTGCGCATCGACAAAGTCATCAAGCCGTGGAAAGAGTCCGCGGCATTGAACGATCACATCAATCTCTATGGACATTGGAATGAGACCACGTTTCTGACCAAGAGCGGCGATGTGGGCATGGTGCTTCACGTGGGCGGTGTGGATTACGAAAGCCTGGACCGCGGAGCCCAGGAATATGCTGTTAAGCGCCTTGAAGCCGCTCTCAAATCATTCGGCCCGGGATTCCATGTTTACCAGTACCTATTGAAGTCGAGCCGTCCCGACATTCCGTTCGCCAGCTATGACGATCCCGTGGTCCAAACAGAAGTGAACCATCGCCGTGAGTTCTTCGCCTCAAAGCGGGATAACCTCTACCAGATCGAGATCTACTACACGATTCTTCTCCGTGCTGCACAGGCGAAGAGGAGCATAGGGGCGGCCCTGGCGCAGCTGGTCACGAATCCCGCGCGAGCGTTCAACGAACTGAAAGCTCAGTTCTCAAGCAATGGAACGAAGATACTTTTGCGCTCGGAGATCGACAGCGCTTGTGCGCTGCTGGAGCAGCGTGTGGCGGCTTTTGTTCGCCAGCTCGGAGACTTGGTTCCGATCGAGATTCTGGATTCGCGGGGTCAGTTCCGGTTCTTCCGCCGGCTTCTGAATTTTGATAACTGGCGGATCGCCGGTTCCCCCAAGCTTTCTCACTCTCTCGACTTCCAGGTGAGCAATTCCGATATCGAAGCCGAGCGTGACCACTTGCGCGTGGGGGATCATTTCGTGCGCGTCCTGACCATGAAAGAGGCGATCGCCGAGACACGGCCACTCGTTCTTGATGCGCTGCTCAAGATCCCCGGGGACTTCCATGTGGTCACCGAGTGGACTCCGCTTCCAGCAGATAAGGCACGGAAAGAAGTCACGAAGCGGCGCCGTCACTTCAATGTTTCGAAAACCGGCTTCATCTCGCAATTGGGAAACGATCCACTGAAGACGAATCCGCGCGATGTCCTGGTCGACGAATCGAAGCAGGCGGATATCGAGAACCTCGGCGAGTGCCTTCGCGCCCTTGGCGATGGTCAATCCCTGGGCGAGTTTTCGCTGACCATCGTCATCAATGGGCTAGACCGCAATGAAGTGAATCGCCTGGTCGGCCAATTTGCCGGCGTGTTCACCAATGCGGATGGCAGTCTGTATGTCGAGACCTACAACCAGCTCAACGCATTCTTCGCCACCGTACCCGGCAATTACGCCATGAACCTTCGCCGGCTTCTGCTCTTGAATAGCAATTACGCCGACCTGTCATTCCTGTTCACCATCCTTCCCGGGGAGACGCGCAATCCGCACCTTGGCACGGAGTACCTGGCCGTCATGGAGACTGATAACAGCACGCCCTACTTTCTGAACCTGCACAATGGCGAGGTCCCTCACACGCTCATCCTGGGCGTGACTGGGAGCGGCAAATCCTATCTCTGCAATTTTCTGCTGCAGAACGCCCAGAAGTATCAGCCCCTGACGTTCATCCTCGATATCGGCGGCAGTTTTCAGTCCCTGACCACGATCTTCGGCGGTAGCTATCTGAACGTCGGCCGGGAATCGCGCGATTTCACCATCAATCCTTTTTCACTGGCGCGGACGGAAGAAAACATGCAGTTTCTATTCTCCTTCTTGCGCACTCTAATCGAAGGCAATGACGCGCGGCACCGCCTTGATTACCGGGAGGAGCGGAAGCTCTGGGACGGAATCGAGCGCGTTTACGTCCTTGAGCCGGAACAGCGCACGATCTCAAACTTCGCGAACATCCTGGGCGAGTTGAAGGACCGGCTGCACCGTTGGACACGGGCTGGCCAGTACGGGTTCCTCTTCGACAATGCCGAAGACACACTATCGTTCAGCCGTTTCCAAACCTTCAACTTCGCTGGCTGGGGAGATTCGCCCCAAGTTCTGGAGCCATTGCTGTTCTACGTCCTGCACCGGGCAAGCAACGAGATCACCGATCCCGCTAGGCTCGCCACCTTCAAGGCGTTCCTGATCGACGAAGCGTGGTTGTTCATCCGCAACGAGACGATTCGTAACTATGTGGTCCAAGCCCAGAAGACCTGGCGGAAACACAACGCGGCGATGATTCTCGCGACTCAGTCCCTCAAGGAACTTGAAGAGTCGGGCATGCTGCATATTGTCTCTGAAAGCTGCCCGACCAAGATCTTCCTGGCCAACCCGGAAATGGATCGCGAACTCTACAGGGAAGCCTTCCACCTGAACGACACCGAACTCGAACTGATCGCCGGTCTAATTCCCCCGGGGCAAATGCTGATCCGTAAGGCGCAGGGGTCAAAGAAGGTACACCTGAACGTCGATTCGGTCTCCCACTGGATGGCGACCAACAATGCTCGCGACAACCTCATCAAGCGTGAATACTTTGCCCGATTTGGCATCCCTGAAGGTCTGCGCCGACTTGCCCACGATTATCCCTTCCGGCCACGCACGGCTGCCGGCATCACCAACTCCAAACCAGAAGGAGCCGTCGCTTGAATCGCTCATTTTGCTGCATAGCTTTACTCGCCGTTGCGTGCACCGCCCTGGCACAGGAGCCGGCGGCGCGCACCGTCCAGGTCCATTCCCAGGACATCGTGCCCATCCACGCCAAGGTCAAGTACACCACGCTGATCGAAGTACCTGCCACGGAGAAGATCATGGACGCCGCCACAGGAGACAAGGAGTTCTGGGTGGTCGACGTGGTTGGTAACTTCTGCTTCGTCCACCCGGCAAAGCCCGGAATCGCCTCCAATCTCAACCTGATCACCGACAAGGGAAACATCTATAGCTTCACGCTGCAGGACGTTTCGGAAACCTCGGTCGCGCCGGACTTGAAGGTGATTGTCCAGCCTGCCGACCGGTCGGCCCTGGTCGCTTCCTCCGGCCCTGCGCAGTTCGTTCCCGCCACTCAGGTGGACCAGTCACGCCAGCAGCTCGCTGCTGTCGAGGAGCACGTCACGCAGGTTGTCGACGAATACAAGAGTGCCTATCCGCTCTCGCTGAAGTTCGAGTACGCTTTCCATCCGAATGAACGGCCTTTTGATGTTCAGTCGATTTTTCACGACGACAGGTTCACGTACATCAAGACGACGGCGCCGGAGAAGTTCAGTGTCTACGAGATGAAAGACGGCAAGCCAAACCTGATCAGCTACGAGCTTCGTGATGGCACCTACGTCATCCCCAAGGTCATGGACTCTGGATATCTGCAGCTCGGTAAGAAGCGCATGGAATTCAAGCGGAGGGGGTAGGCAATGGAACAGACGATACAGCCAGAACACGTGACCATCCCTGACCCCAAGCTGCAGCAGGCGGTTAACGAGCCCAAGGGCGTAATCCGGAAGAACCTCAAAGTCTGGATCTTCCTGGGAGCCTGTGCGGTCGTGGTCACTGCGGGCCTCATCAGCAACTGGACAAAGAAAGGGTCTGGCCACGCCGCCACGTCGCAGCATGTGGCCCCGCAGCCGGCACTTCAGGACAACACCGACAACAATGTCCAGGACCTAAAGAATCAGCTCGCCGCGGAGCGCCAGCGAGAGGCGCAGGCGGTAGCTGCGCAAGCGGCGCAGGCGAACACCACGCCGACGATGATGGGCGGAACCCCCATACAGCCGGGTATTGCCAGCTTGAGTTCGGGTGCCCAGGTTGGACTCTGCACGCCTGGGCAGCCCTGTCAGCAACAAGGAGTCTATGCGCAACCACAGGTTTCCCCGGAAGAGCAGCAGGCACAGCAACTGGCAGCCAGAGAGCGGGAACTGGCGTATAACGCTCGATTTGCATCGAATCTTGTTTATGCGCGTTCGAACGATGCCCAGGTGGCATCTCGTCCGGATCCGAATCCGGCTCTGGGCAATGAGGCGCAGACGGCGGTAGGCTCGCACTCGGAACAGCCGGTAGATAGCAGTCTGATTTCCCCGAAGAACGCTACAAATACGAAGAGCACTTCTCAAGATTCCCCAGCCAAGCGTAGCGCCGAGGTCAATATTGACTCAGCTGCAGGTCAGCCATACGTCATCTATGAAGGCCTGACCCTGGATACCATTTTGATGAACCGGCTCGATGGCGATGCGCCGGGTCCAGTCAAGGCGATGGTTTCAAGTCCCGTCTATTCGCACGACCACCAGCACGTTCTGATCCCGGACGGAACCGTCGTACTCGGGGAGGCTCGCAAGATCGGGTCAAACGGATTTGGCCAGCAACGGCGGATGGCAGTTCTATTCCATCGCATGATCATGCCGGACGGCTACTCGGTCGATCTCGATCAGTTTCATGGGCTCGACCAAATCGGTGAGGAAGGCTTGAAAGACAAGGTGAACAATCACTATTTTGAAATCTTCGGAACCTCGATTGCCTTGGGCTTAATCTCCGGCGCCAGCCAGATCGCGGCCGGCGGAGGAACAATCACCACGAGTGGCTCGCAGGCATTCACGACGGGAGCTGCGTCGAGCGTTTCGCAGTCGGCAACCACCGTGCTCGACCGGTTCATTCAGATCCCTCCTACGATCACGATTCGGGAGGGCCATCGCATCAAGGTCTACTTCACGCAGGACATGCTCTTACCTGCATACGAAAACCACACGATTTCGCAAACGTTCTGAGGAGAATCAATATATGCATCCTGTATTCCTACGAAGCGTCCTGATGGCAATCTGTGCGTGCTGCCTAACTGGATGTCAGAGCCGCCAGTCGAGAATCGATGAACTCCAAAAGGAATACGACAGGCTTTCGGCACAATTCCAAACGGATTGCTCGGCAGAGTATTTCAAAGTACCACCGACATTGAGTCCAAAATGCGCCGACGAGAAACAGAAGGTTGAAGACGCCGGAAAACGCCTTCGCGATGAACAGGCCAAGAAGTAGCGCTCAGAAGGAGACTCATCATGGTTGCGAGGTCAATTTTTGCAATGCTTGTTGCTGGAAGTCTTATTCAGGTTAGCCAGGCACAATTTGGGTCTGGAATCGTGTTTGATCCGACACAATCGGGGCACGCCGTCCAACAGATTGCACAGGGCAATCAGCTGTATACGACTACGGTCCAGACCACTAGGAACGTAATCGCAGCGTACAACCTGGCGCAAAGAATGGCCTCGCTACCGCGTGAACTGTATACCTCCTACAGTAACCTTGGCCGTCAGGAATGGATCGTTTTGACCCGGCCGGCAAATACTTACGGCAATTCTGTCGCTTGGATCGGCGCGGCAACGACCGGTTATGGAGCGTCGATAGCGAACCAGGTCTCTAGCATTCCTCTAATCGGCCGGATGCCCGGCTATTCCACACTCAGCACCCAAGGGCAGCAGGCAATCGCCGCACAAGGGGCGACGGTCGATCTCGGTGACGCTCTGAATGTGAGCAACCTTCAGACCGTCGGAGCGATTCGCGCGAATGCCGCACAGCGTGAAGCGGACATCAGCCAACTTGAGGCGGCGACCCATTCCGCGGATCCCGCACAACACACGGAAATGGCTACACTTCAGCGAATCAACCAGGCTCTCCTGATCGAATTGAGGACCCAGCAGGAGACCAATCAGCTCCTTCAGGGACAAGCGTTGCAGCTCGTGATTGGCCAAAAGGTTCAGCAGGATAATCTCAAGGCGCTCTTTCAGACAGGGAACACGTATCAACAGAATTTCAATCTTGTGACCCCGCAGCAAACAAGCGCGGGAACACAGTGGGCTTTTCATTATTGATCTGGAGCCGCTGATGGACTTTCTGATCTTAATAAAAAACGGTTGCGAAAACCTGACAGCAACTGTTTCTCCATCGATCGACGGCCTCGGGCTCCACATGGTGATCTCTCTTGCGACCATCATGCTCGTCTGGTTCGGCGTTCAGGAAGCCCTCGCTTCTGCCCAAGGTGGCCCGGGATTCAGCTTGCCCAAGTTCATCAGCTTTTTCGTGCTGATCACCTTTGCCTATTGCTTCGTGCGGTTCTACGACAGTTCGATTCCTGGGATCGGGTATTCGCTGAAGGGATTCATCAGCGGAGGAACGAGCCGACTCGTCGACTACATCGGCAGCGATTCCTCACAAGAAGTGCAGAGCACGATTCATACAGCTCTCGGCAAAATGGGAACATTGTCGCCGTCGTTAACGGAGCCCTACACGCTCGTCTGTACTTATACAGTGCAAATCGTGTTAACGATATTAACCGCGCTGATCTCAGTGATCATTGCCTATGGCGCTATCGGAGCGACCGTTGTCGGATTGCTGGGTCCAGTATTCATTCCATGGATGGTCTTTGATAAGACCGATTTCCTGTTCTGGGGCTGGGTTAAGGCCTTCCTCGGTTTTGAGTTCTACAAGGTAGTCGCTGCAGCGACTATGAGCGTGTTGAGTCATTTGCTGATCACGTATTTAACAAGTGGTGCGATGAATGTGAATGATCCAAAAGTCTTGGTAACGGTGATGCCAGGATTGATCATGCTGTGCCTTGTGGCCGGCTTTGTTTTGCTGAAGATCCCGACGATGACAGCCAGTCTTTTCTCTGGTCACGTCGGAGGACATAGCAGCGGCCTGAGCGGGATGGTTACTGCCGCAGTCACAAGAATGCTGTAGCACTTTGGAGGGCGCCCAATGAAAGAACCAGATCTGACAAGATCAGCCGTGAAGTACCTCGAACAATATGGTGAACCGCTCGTGATGAACACATATCTGAAGATCACGGTGCTCGCGCTGTGCGCCATCTCCGTCGCGCTCGCTGCCTTGGTGTATAGGAGTCAAAACGCCCTCGCTGCGATTCACCCGATGATCGTGCGCATCAATGATGTGGGACGCGCTGAAGCGATCGACTATCGGAATTTTCAATATCGCCCGCAGGAAGCCGAGAACAAATATTACCTGTCACGCTGGGCGGAACTCTACTTTAGCCGCAACCGATTCACGATCGAACGGGATCAGACGAACGCGCTTTATTTCCTGAATGGCGACGTGCAGCGCGCGGTCATCGATCAAGAGCGTAAGGACAATTTCATCCAGAACTATGTGCGCGACTCCGGTCTTCCGTTTGTCGATATCGAAGTCAAAAACGTCGTTCTCGACGATTTGCGGCAGTCCCCATATTCGGCTCGGATTGAATTTGAAAAGGTGTTCACCAATCCCGCCGACCATAGCGAAGTGAAACGCGAGCGCTGGACGGCTACGGTCACGTACGTTTTCCGCGAAAACGTCAGAAACAATGAGCTCGCGGTCGATCCACTGGGGCTGACTATCGTGCGGTTCCGTGCCGACCAGGCGTTCAGTTGAGCAGAATCGGAAGTGAGTCGATTGAGGAGTGGAGATGAACACCCAGAGCACAACATTCGAGCGTCATTACCGTATCGGAGAGTTGTGCGTCCTTTGGGGCATCGGCCGAGAAACGTTAAGGAAGATCTTGTTGGATGAGCCGGGCGTGGTCAAGATCAGAATGGGACGGCGTAAGAGCCACACTACCTATAGCATTCCCGCTTCAGTAGCCGAAAGAATACATACCCGCTTATCTTCGGGAGACGAGCGTATGAGTCTATCGAAGGGGGTTCTTGGCGCCAGCAGGGACAACCATGGGTCGGCGGGCGCTTATCGCGCTATCTGATAGCGACAATCTTTCCCTTCGGACGGTCGGCAAACGCCTCCTGCAGAATTCGAGATAGCCGATCCTGCCGCCCAGGTATCCAGGCTGCATAGCTCCTTCGCAAAACTTGCTCGGTGTCGCCGATCAATTCCGCAACATCCGCGACAGGTACTCCTCGTTCGAGCAGAATGCGTACGAACGTGTGCCTGAATTTATGAGGTGTGGGCTTTTCTATCCATGGGCCTGAGAGTTCGAAGACACGGCGTAACCTCTTGTTGCGCCAGATATCGCAGAGCTGCTTTGCATTTCGGGTCACGCCACAGCCGAAGATGAGCGAACCGTTCGCCGGAACACGGGCATGCAGGCGCTCGACCAGCCAGTCCGGTATCCATGTGAAGAGCGGTCGCTTAGTCTTGTGCATACGCAAGAACACGTCATTGCCCTTCAAGCGTTTCGTGATGTCGAAGGTAGCGACATCGGAGATACGAAGACCGGTGTAAATACTCAAGTCAATGAAGTCTCGGGCATCGTTACCACTCCATGTGCGGTACCCAGGGCCCTCCTTTGTGGGCGGCCCGATGGTGTCGCAGGCTTCATAGATGCGTTTCAGTTCTTCGTCCGTGAATGGAGACTTTGGTACGGTGACAGAAGATCCCTCGGGCGCCTGAAGATCCTCGGTTATGTCTTTTCCGATCCAGTCCCGTTTGAGGCAAAACTTGACGAATGCTTTGAGCCGCTCGAGTTTTTTAGCCTTGGCGCGGACGCCGTCCTTCCACGAGGCGTAGAAGCGGTCCATATCGCTCACCGTGAGTTGGCCGATATGCAGGTAGCCGCGATGCTGGCAATAGGCGGCGAGCTGATTCGTGAAGGTCTTGTATTTCGAGAGCGTATTGGGTGCGATATTGCGGTTGTGGCATTTGGCGAGGAACGCATCGATCACGTCCTGAACGGTGGTGAGGGTTGACACGGTTGAGGATTCGGGGGGAATCGGCTTGGAGGGTTCAGCCAGCTTCCAGGTGCCTGCGGTTTCCCACCTCGCGATGACGGCTTTGGCTTCTTCCCAACGCCATTCTCCAGTCGATTGACGGTTGAATTTCCCGGCTATCGTCCCGGCTGCGGTGATGAGACAAGAGCAGTGTTTCCAGCCGCGGCGGCTCTCCTCGAACTCCCCACTTTTGAAGTCCTTGGCGAACCCGGCTTCACACTCATTTCGGTGCCGGCGATACAGCCGCAATGCCATAAATATTTGCCACCTATGGCAAACATCTTAGCACCCTATTGCACCCGCTGGAATCATATTTGATGTAAGTTATTGATTCTAAATTGGGGCGGCTAGTGGGGATCGAACCCACGACATCCTGAGCCACAGTCAGGCGTTCTGCCGCTGAACTATAGCCGCCATCTATCCATTCGATTGTAACATCGAACGAATCTGCAGGTTCCAGGAGGATGGGCCGCGCAGATGGAGCACTCTCTGGCGCGAAAGCTGGAGCCGGTCGAGGGGCGCCGGCCTTTCGGAACCAGCCCTCGGATGGACAACTGGAACCGCGGCGCCTGGATCCTGCGTAACCAACCCTGCGCGCGCTGGAGATCCTTCTCGACGAAGCTTTCCGGATTCCCGGCACCGGCATCGCTTCGGGTTCGACGCGATCATTGGCCTGGTACCCGGGCTGGGCGACGTGGTGGCCGGACTGCTTTCTCTCGTCATCCCGATGGCTTCGTGGATGCGCGGTGTTCCTTATGTGACGCAGGCCCGAATGGCGATCAATATCGCCGTAGGCGTGCTGGTGGGATCTATTCCGCTCCTGGGCGACGCCTTCGATATTGCGTGGAAGGCAAATCGCCGCAACTATCGCCTTTTGCAGTTGCACGTTTTGGAACCGAGCCGTCACACCTGTTACGACTGGACTTTCCTCGTGGTGTGTAGCATCGGGTTGGCCCTAGTCTTTGCCGTTCCCATCGTGCTGATTGCTTGGTTCCTGCAATGGCTCATCCATCGTTAGCATTGGATTGACAGCCACCGGGCCGCTGGCGAGCGGATCCCGGGGTCTCAATTCAAACGGTTTCGCGATACAATCGGAACATCCGTCGGGGCGTAGCGCAGTCTGGTAGCGCATCTGCTTTGGGAGCAGAGGGTCGGGGGTTCGAATCCCTCCGCCCCGACCATCGAATCATCCTCTATGTCCGCGGTTCTAACAGCCTCAATCTCACCCATTCCTACCCTCCGGTTTGAATCAATTTGTCAGGGAACCGGGTTTGAGATCGGACTCTCCAGGGCCGCTCGCGTGGGCGAGTGCGGCGGCGCGGCGCGAAGATATTGCTTCGGCCAACTGGCCGGCTCAGACAATGCATCCGCCGCGTGCATGGGCCAGTAAGGATCGCGCAGCATCTCCCGCGCGAGAAACACAAAGTCGGCCTGGCCCTGCTCGATGATGCCATTGGCCTGCGTGGGTTCCGTGATCATACCCACTGCTGCCGTGGGTATGCCTACCTCGGAACGGATGCGGGCTGCGAATGGGACCTGATATCCCGGTGACAGCGGAATCTGCGCATGCGGCACCATTCCGCCCGACGAGACGTCGACGATGTCGACGTCGCGATCGCGCAGCAATCGCGCCAGCCGCACTGAGTCGTCGATCGTCCATCCTCCCTCGGCCCAGTCCGTCGCCGAAATGCGTACCGAGAGCGGGAGATGATCAGGCCAGGCGCCGCGAACCGCCTCGACGACCTCGAGAGGCACACGTACGCGGTTCTCGAAACTGCCACCGTATGCATCGGTGCGCTGGTTGGCGAGCGACGAGAGAAACTCATGCAGCAGGTATCCATGTGCGCCGTGAATCTCGATGAGATCGAAGCCTGCAGCCAGAGCCCGATGCGCGCCCGCGACAAAGGCGGCAACGATCGAACGGATCCCGGCTTCGTCCAGCGCGTGCGGCACGGCGTATTTTGGAGAGAAAGCTATTGGGCTGGGAGCCATCGGGGCCCACGCCCCTTCTTCCGCGGTCAGCAGCCGCTCACCGGTGAACGGCGCCGTAACGCTCGCCTCGCGGCCCGCGTGTGCGAGTTGAATTCCCGCCCGCGCACCCTGCGAGTGGATGAACGCCACAATCCGGGACAGCATGGGGATGTGTTCGTCCTTCCAGATGCCGAGATCGACGTTGGAGATGCGACCCTCCGGCAGCACGGCGGAGGCTTCAATCATCACCAGTCCCGCGCCTCCCTGAGCGCGGCTGCCCAGATGCACAAGATGCCAGTCGGTCGCAAAGCCGTCGTGGGAAGAGTACTGGCACATCGGCGAGACGCCGATGCGGTTCGCAAACGTTACCGAGCGAAGCTGAAGGGGAGAAAAGATAGGATGGCTCATGGAGTCTTGATGGTTCCGTCTTCCGACAGATGAATGGTAATGCTAATGCGATGCACCGATCGGCGCGGATTGAGTTCAAGCTCCAACCAACTTCGCGTGCATCATCCCTAAGAAACCGCGGTGCTTTGACATGGTTGTGACAAACTCACCCGTGCACCGAAATATTCTGTCCATTGAATTCGATGCGCGAGCGAAGAGAGTCTCCGTCCATCCCCGCCTGGAGTTGCGATCAACTCGACTGCTCCTGTGCGCCCGAAATCGACGCTCCTTACTTCGATCGCGATCTCGATGCATGGGTCGTAAGCCGGCATGCCGATCTCCTCGCCGTGTTTCGTGAGTCTGCCATGGCTCCAGTGCACGCGGAAAGAGAAACGCTCGCCGAATCGCCTGACGACAACAGCCGCCTGAAGATGCGGGCAGAGACTGCCAGTGCGCTGACTCCCGCCCGGCTGCTGAGATGGCGCGAAGCGTTGTCGGCGGAAGCCATTTCCTGCGTGAACCGCCTGCCCGCTGTTAAGCCGGTAGATCTCGTGGCGGGCTATGCGCTTCCCTTGTGTCTCTCGTTAGCCGCGATGGTCACCGGCATCACGCGAGCCGACGCCGACAGTCTTAATAAGCTGGCGCGGATGATATCGGCCGCCACAGCCGCCCCCGAGGACAAATCTTTGGGCGATGGCGCAAAGTCAGCCGCCACAGAGCTCCGTGGCTACTTCCCTTCGGGACCGGAACCGATGCGGGAATCCGGATTTTGTCGGCCTGTCGCAAACACTCCCGTGTATTCTCGGAAGCGCGTGGTACGCTCTCATTCAATTTCCTGAGCAATGGGCGCTCTTGCACTGCCACCCAGAACTCATCGACCATGCCATTGAAGAACTGCTGCGCTATGCGGGCCCGGTGCGCATTCTCTCTCGCACGGCGATGGCCGATCTCTATCTCAATGACAAGCTTATCCGCAAAGGGGAACGCGTCATTCTCAGGGTCTTCGCCGCCAACCGCGATCCTGCGCGGTTTAGTCATGGCGCCGACCTTGACTGCGTCCGCCGCGACACTGCGCACTTTACGTTCGGTGCGGGCGAACACTCGTGCGTGGCCGCGAGCCTCATCCGCATGGCTGCGAAAGCCATCACTCAACCCTTGATTGAGCGCTTTGCATCGATGCGTGCCGTGAGCGCGGTGGACTGGCAAGGCGGATCGACCTTCCGTTTCCCCGCCGGTCTTTGGGTATGCCTCGACGGAGAGTGAACGTTCCAGCCTCGAAAAATGATTTTTGAAAGAGGGCGTGCTGCGACCGGCGACGTTGCGATAGGCTTTCCCTAAAGAGGGGCAATGCCCACGACCGACAGACAGTGCGACGTGGCCATCATCGGCGCCGGAATTGTGGGACTGGCCGCGGGCCTCCACCTGGTGCGCAGAGTTCCCGGCACAAATGCTCTGATTCTGGACAAGGAAAATGAGGTCGCCGCACACCAGACCGGTCATAACAGCGGCGTAATTCACTCCGGCCTCTACTACAAGCCAGGTTCGCTCAAGGCGAAGTTGTGTGTGGAGGGCAGCGCGGCCATGGTACGCTTCTGCCGCGAATACTCGGTTCCCCACGAGGTGTGCGGAAAGGTCGTGGTCGCCACAGACGAGAGCGAAATTCCCAACTTGAACGAACTGCTCCGGCGCGGTCGCGCCAATGGCCTTACCGGCTTGCGCGAACTCGACGCCAGCCAGATCCGCGAAATCGAGCCCTATTCAGCGGGAGTCCGCGGCATTCATATCCCTTCCACTGGCATCACCAATTTCAAACTGGTCGCGCAGAAATACGGGGAGCTTCTATCGCGCGCCGGCGGCGCAGTTCTCCCTGGCCATGGAGTCGAGCGCATCGCCCACGGTCAGAACGAGGTGATCCTCGAGACTGCATCCGGCACGGTGCGCGCACGCTACGCCATCAACTGCGCCGGCCTGCAAAGCGATCTGATCGCGCGGATGGCCGGCGCGCAATTGGGCTTGCGCATCGTCCCGTTTCGCGGCGAATACTACAAGGTCACCGCGGCGAAGGAGCACCTTGTGAAAGGCCTCATCTATCCTGTCGCCGATCCACGCTTTCCTTTTCTCGGCGTCCATTTCACACGACGAATCACGGGCGGTCTTGAAGCCGGCCCAAACGCGGTGTTCTCTTTCAAGCGCGAAGGATATTCGCGCACGTCGTTCAGCTTGCGCGACTCCGTCAGCGCGGCGCTCTTCCCGGGCTTCTGGAAGATGGCGGCGCGCTATTGGAAAAGCGGTCTTGCGGAAATGTATCGCTCCTGGAGCAAGCATGCCTTCGCGGCCGCATCGCAAAAGCTGCTACCTTCGCTGACTGAAGAGGATCTCGAGCCCGGCGGTTCAGGCGTGCGCGCGCAAGCTCTCGACCGCTCCGGCCGTTTGCTTGACGATTTCTACTTTGTTTATCGCGACCGCATTCTGCACGTATGCAATGTGCCTTCACCAGCAGCCACCGCATCGCTTGTGATTGGCCGTGAGATCATCTCGAAGCTGCTACAGAGCGCGGATTTGAAAAAGACAGCGGTGCCGATCAGTGCTTATGAGCGAGGACGGAATTGAGCGCGGTGACAAGACCGGAGACGCCGCCCATCACGGCCACTGCCGAGGCGATAATTTCCTTATAACGCTCGTACCATGGTGAAAGCCGGACGGCGAGTTTCTCAGAAAGGGCGACAACGTTCATCAACGCGGCCTGCCGGTCTTTAGTATCGGTCGCGCTGCCGTACTCGGCCAGCATGAGGGCCACGGTACCGGCCAGGATGCGCTCGTCCAGTTTGTGGAGTTTGGACACCAGTTGATCAAGCTGCACGGCAATGGTCGCACTCAGGTCAGTTCGCGCCTTCGCGCCAAAGACCAATTCGTAGGCCTCCGACTTCACTTCCGACCTGCGACCCAGCCAGTTCCGCAGCCAGAATCCGACCGCAATGCTCGCGCCCGTCAGCAGTAATCCGCCGACGAATCGAATCCCGCGCGAAGCGGTCTCATTGGGGGCACTTGCGAAACCTCTGAAGTAAAGCATCACGAGGGAAGAGGCGACAACTGCCGCACAAGACAGCCCAATCCATAGAAGCCGCGACTTGGTCGGGGGCGCAACGAGTTCCGGCTGAATCACAGACGGGACCGAAAGTGCGGCCGACACAGTTTTTGTCTTCCAGGCTACGGTGGTTTCGGTCACTTTTTGCGCCGAGTTCGAAGGCGCCGCGACAGGCACCGGGGCAGGGACGGGTGCAGCCGAGGTCGGCAGTTCAAACGCGATCGGAATCAAGCCGGTAAGGGAGTCATTCCCGGGTTCAAACGCTCGGTGCGGCGATGCTGTCAGTTCGTCCAGAACTTCAGTCATCGACGGGCGTTCCTGGGGATTCTGCCGGACGCAACGGGTGATCAAGGCGGCCACGTCCGGTTCCACACCTTCCAGGTCCTGCGCCGAAACTCCATCGCGAATCGCGATCACCAGCGTGGTCAGGTCGCGCTCGCGGTTCGCCGGCGCATGGCCAACGAGCATCTCGAAGAGCAGTAACCCAAAACCATACACGTCGGTGGCGGCGGACTGCACCTGGCCTTTGATCTGCTCGGGCGACATGTAACGCAGGGTGCCGAAGATCATACCCGCACGGGTGCTGCCATGCTCCAGCCGTCCCGCCACGCCGAAATCCAGCAGTCTGGAGTTCTTGTAATCCGGCGAATCGGGCCAGCCCGGTACAAGAATATTCGACGGCTTGAGATCGCGGTGCACGATCCCCCGGCTGTGCACGTAGGCCAGTGCCTCGGCAATTCCAACTCCAACGTCGATTGCATTGCTGGTTGTCAGCCGACCAGCATCTCTCAGCACAGCAGCGAGGCTTCGCCCGCTAATCCATCCCGTCACCAGGTACGGCCGGTTGTCGCTGGTTACACCATCGTCCAGCACCTTGATGATGTTTTTGTGTTCGAGCTGCCGCATCGCCGCAACTTCGGCGCGAAAGCGAGGAAGCGCTTCATCCCCGTCGGCCCCAGCGCTTTGGCTCAGCAGCTTAAGCACGACCGGCCGTCGATTCTCCCGATCTTCCGCCAGAAAGACCGTTGCGGACGCGCCC
>Ga0206934_1029_pt1 | contig 42760 bp, 37 predicted proteins | sample Alteio_BWOrgHeat_16_FD_152932 | JGI IMG/M metagenome (GOLD analysis project Ga0206934, IMG submission 152932) | Enriched cells from forest soil in Barre Woods Harvard Forest LTER site, Petersham, Massachusetts, United States -... | ecosystem: Environmental > Terrestrial > Soil > Temperate forest >...
GAATATGCAGCCGGTTAATAAAGCATTAAAATGATAACCATTTTGCAATATTAATGTGCTTATCAGCAAGTAAGAATTGTAGACCATGTAACAGAAGAGCACGCACAGCAATCCGATGTTTAGATCTTTGATTTTAAATAGATCGAGGTTTACCAGCGGCGCTTTGCTTGCTTTAAGTTTCGCATTTTGGTCCATAATAAACCATACGAATAAGATAACGGAAAGGCCCAGCCCGGCAATGCACCACCATGGCCAGCCTAATTCACGGCCCTGGATTATTGGGATGATCAATGCAAACAAACCCAGAGAAAGGATTACCGAGCCGGAAATATCAAACTTTGCTCCTGTATGAAGCGGCGTTTCGGTAATAAATAGCCGTGTGGCGATCAGCGCAGCGACCCCTATAGGCAGGTTAATAAAGAAGATCAACCGCCATCCGGCTATTGCAAAATGATAATAAGTAAAAAAACCGCCTAAGAATTGCCCCAGCATACTGGCCAGACCTAAAATAAGCCCGAATACGCCTATAGCTTTTGCACGGTCTTTTGGATCAGTAAAAAGTATCTGGATATAAGAAATGGTTTGTGGTACCATGAATGAGGCATTAATACCCTGCAAAAATCTTGCAACATTTAGTTCGAGTGCAGAACTTGACAAACCGCACCAGCAGGATGTCAGCGTGAATGCTGCCATGCCCCATAGAAATATTTTCTTTCTGCCGAAATGGTCTCCGGCACGTCCACCTGTTATCATAAAAGAAGCGTATCCTAACAGGTAGCCCGCAATAACGATTTGAAGCTCTGCATTACTTGAATGCAAGCCTTTTTTGATGGCTGGCAGTGCAATGTTTATGATGAATATATCCATCAATGAAAGAAATGGTGCTGTGAGTATGATTACCAATGCAAACCAGCGCGAGGTGCTTGCTTTTTCCATGATAGCTCCTTTCTATTCCTTGATATTCCGGGGATCATCCGAAGGATTGAGGTAATTTATACCAAGCGGGCCAATAGCAGTAACCTGTGTTACATATTCGCCTGATTTGGCCCAGTGGAAATGAGGTGTGTTACCTGGCAACACGATCACACTCCCCGGTGGGTATGCTTTTAATTTGGAAGCGTCGAACTTTGTCCCTATGCCAATGTAAAATACACCGGAAATAACCGTGTATATTCTGTCTTCGGGATGTGTATGAGGCATAAGTATTACACCTGCAGGCACCTTTACCCTGACTACATAAGGCCCGGGTTCTTTAGGATTACCAACCAAAATTGCTAAACGCGCTTGCGGTGGAAACGCAGGGAATGGAGACCACTTAATGTTCTCCTGGTAGATGGCCCCGAAGGATTTATTAGGTAATCCTTGGGCTAAAACATTAACAACATTCAGGAAAATTGCGAAGAATAATATAGCTATTAAATAATTTAACTTTTTCATGATGATCTGTTTGAGTGATTAATGATCTTATTTGAAGTCAGCTGAGATGGTGGTTTCTTTCCATTGTTCCAGTTCGGCTGTCATAACCTTTAGTTTTTCTGAGGCCCGGCTGTAGGCATCCTGCCCCAGGTAAAGATGTAGTGGCGGGGTATCGCTTTCAGCCAGTTCGATCAATATCTCTGAAGCCCTTCCGGGATCACCGGGTTGCTTTCCGTTGCCTGCCAGGTAACGCTTCTGGGTATCTTTTACCGCCTGGTAGCCGTCAATTTTGCTTTCGGTATAGGCCAGGGAATCTTTGGTTAAAAAACCTGTCCTGAAACCGGATGGTTCAATAACAGTTACTTTGATATTGAATTCTTTTAAATCCAACGCCAATACCTCAGAAAACGCAGCAACTGCTGATTTGGTTGCCGAATAGATTGACCAGCCAGGAGCGCCAACAAAACCGGCTACCGAACCCATATTGAAAATGTGGCCGAACCTTTGCTCGCGCATTATAGGCAGTATGCTTTTCGTTACATCAATTGTAGCCAACAGGTTAACATTAATGATATCGCGAATCTTTTGCTCTTCTGTTTCCTCCAGGGTCCCCGCCATACCGTAACCCGCATTGTTTACGATGACATCGATCCTCCCAAATGCAGCGATGGTTTGCTGAATGGATTCATCGATACAATCGACGTTATTCAGATTAACTGCTAATGGCAAAAAACGAGTGGTATCGATAATACCAACGGCATTTTTAAGTGTCTGCGCGTTGCGGGAGGTTGCAGCTACGCGGTAGCCGCGATCTAATAATTTTTTAACAAGGGTAAGTCCCAATCCCTGGGAAGCCCCGGTTACATACCATACTTTTGAAATGCTCATAATATTTTTCTTTATATTTCTATTTCTGTTGCCAATAACAGTCCCTCTTGCAAAAATTTTAACATAAGTTACCCGGCCCGGTCAATTGCAGGCTATCAACACTCACCTATTATATTATGTTACAGCGCTGTTTTTACGCCTGGTTTAAGAATTTTTAAGCGGTTACTAATTCCCAGATCCTTGAAGGATTGCTTCAGCATTTCACCCGTTTCCGTATAGTGCGACCATCCCTCAAAATGTACCGGAATTATGGTTGCCCCGGGAAATGTAAAGGCTGTATCAATCGCATCATTTGTGCCCATTGTTACGTTGAAAGGCCCTCGCGGCTTAGCTGCTCCCGCAAAAATGAACACATATTTGGGTTTGAACTTTTCAGCCACTTCCTTAATACCCTCATAGAAAACCGTATCCCCGGTAAGATATATCTGCATTTCGTTAGTAGAAACAATGAAGCCTGTAACGTCGCCGGTGAGGTGTTCACTACCTGCCGGACCATGCCGTGCGGGTGTAGATGTGATCGTAACCTCATCATTTAGCTTTATGCTTTCCCAGGGAGATAAACCGATAGCACTACCCTTTATTCTCTCCGCACCGATCTTAGTTGTGAGTGTTTTTAGGATTGATTTCAAAAGCTCCCTGCCTGCATTATCCAGATTATCACCGTGCTGATCATGACTAAGCAGAACAACGTCGATTTTACCAATGTCAGTTATAGCAGGACCTGCGATTTTCCAGTAAGCAGGCTTGCCATTGATCTTAAACATCTCACCCGGCGGATCAAGGGTTGGATCGGTCATCAGCCTCAACCCACCAATTTCCAATATGATGGTAGGGCCCCCAAGATAAATCACATCGATCGTAGCTTGCATCGGCTTAAGCTTTTAAATGTTCATAATATGCTGTAGTCTCATCTACTATAGATTTCATTAGAGGCCCGGCCTTTCTATATTTCAATACAGGCGCGATCTGACCGCCCCAAAATAAGATCATGTCCCATTTTTCCTGCTCTATAGCTGCTTTTCTTAAGTGCGACATAAAATGTGTTTGCAACGGGAACGGTAGAAACCCTTTTTCCTGGTGGATAAGATCCTTCGCTATGCGGCTGGTTATTCCCCTGCCAAGCCTTCCTGTAAACGCCCTGGATAAAGTGGTGTATTTAGCAGCTTCTGAAAACAGCATTTGTTTATGAATGTATGTGGCATTAGATTCATCACAGGCAAGGAAAGCTGTACCGATCTGTGCTGCATCTGCACCGAGTGCCAGTGCTGCAGCAACACCTTTTCCGTTGGCGATACCGCCAGCGGCAATAACCGGTATCTTTATCTTTTCTTTGATCAGCTGCAGCAATACAAATGTGCCAATAGTAGATGCCTCTGCTGTTGCAAGGAACGAAGGACGATGGCCGCCTGCTTCAAAGCCGGAGGCTATAATCATATCCACACCAGCATCTTCTAAAAAAATAGCCTCATCCAAAGTTGTGGCTGCGCCAACAGTTTTTATGTTAAACCTGCGGCATTGTTCAAGGATGTCCGCAGAAGGAGCGCCAAACATAAAACTAAATACGGGTGGTTTTTGATGCAGGATCACTTCGACCTGGTTTTCGAACCGGGAATTGAACGGTGCGGGTTTTTCGGGTAGAGGGATTCCATGTTCATCAAAATAAGGCTTGAATAAAGTTTGCGCTTGCTCGAACTGCTCGTCCGAAACTGATCCATCCACGGCATCTGTGTCCGAAACCCACAGGTTGATATTGTAAGGCTTATTGGTTGCCGCTTTAATCTGCTGATCTACCTCAATAATCTCCTGCGGGCTTAATGTATAAGCACCGTATCCCCCCAAGCCGCCAGCGTTAGATACTGTAGATACCAACTCAACAGATGACAGATTACCCCCGAACGGGCCCTGTAAAATAGGGTATTGAATACCCAGAATTTCCGTTGCTTTTGTGTTGTACCACATGGCTCTAAAATTTATTCGTTAACGTCGCTGATCATTTTGTTTACGATAAGCCATTTACCTTCAATTTTATGAAACGAAAGGAACTCATCATAATTAAACTCGTACATTTTGACATGTACTTTGGCTACTGCTATGGAATTAACCACATCGATAGAAATGATCGTTCCTTTAAAAGGTTTGCCGGAATCTTTCGGGCTTTGGCGGTGGGCAACACCATCAAGGTACTGATCGAGTGTTTTGGCATAAGGTTGGCCTTTCACGTCGCCAAATAATAAAGTTCCGGAATTAAAGGTGCCGCCTAATACCGTTACATCACCTTCGTATATCCCCGTGAAATAATAATTTTCCAGTACCTGGGTAATTGCCAATGAATCTTTAGTAGTTTCCATTTTCTTTGAATTTTGTGCTTTTATGACCAGTAAACTGCAGGACAAAAAAGCGGTCAATAAAAGCGTTTTCATGTTAATTCAGGTTATGCCCGGCTCCCATGCCACCATCAACGTTAATAATGGCGCCATTAATAAAGTTACTCTTTGCAACGGTATAAACCATTTCTGCGATATCTTCTACTTCGCCAACACGATTCAGCAGATGTAACCCGGCACTTTTGTCCGCTTCTGTACCATGCATAGGTGTACGGATGGTCCCTGGTGCGATCGTATTCACCCTGATATTATCTTTACCAAATTCGGCTGCCAGCTGTATAGTAAGTGCATGTATTGCTCCCTTTGATGCCATTTGTGCACTTATAGGTACTCCTCCAAGAGCATGGTTAACCAGTGGTGTCCCGATATTGATCACTACACCATTATGCTGTTTCAGCATCTGCGGAATTATGGCCTGCGTGGTGAAGTAAGTGCCCTTCAGGTTTGTACTTAGAAATCGGTCAAGATAAGCTTCGTCCACTTCAAGAAAAGGTTTGGTTTCAAATATGCCCGCGTTATTCACCAGTACATCTGCTGAGCCAAATCTTTCAAGGGCGGTCGCTAAAAGCTTCTCTCCGGTTTTTTTATCACTTACATCTCCGGCTACCACAGCAAGGCTTTCACCTGCCCCAAATTCCCGGTAAACCTGTTCCAGCTTTTCGGCAGTTGAAGAATTGATCACAACGTTGTCGCCTTTTTCCAAAAAGTGGCGGGCTACTTCCTTACCAATGCCGGATGACGCACCGGTAACTATTATTGTTTGCTTCTTCATTAATACTTTGTCTTTAATTGATAATGTAGCTATCATGAGCTATTCGCAGTTTGCTTTTTGAGCGATAGCTCATGATGCTTCCATTATCGCTCTATTATTTTTTATCAGCAGTTATGCCATTTTCACGCAGCACTGAAACCTGGTCACCTGCATAACCCCAATCGTCCAGATCAATTTCCTGGATAACCACATGGGTTAGATGCGGGTCTTTGTTTAGCGTGTCGGTGATCAGATCAGTTACCCCCTTAATAAGAGTTTGCTTTTGTTCTCTTGTAATGCCTTCTCGGGTTACCTCTATTTTTACGTATGGCATGGCTTTAATCTTTTAGCTAAAAAAGCTTATTATGCGGCTTTAGCGGTTACGCTCACATTAAGGTCAAAATCATTGTAGATGAGGGTGTCGCCCAAATCTTTAAAGAAATTACCTGAGCGAAATTTCATGTTATAATCAGTTCGGTCAATCACTATATTTCCGGTTGCAGTTAACAAATCGCCATCTGTATTGATCATTACATCAAAGCCTATAGGATGGGTTATACCTTTTATGGTCAAATTCCCCTCAACGTGATTGCCTATTACTTCAGTAATTTCTAATGTAGCCTCAGGATATTTTTCGGAAGAGAAAAAATCATCCGAAGCCAGGTGGCCTGCAAATTGTGCGTTGGTAGCCGGATCGGTTACATCCAATATTTTAATAGAGGTGGTGTCGATGACGAACTTCCCACCGGTAAGTTTACCGTCATTCAAAATGATCTCACCTTCTTTAACGCCGATGGTCCCATTGTGAGCACCGGTTACTTTTCTACCTACCCAATCAATATTGCTTTGGGTGCTTATAATTTCAAATTTTTGATTTTCCATTTTTTTATGTTTTAAATTATGATACAAAGTACGATAGCATTTTCCATGTGTCTATGTGACGTACATCACATATATGAGAGCATATTATTTTTGTGACATAGATCACTTTTTGGGTAGTATTAGGCGAAATCGCCACTTATTATCCGGTAACATCACCGGAGTGATTTAAAGCTTGCCCGCATTTCTTCAGCAAAAATCTTTGGCTGTTCCCATGCAGCGAAGTGGCCGCCCTTTTCAAGTCTGTTGTAATAGATAAGCTTGGGATAGGCCTGTTCAGTCCAGCTTTTAGGGGCTTGATACAACTCATCAGGAAAAGCACTTACCGCAACCGGGATGGTAATACCCTTGGGTGCAAAGAATGCGAGCTTGCTTTCCCAATAGAGACGTGCTGAAGAAGTGGCTGTTCCGGTTAACCAGTAGAGTGTTATGTTGTCAAGGATGTCGTCCCGGGTCAGACCTTCAGACTGACCGTTGAAAACTCGTGTGATAAGTGCGAGGCTTACACCATCGTGGTCAAGCATCCAGGCGGCCAGGCCGATGGGTGAATCCTGTATCCCGTACAAAGTTTGCGGGCGGTTCGCCATTTCGTTGGCATAGCCCAGGCCATGCTTGTAAAAAAAGTCGAGTTGATCCCACGCATGTTTCTCATCAGCGGAGAGACCGGATGGTTGTGGCTCACCATACTGTAGTGCTTTGGCAACATCCGCGGGCACAGTGGCAGGCATATTGGTATGAATGCCAATCAATTCAGGTGGTGCCAGCAACGCCATTTGTTCGGTAACTGCATTGCCCCAATCACCGCCCTGGGCTACGAACCGCGTATATCCCAGCCGTTTCATCAGCACGATCCATGCCCGTGCGATGTGTTGCGGGTCCCAGCCAGTACTGGTCGGTTTGCCGGAAAAACCATAACCCGGCAATGATGGAATAATGACGTCAAATGCATCTTCAGCTTTTCCCCCATAGGCTGTAGGGTCAGTAAGCGGCCCGATGATCTTCATCTGCTCGATGATCGAGCCAGGCCAGCCGTGGGTAATGATAATAGGCAACGCATTGGGGTTTTTGGACTTAACATGGATGAAATGAATGTCGAGCCCATCGATATTGGTGACGAATTGCGGTATAGCATTTAATTTCGCCTCGCATTTACGCCAATCATAATTTTTCACCCAATAGCCGGCAAGGGCCTGCATAGTGACAAGCTGCACACCTTGTGATTGGTCGTTAACCGTTTCGCGTTCGGGCCACTCGGTCGATAAAATCCGGCGTTTCAGATCGTCGAGTTTTTTTTGCGGAATGCTCACATGAAATGGTCGGATTTCTTCATTAGGCGAAACATTAGCGTAAGGCCCGCCCTGAGCATTGCCCAAAACGGCTTGCATTACAAGCGCCCCTGTGGCTACTGTATTTGCAAAAATTTTGTTGCGTTTTTCCATTGCTTTGATTTATTGATTTGAAGGCATTTTACATTCGCTTACCCACTATCATGCCAGCATTTAATCAATTGAAATTCAATTATTTAGCTCATTAAAGGTGTAAGTCCAAACCTTTACATATCATAAATCACGAAGATTGACCTCGATATGTCGTTACGAAAAGTACATCTGGTTCATTACCAGCGAAAAAGCAAATTAAAGCTCTTTTATTTTTTAAAAATATTTTTCAACTTTATTTAAATTTAGTACCCCTCATGTTGTCAATGGGTTATCTCGTGGACATTATCGTTTTCTTTTTTATTTAAATACTAAATAATAATTGCTACTGTATTCCTGGTTAAATGAATGAACTGAATCGATTGCCCGATTCATTAGTACTATTACCGCATAATTTTTGATTATGGATAAAAGATTATTCTTAAGCGTGGTGATTTTTTTGAATTGTTTTTTGAGTTTTAAAGGAGGTGCTCAAATTGCAACTTATCATAAGCCATCTGATTACAAAGTATCGTGGCAAAGGCTGCTTTTGCAGCTAAGTTCCACTTATTTCACAGTTGTAACAGAAAACCAGACTGACCTTGACAGCAGCCTCCTGTATGCGAGCCATTCTTTAAGTTTAAGCCGTCTTCCGCTGATTGCCGAAGGTATTAATGACCCGGATTTAACAGATCAGTCAGCATGGATTGATAAAAAGGATCCAAAAGGCGGCATGCGCTTGTTATCAGGATCAAAGGGGAAAGCCCACCTCGAATGGCTGGTGCTGCTGGGTGCCTATTATGCATTTCAGCCGGACAGCTACCACCATTATAAAGACAGCGTTTTATATTTTTTACAGAAAGCCATCAGCGAAAGTAAAATACTGCGTGAACAGCAATTGGGGTGGCAGGCTCGCTTATTGATTGGTAAGATGTATGTGCAGGCCTACGATTTTCAGGATGGCGATCCGGTCTTTGATAGGCTGATAACCGAATGCCACAGTGACGGCGATATTTCGACCGAAGCGAAAGCGTTGTTCTACCGTGGCTTATATACTGCCTTTACACCGGCTACAACCGCTAAAAGAATAACTTATCTTCAGCAAGCACTGCAATTATATCATCGGCAACAAAACACCGAAGGCGAAATAAATGCACTTACCGATCTTTGCTATTTAAACGTAGCATCCTACCAGTTAGACAAAGCTTATCGAGCTTCACTCGAAGCACTCCAGCTTGCTGAACTGATCCGCTTTCCTTACACCCATTACAATACTGACGCGGTAGCCATGGTTACCACTTTTCAGGGGAAATTCGGTGAACCTTTAAAATATACCCTGCAATCAGTGAAAACAGCAGAAACAAGCCGCGACAGTATCGGTTGGGGTTATTTTTACAGTCGCTTAAGCCTATTATATTTAAATGAAAATGTCAGAAGCGAGGAGGCGCGAAGTTGGGGAGAGAAAGCAGTGTATAATTTGATGCGTGGGGGTGGAAGCAATGGTTTGTACCTATCAGTGAACAACCTGGCAATGCTCCTGATTACTGAAAATCAATTCAGCAAAGCCCGGGACATTGTCCTTAAAGTATCGAAAAAGGTGCCTCCGAAATCTCTTTTAGACAAATTATTTTACAATCTTGTGGTTGCACAGTGTCATATCCGGTTTAAGCAATATGATCTGGGGCAAAGATACCTGGAAACAGCGGATAGTATTGAACATCTGCGTGAAAAAACAGGGCCAATCTATAGACGGGCTCTTGTCACGTTGGGCTTTGGAGATTTATATTATACAAAAGGCGACTATACCAAAGCCAAAATTTTCCTTGAGAAGTATCTGACCGACCCATACCGTGCAGAAGGGACATTGAACAATGAACTTAAGGTACTAGGAAAATTGATTACTATCGATTCAATAAGCCATAATCAGGCATCAGAGATACGTCATCTTCTCTGGCAGAAGAAACTGGCAGATTCAAACTATAGAGTTACGACGTTAAGGCAGGCGGAAGAACTTCAGGTTAAATATGCCACTGCGGAGAAGGTTAGCCAGATCACAATTTTAAACGAAAAGGCAAGGCTGGAGAAGGCCGATTTAAACAAAGCCACATTGGAAAAAAACGTAACCATTACAGGTATTGTTTTAGTGTTGGTTATTGCCGGTTTGCTTTACAGACAAAACGGGATTAGGAAGAAAAACAATCTCATTATCACTCACAAAAACGAACTGCTTCAGCATTTACTCACAGAAAAGGAGTGGCTGCTGAAAGAAGTTCATCACCGCGTAAAGAATAATTTGCATACGGTGATTTGCCTGCTGGAATCTCAGGCCGCTTATCTCGAAAATGATGCTCTAAGAGCCATAGAAAACAGCCAGCATCGTATTTATGCCATGTCGCTTATCCACCAAAAGCTGTATCAATCGGATGACATCAAGACCATTGACATGTCAGAGTATATACCTGAATTGGTTAGATCGCTGGAAGAGGGTTTTGATACCACTGGCCAAATCGAATTCAAACTAAAGATTGCCCCTGCAAATCTTACTATTTCACATGCCATCCCGTTAGGGCTGATCATAAATGAGGCCGTAACAAATTCGATCAAATATGCTTTTCCAAATAACAGGAAAGGTGAGATCTCCATTTTGATGGTTAATGATGGAGACCGCATAAAATTGGAACTGGCAGACAATGGCATCGGAATGCGGGAGATTGATCATGAAACAGAACCGGAGTCGTTGGGGCTGCGGTTGATGAAAGGCTTAAGTGAAGATATTGACGCTGACATCCGTTTTAAGGTAACTAACGGCACCCGGATAAGTATTACATTTAAACCTGACGCGCTAAATGAACCTTATAATATTTTAAAGCTATCTGAAACCGGGGAGGCATTAATATGAGCGTAATGAAGAGGCTTGTTTTTATAGCAACAATGCTTTTACCATTTATTCCTGTTTACGGGCAAGGTATTTTAAGGCACGATGCAGACTCGTTATTGAGGTCATTAAAAAAGCCTGCAGCTGATACAACTCGTATCACCGCATTATTAAAATTGGCGGAGTATAACATCCTGAAACCCGGGGAAGATAAAAAAGACCTGGATAGCGCGGTTACTTTTATCGATGAGGCCAAAAGCATCAACGATAAAATCAAATCGCCCGGTGCTTATGGATATATCGCTTTGGATGAATCATACCTTGCAAGGGACAGGAGCCAACAAGCAAATGCAAAAGCATTTGCCGAAAAGGCCCTTCAGTTATTAAGTAAAACTAGCAATTACTATGAATTGGGACAAGCGTATTATTTATGTGCGACATACTATGACCTCAATAACGATGCGGAAATTCCTAAATCGGTGCAATTAATTGAAAAAGGGGTGGAGGCTTTTAAAAAAGCCAGAGCTATTGAACGGGAGGCGTATGGTTACCGAATGCTTGGCGAACTCAATGGCGCAGTAAAAACGACTTTAGAAAAGCTGGAAATGTCGCTATCGCTTTATAAATCTATTCATTACCAAAAGATTCAGGGGGTCTACGACCTGATAGCAGTTGCTTACCTGTACGATCTGAATTTACAAAAAGCGCTGCCTTACGAACTATTGGCATTGAAGACAGCTGAAAGCGTACAGGATACCACAATGCAATTATGTGAAATAAACAATCATCTAGGAATTATATTTTACAAAAAACATGATTATGCCACTGCAGTCCTTTACCTCTTAGATGCCCTTAAAACGGCAGAAGCCTATAAAGATATACCAACAATTTATACTTTAAGCGATAATGCTGTTAATTGTTATATCGACGATAAAAAACCTATAGCTGCTAAAAATATGTTGCAGCATATCATAAAAAGTTATCCCGTATCCAATACTGATATCGCCACCAGCCACCGAACTTTATCATCCTTTGTAAAAATATATACAGCACTTCATCAAATTAACCAGGGCAGGCCATATGTTGCCCGGCTGGCAGATATGGATAGAACTGATCATGATAAGCTGGCTAATTCCGACCTGATAGATGATTACCTGGTAATTGCAAAGTTTTATTTTGCAGCAAAAGAGTATGCTTCGGCAGCGCAATACTTAAATAAAAACGAAGAAATAGTTAACAAATCAGGTCTGGCTTATGACAGGGTGATATCCAACGGTTTATGGTTTACGCTGGATACGGCCACGAATGATTACAAATCCGCAGTAGTGCATTTATTGAAAATGCATAAGATACAGGATTCTGTTTTTAACCAAACCAAGGCCATAGAATTCCAGAAGCAACAAGTACAATACCAAATTCAATTCGAAACGGAGAAAAAAAATCACCAGATACAACTGTTGCAACAAAAGGATTTGCTTCAACAGTCGAACCTGGATCGTGCAGATCTTATCAGAAACATTACTATAGGAGGTATTGCCGTTATGGTCCTTGTCAGTGCGTTATTTTATAGAAATTACCGGCAAAAACAATTAGCCAATAAGTTATTGCAACATTTGCTCACAGAAAAAGAATGGCTGCTGAAAGAAGTTCATCACCGTGTAAAAAACAACCTGCATACGGTAATTTGCCTGCTGGAATCTCAGGCAGCCTACCTCGAAAATGATGCGCTAAAAGCCATAGAAAATAGCCAGCACCGCATTTATGCCATGTCGCTTATCCATCAAAAATTGTATCAGTCGGACGATATTAAAACAATTAATATGGCAGAGTATATACCTGAATTAGTGCGATCGCTGGAGGATGGCTTTGATACAGAGAACCAAATCGAATTTAAACTTAAGATCGACCCTATAAATCTTACTATTTCACATGCCATCCCATTAGGGCTGATCATCAATGAAGCCGTAACAAATTCAATCAAATATGCTTTCCCCAACAATAGGAAAGGCGAGATTTCAATTTCTATGATTAGTTATAATCAAAAAATAAAACTGGAACTTAACGACAATGGCATCGGAATGCCGGAAATTGATTATGATGCAGAATCGGGTTCATTGGGATTGCAGTTAATGAAAGGACTCAGTGAGGACATTGAAGCCAATATCAGCTTTAAGGTGGACAATGGGACCAGGATCACCATCGAATTTGAACCAGATGCTTTGAATGACCCCGACAGTTTTTTGAAATCCGCTCAAATTTCTGAAGGCTTGTCCGTTTAAATTTATTTTTTGAAGAATAAGCTTTTAATGGTCCACCTATACGTTTTTAATGCTTTTGGGGTATGAAACCCGGCACACCTGTCTTTACCACTTCATTGAATCTCAGTCTGGTTTGAATGCCACAGATCTCATCAAAGGCGTCTTCGGGCAGCCAGGTAACGTTAAAATTCTCTTTTGCGCGCCCCTTAGTTTTGGGGGTGGTTAGCACTGCAGTGCCACGCTGAATTGCCCATGCTAATAGCACTTGGGCCGGGCTTTTACCAATTTGTTCGGCAATCTTCGTAATGACTGGATCTTCCAGCGGCCCGGGCCGTAAGCCATGGCCCAATGGAGCAAAAGCCAAAAACACGATCCCTTTTTTCTTGCAGAACTCCAGGAGTTCCGTTTCCGGCAGGTATGGATGTGCTTCAACCTGGACGGCGACTGGCTTGATTCTGGCCGATTCGTAGATAGGCAACAATTCGTCCAAACTGACATTGGACAGGCCGATAGCCCTGCATCTTCCATTGTCAACGAGCCCTTCCATTGCCCTCCAGGTTTCCAGCAAAGTAACCTCCTTGTCGTAAATAATATTACCCTTTCCATCTCGGGGTTCAAACTCATTCCCTGGTTGGAATGCATATGGCGTGTGAATAAGATAAAGGTCGAGGTAGCTGAGGCGGAGTTTCTCTAAACTTGCCTCGAATGCTGCTTCGACGTAACCTGGCCGATGATTAGTATTCCACAGCTTCGTGGTTACATAAATATCTTCGCGCACAAGGCCTAAATCGGTCAGCCCTGCTTGTAACGCCCCGCCCACTTCAGATTCGTTTCGGTATCGCTCTGCACAGTCGAAGTGACGAAACCCGGCATCTAACGCATCCCTGGTAGCACTTATCGTTGTGGTCGGGTCAGAAATCAGAGTGCCAAATCCAAGGACAGGCATAAAGATGGGGTTGTTTACGGCCTTCATTAAATATCCGTGGGGTTATCCTTATATTTCAAAATTTTTAGCATTTTTTTCAAAAAAAATAATTAAGCCGCAAAGTTCGGCAGGATGTTTCAAGTGATTGTGTGACCTATATCACATTTTTCATTCTTTTTGTATTTTGATTCTTTGGAAATTATTTTTCATGAAATGATTTAGTGAATAAAAATGAATTATTATTTCATTGGTTAAAAGAATCTGGATTATCAATCGCGGCTGTATTGTTCGTCCGGGATTGATGGGCATAACGTTAGGTTTGCAAGCTTTCAGTGTGCGTGGATTGAGGTGCGGAATATCTTGAAATCAAATGTATTTATTAAGAGCTAAACCATAAATCGATAAAAACAACACGTGATTTTTCTTCTTTTGAAAAAAAATTTGGAAATTTATCTCACATTTAATTAACTGCTTAAATCTCTACCCCTTGTCTATTCTAGTAAGCTTATTCAGTCTTAAATGCAGGCCAGTTGATTTCGGAATCAACTATTAGTATTTATTGTTTATAAGGATACATATTTATTCTATTAATTTACTATAGCACTGTAATTGCAATTATTACAGCATTTGAACCGGGCGGCTAAATCATCCGGATTCTGTTTTGGAATCCTCTAAGCGAAGGGAGTATAAGCATGAACACAAAGATCCTTATTGTTGAGGACCAGTTTATTGAAGCTAACAATTTAAGAATAATCCTTCTGAAAGCCGGCTACATTGTTTGCAAAATTGCCCGTTCAGTTACGGAAGGCTTGAAAATCGTTGACACAGAAAAGCCGAATCTGGTATTGCTGGATATACGTCTAAAGGGTGAGTTAACCGGAATTGATTTTGCCAAGATACTGCGCGACCAAAAGATTGCTTTTGTTTATTTGTCTGCAAACTCAAACCAGCAAATCCTTGAGGCTGCTAAAGCAACCAAACCTTATGGTTTCCTGGTAAAGCCCTTTCGTGAAAAAGACGTTTTGGTGATGCTGGATATAGCCTGGTATTTACACCGGCAAAACCAGGAATCAATCAGTAATTTAAAGCGTTCGGTAAACTCTCTGCCTGATGATGGATTTAAAGAAATTATCGGACGCAGCGAAAGCATGCGCGAAGTAATGGAAAATGTTAAGATAGTTGGCGCTTCGGATATTTCGGTTTTGATACTAGGCGAAAGCGGTACAGGCAAAGAACTGATAGCGCAAAGTATTCATCGCATCTCATCACGAAAACAAAAGCCATTTGTTGCAGTAAACTGTGCAGCACTACCGGCAAACTTGATCGAATCCGAGTTATTCGGCCACGAAAAAGGTTCTTTTACTGGCGCGACAGAAAGAAGAACCGGAAAATTTGAGCAAGGAAATGATGGAACTGTATTTTTGGATGAGATTGGCGAACTACCAATGGACCTGCAGGTTAAGTTGCTACGGGTATTGCAGGAAAAGGAAGTAGAACCGGTAGGCGGACAGAAAAAAAAGGTGAATGTTCGTATCATTGCTGCCACTAACCGGAATCTCGAGGAGGAAATTTCAAAGGGCCGATTCAGATTGGACCTTTTTTATCGTCTGAATATTTTTCCTATCACATTACCGCCTTTACGCGAGCGCAAGGAAGATATCTTATCATTAGCCAATCACTTTGTAAGTATTTATGCCCGCAAAGAAAATAAAGAGATCACCGGCGTGGCAGATCATGTCATGCACGCCATGCTCAATTATGACTGGCCCGGTAATATAAGGGAATTGGAAAACCTGATGGCAAGGAGCGTTTTACTCACCAATGGACAAGTCGTTAATACAATTAAATTATCCGGTCAGAATAAAGTGGTCACAACTGAGCCGCAGGGCCGTATTAAAACTATGATCGAAAACGAACGGGATCATATATTGTCTGCACTTGAAAGATGCAATTGGAAAATATATGGACAAGGGGGCGCAGCTGACCTGCTTGAGCTAAATCCATCAACCCTGAATTCCCGGATGAAAAAATTAGGCATTGAAAAAAAGTATTCGAAAAATGGCGACTAATTTGGGTTGGATGCGCAGCTCCAACCATCGAAACTGAGGGAAAGGTGGGAAGGGACATCCCTGGGTGTTTAAAGCCTGAAATTAAAAGCAATATAAGGGTACCAGCCCTCGCTGGAATGCCCCGCAATTATTTGTATTACTGTGAGTGTCGCAGGGGCGAAGTAAATACCGCCACCGGCCCCTTGATGCCATTTATCAGAACTTTCGTTATCTATCCATACCCGCCCAACGTCGTAAAATCCGGTAATACCTATTTGGCCCGGTAAAATATAACCGCCAAGGTTGGCAATTTTTAATCTCGCCAAAAGGTTATTATAAGCCATTTGTTTTCCGGCAAACCTGTTTTGAAGATAGCCAAGCAGGTTTCCCTGCCCCCCAAGAAAAAGTGATTGGTAAAATGCAGGATTACCCAGGCTGATACCGCCGCCGATACGATCCGAAATGACCAGGTGGCCCCCTGTATCAATCTTCTGAAAATAGGTAAATTCAGGTATTAACTGGCCGAAGGATCTGGAATTGTTGTTGAGACCATCGTAAAATTGCGCTTTTACGTTTAAATAATACCCGCTAGTAGGCAATACTTTGTTGTCTTCCTTATCACTGATCCATTTTGCGACTATACCAACATGTATTTTATCTGCGCTATAAGAGGTACTGTCATAAGACCTGATTAATCCGGGCTGAGTCACCGAACGCCCCTTGTTACCATCGGTGTCGAAATTGTAATATTCGAGAGATGGGCCGATGCTCAGCGTGCTTCCCTTACCTGTGTGCCATCTTAGTGCCGGGTCGAATTGGTAGTAATCGAACCTGGTCCGATAGTATTTTTGAAAATCTACAGCGGCCTTGTTTAATACTGTTTCATTGCCCTGACCGAAAAAATTCATCGTATTGTCGGGTGCATCGATTATAGCGCCAAGTGTAAGATCCGCCTTGCCGATAGCTTGAATCCATTGGCCATCATAATTTATTCTGAAAGCATTTGTTTCAAATGAATGGGTCAGCATAAGTTCCTGGACTGTTGAATATGGCAGTTTCCTGAAGCCATCATGCCCGACATATTTAAACCCTAGCCCCAGCAAAAAACCGTCATCCTTATTGATGCTACCATTTGCTATCACCCGCCATATGTTATAAGGATTGGTCTGAAGAAAATGCGTGTTTCCGGTATCATTTGCTAAGTGTACATGCAAGCCTGCGGTGTTTCCTGAAAACTTAATACTATCTTTTCGTCCATAAAGCCGAACTTTTTTAATGGTATTGCAGATCGTATATGTTTTTTCACCGGTACTTCCAATTATGCGAAGCTTGATAGGTGATGTTTTATTATCGACGATCACCTGGTCATTTCCGGCAGAAATATACAGCCTGATCTCTTTAGTGATTGTCGAGCGGTAAACCATGTTCATAATGGTGTCATTACTCGATCCATTATTGTTTAGCCTTTGTATAGTAATATGCAAGCCTTGGCCGGTCGTGTCTGTTATGGTTACTTTCTCGTCCAGGTCACTAGCCCTGATATCTACAATGCGATTGATGAAATAATAGTATTCAGACATTGCTCGGGGGATATTGTCCCGTCGTTTTTTTAGTTTTGACACCAATTCATTGTGCCTGATTAAATAGACGGCCCGTGGCAGTCGCTTTACACTATTTTCCAGCACTTGATCGGTTTCTGCCTTTGTAAAATCAACAGCTGCCTTCATCCATTCTTCGTAACTGAATTGTGAGGCTGGATACTGCTGCATAAACCTGCTTTTAAACAAAGAATATTTAACACGCGGTATATCCCCTTCAAAATTATCAATTTGCGGCACCAGCCATGGCAGTGAAGCAATGGAAGGGAAGAGACCTTGTCTTATATGCATCGCCTGGTCGCGGTCGCGGGGCACTGCCGTAAATATTCTTTCCTTCCCCTGCTTGTCCGCCGTCCATCTCCATTGATCCTCGTGACGATCCCAATCACCCACTAACAAATCCAGCATTCTTGCTCTCAAAAACTCATTCTTATCAATACGCTTTTCATTGCTGGCTGCTAAGTCTTTGAGTACATTTAATGTATTTTCCGAATGACCGGTAGGTTCACGCTCTTCTAGCAGGACTACGTGACCTGCGAAGTCCTTTCCAAAAGACCCCAAAGCGGGGTCAGACACCAACACCCCTATTACCGGATTGGCATGGGGCACTCCTGCAGCCTCGGCGAGCGGAGGTACACATAATGCAGAATAGGGATGCTGTTCAGAATATTCATCGCCAATCCAATCCAGAACAAAAGTACTTCTCAGTTTTATCGGCACAAGCTTATCAGGTTTTTTTTCGACGCTACGGATCACCCATTCCATACCAGTCTTGTCGACCATCCTGATAGATTTAGTTTCCATGCCACCTCCATATTGCTCAGGATTGAGGCCTCCCCGGAATTGCCGGATATTGATAAGCGGTAATTTTACGGTTTCAGCCCATTCGCGACGATAGTTTTCACCAAAAAGTTTTCGATGAATACGGCTAACATTGTTGTAGGAGGCATGAGCTTTTATGTTCACGCTATCCGGGAACGAAGTTTCAAATTTGCTCTGCTGCGCATAGGCAGTCGAGATGCAGGCAAAAGAAATAAATGCCTGAGACAGAATTATCCGTTTATTTTTCATTTGAGCGTGTTATTAATTTTATGATCATAACTTAAATTGTCGTATAAAAACCTATTTATCCCTGCTATTGAGGCAAGAGGGCTGGCTGGCTTTGGAAATGCTGATGTAAAAGGAAAGCGACAACAAATGCAGCAATAGAAATAATCAATCCGAATAAAAATATATTATAAGCCTTGCGGAGAAACAGGTATTTTTTGCCGAGAATCCGACCGTGCCAATAAGCATCCCTGATCAAAGTCTGGTAAACGAATAATCGGTCTGCAAGTACGATTTCCATCCCTTTCATATAGTCATCAAAAGTCATTTGATGGAAACTTCCAAAATTCATCAGATTTACTTGTTTGTTTTCCAAATCTTCCTGCGTGAAGGTACCGTTGTCAAATCTGGGGCGTGTAGCAAGAATCGCATAAGCTGTCGAAGTAACGCTGATCCCCAGCAAAAGAAATGTAGGCCAGATCAGGAATGTACTATCGGTAAGTTTCCTAACCAGTACGCTGACTGTGACAGACAAGATGATTGAGTTTACGGTAATGAGGATATGTGCCTTGTTATCAGCCAGTGTAAACATCTTCTGATGATTCGAGGATGCGATCCGGAATAAGGTTTCTATTCCTTTTTCCGACAACACTTCTACTTTGGATCGTTCCTTTTGTGCTTTTTTTCCCTGTTGATCAGGAGCTACTGCCTGTTCATCTGCGGCAGGTAACAACATGGCTTTAAGCTCCTCCAGGTTTTTATTTTTTTTTGCAGTGATTTCCGTTCTGCAATAATTGGTAAGATATTGGTGGTCCTCCATGAGTTTAATGGTATCCCTGTTCCATATTTCCGGAGTAATCTCTTTTTGGCTCAAAAACTCCGTCTCTTTTCTCAAAAGTTCGTTTTTAACTGTGAATGACGGTTTTGACCAATAGTAGAAACCAGCATCGTACATAATTTGCTCCAATGCGTCGGAAGGCTGTTGGTTCTCGCGTGTGGCCATAATCAAATCGGTTACGCGCTTGATCGTCCCTCCAGCTACATTTTCATCATTAAGAAAATTCCTCGCCAATTTTGCCGAATGTTGCTTACAGTCTCTGGTGTTTTCAAGATACCCGATATTATGAAACCAGGCCGCAACTTCTAGTAAGATGAGTTCTTTCTTTGACAGGTTTCCAGATACTGAGATTTTTTTTACCGCCTTAACAACCGAATTTGTATAATCCAGGTTATGAAAAAGGACACCGGGGACTTCCTGCTCCTGGAACTTAGCAATAACATGTTTTTTTACCTTATCCAATAAATTCTGATCGGCCATGACTGTATAATTTGATGGTTAAGATTCTATAAGCGTTCGCGATAACTTACACCACAAATGCAACCCCAGGCCCTTATTGAAGGCTCGATAAGAAGTCATTAATATCCCCTTCAGATCACGTTGCACTGACCTGATTGCAAAAACAACGTAGGTATCAGCTATACCGTTATTTTCTTCAAATTTGTAGGTTTCTGCAACCTCAAATTCATCCGGGTTAATGAGTTCACGCTCCTGTAGGCAAAGCAAATTTTCATCTTTCAGAACAAAGTCCAGGTCATACCCCCTGCTTTGCAATGCGATGATTGTCTGAATCCTCTTAGTATAATTTTTCATGATACCTCCAACTTTTAGGGATTGAATCCAAAACAAATGCCAACATCACAATAAATTGATTTAAAGGCAGTTATGTTAAATATTGAAAATAAATTATCTTGATATTTCCCTGAAACTGGATCGATATAATGATATTTAGAAAAGAAGCCTGGTTTAAAACGGATCGTTATTACCGGCAGTCCTTACGCCGGAATAGTATACTTAGGCGTTGAGTGTGTGAATTGAAACTTCGATATAGGTGCAATCTTGGTTTTTATACTTATTTAAAAGATGTTTATCTTTAAATTAATGGAAGCTAAAGAAATCTTAAAGGCTCATATCGCTAAGATGGCCGCCTTAACCGAGGAGCAGTTTGATTATATCTTTTCGCATTTTAAAAGGTTAAATTTCAAAAAGGGTCAGGCAATTATTATCCAGGGCGATCCGGTAGATTGTGAATATTTCGTGATTTCGGGCTGTTTGAAGTCTTTTTTTATCAACGATGACCTGAAGATGTTTATACTCCAGTTTGCCATGCCTACTTGGTGGGCTTCAGATTATAACGCACTTTATAGCCAGACCAAGGCCACCATCAATGTAGATTGTATTACAGACGCCGAAGTACTTAGTATTACCAATAGCGACAGGGAGAAATTATGTAACGAGATACATAGTATTGAGCATTTTTTTAGGTGGAGGACCAACAAAGGTTATGTTGCAGCCCAAAAACGATTGCTATCCTTCATGAATAATGATGCGAAACATCGGTACGAAGAACTTTTAAAATTATACCCGCAATTGTACAATATCGTACCCAAAAGTCTCATCGCTGCATATCTTGGGGTTTCCCGAGAAACGCTTAGCCGTTTATATCAAATTTGAAAGCTGATACCACGGTCTACCGGGTTTGCCCGAGTGGCCTTAATACGATATCATTTACATTTATATTACCCGGCTGGCTTATCGCATATACAACTGCATTGGCAATGGCCTCTTCATCCATTTTGGGCAAGGCCGTTAAATTTCCATATAGTGCCTTGATCTTGGGGCTGGTAATATCATTCCCTAATTCCGATTGTGTGGCCCCGGGAAAGACTGTTGTTACCTTGATAGTTTGGGCTACTTCTTCACGTAGGGTTTCCATGATGGCCCGTACCGCAAATTTAGTCCCTGAATAAACTCCTATGCCAGGGGACGTTTTTAGGCCTCCAACAGAAGATGTGGCCAAAATATGTCCTTCTCCTCGTTGCAACATATGCGGCAGCACGGCATTGATACCATAAAGCACACCCTTAATATTTATATCGATCATCTTGTCCCATTCTTCAACATGTCCTTCATCAAAAAAAGAAAGGGGCATAATGCCGGCGTTGTTCCATAATACATCTACATGCCCAAATCTTGCAATGGTCGTTTGTATAAGATTATCCAGATCAACCCGTTTACTTACATCGGTTAATACATAAGCAGTATTCTTTCCCAGTTCCTGCACAAGGGCCTTCAGTTGATCTTCCCGGCGTGCGGCCAACACCACTTTTGCACCAAATGAGGCCAATTTCCTGGCGGCACCCGCACCTATACCACTACTGGCGCCTGTAATCACGATTACTTTATCTTTAATGTTTTCCATCTTATGGCATTTAAAGCTCCAAAATTAGGAGATAGCTAAATAAGAAATAATTTCATTCAAACATATGTTATTAAAATATCCCGAAAGGGTTCGGAAGAACCCGATTTACGGTCTTTGCGTCTTAACAAATGATTTATGTATTTAGCGAATTAATAGCAGCAAGACCAGTTGCAGCTTTTCAATGATGTTACAACAAATTATCCATAGTCTATTTTTCATTTTAAAAAAGTTAATTGATCAGCTTAAACAAGACCTCAAAACCGGGGCATTTGAACTATTTCGAAGCTTTCCCAGCGCCCTTTCCTTCAGCCGACCGGCGTGTTCCTTTGTGATATTGAACCGTTTGGCTATTTCTTCGAGCGACAATGGCGAAAATGAATCCAGGCCAAAATACATCGTTAGCAATTCGCGATCGCGTTTGCTCAATATCTCCAGCGAATGCCGGATCTCTTTTTTTACAGATTCATGAATAAGTGCACCGTCAGCATGCAACTCACTATTATGCATTACATCCAACAGTGTATATTCTTCATCTGGCCGGAATGGTTCATCAATGGAGATATGCTCGCCAATCCGGCTTAACAATTCCGAAACTTTGCTTACAGATATCCCGAGGTGCTCAGCGATCTCTTCTATACAGGGCTTGCGGCTATGATGCTGTTCGAGTCTGGCGAGCGCTTTATACAGTTTTCTCGACAAAGTTAGCTGGTTATAGGGTAATCTCACCATTCGTGCATGCTCTGCAATGGCGGTAATAATCGACTGGAGAATCCACCACACGGCATAGGAAATGAATTTAAAACCCTTTGTTTCGTCGTAGCGCCTGGCAGCGATTATCAACCCGATATTCCCTTCGTTTATCAAATCGCCAAGGGTGAGGCCTTGGTTTAAGTATTGTTTTGCCACGGAAATTACAAATCGCAGGTTGGTTTTTGTCAAGCGTTCCAGCGCTTGCTTATCTCCTTCGCGTATCATTTTCGCCAGCACCGCTTCCTCCTGGGGCGATATCAAAGCAATTTTATCTATTTCATTAAAATATTTGTCGAGCGATTTATAATCACGCTGGGTAATACTTTTTGATATAACTAAATGTCTCATATTCTTTACTTATTGGCGAGATTTGCTCACCTGTTTTTTTGGTAGCTTACTGTCGTGCCTTCCAATGGACGATGCGATGTATGATAATGCTTGCCCAATACATAAAGCAGGATCATGACAAAGGCAACCACCGTATTTCTTATAAATGCGCGATTACTAAATATTTCGCTTGTGCTCCTTGCCTTGAGGGAACTTGTTGGTCTTGTCTTCATAAGTCGGTTTTACGAAATTGATTTTTTAAAAGCGACAGGCGCAGCCCATCGCCAACCATCGGCAATCTCGGGTCAGAGTCCAAATCCATAGGCTACCCGCAATCCTAAAAAATCATTTGCGCCGCCTCCGGTGTACAATTTTGAAGTACCCTCAAACCGTACCCCTGCATCTATATAGTTCCTGCCGCCGAGATTAAATAAGACACCCGCCTGCGGGGCATAAACAAAAGCTGCGGACTTGTCGGTGCCGAGCGTATTTTTATCAGTTACAAAGGCTGCCCCAGCTTCTCCCTGGATATAGACAGATCTAACCAGGAAATATTTAAGACCCGCTTTTACAGGGATAAGATGCAGATTACTTAACGGGCTGTCATTTTTGTTAAAGAAATTATTGTATCCGCTGTTTAATGTCGCATAGAGCTGATCCTTAAGAATCGGGAAGTCACCCTGCAGTGATCCGCCCAAATTCCATTCGTAATTATTTTTTAATGATCCAAGAGGGATACCTGCGTCAGCACCCACACTTAACCTGATACCTGAACCGTAAGATTCTGTTTTGCCGGCGGTTTGCGCCTTTACCTGCAGGTTAAAAAAGAAAATAAGTGTCAGTAGGGCGATTACGCCAATTTTAATTGAATTCTTCATGTTTCTGAATTGTTATTGTTAATAAAAAGTATATGCTATTTTGAAAATGCAGCCATCAGAACGATTGCATTCGGTCTGTTGCTTTATTGATTATTTTTCAATCTCTGGAGTGCAGATCCGGCTCACTAATAATCGTCCATTCACCACTTTTCTCGAGCTTTTTGTTTTCAGAAGTTATGGCGATGTACACAACACCTACCTGGCAGGTGATCATTACAAGATGAGTACACATAAACATTATTTCCATGATTTATTGGTTAAAGAGTTTTAAAATTTAATTGATGCATCTGCAATCTGTTTGCTTCCTATACTAACATGATGCCAAACCAATAAGCCACTGTTTATCAGATTTTTAGATTTGATTCTGAATAAAAATGAGTCACCTTATTTCGTTACATCACCAATATTCATACGAAATATAGAGGACATGAAAGGGTAGAATCAACGGCACATTATTGAAACAATAGAATTCTGAAGCGATAAGGGAACACAGCGTGTGAAAGAAATCAAGAAGAAATTAATAAAGAAAATCATAACTCTTGAAAATGATTTTTCGGTACTACCGTTTTACTCCTGAAATAAAATCCGTTTGTTATGCGAGCTTGCAAAATGACGAGTCCACGGAAAACCGATAATACGAAAAGACCTACAGGCTGCTTGTTACTGTCGGAATAGCAATATCAGTATAACATTATAGTTGTGGAGCAAAGTAACTTTATAGCTATTGACATAGCTGCTTCATTATATAGATACAACGATACTTTGTCAGGGATTTATAATGATTCCGTGATATAAATAAATACGGTTATTTAGTTACTTGGATAGTGTGAAACTAAGTTATCTTGCCACGCAGGTACAAAGACATATTTACCTAATTAAGATACTCGGTTTATGTTTAAGAAAAAATGATCCCGAAGGCCAACCTTCTCTTTTTCATATTCAAATTTCCCTTTGTTTTTAAGACTGCAAGATGTCTTTTTGTCCGACAAAAATTGCTGTCACAATTTTATAGTCAAACAAAAAGAATCTTGCCTTACGGTTGTTTTTTTGGGTGAAATGCCCGTAAGGGAGTGGCGGAATTTCGCAACTCATTCCTTGTTTGGATTCAATTTATTTGAAAGCCCTATTCTATAAATTAAAGTTTTTTCTTGTTGGTGAATACTTAGGGATATCAATTTGAAAATCGAAGATCTCTAACGGTTGTATTTCAAGAGCTTTACATACAGCAATTAGGCCACTAACGGATATGTTGTTTTTACCTCTGACTATTCGATACACTTGGCTATAACTGAATCCCGTTCGATCCTGAATGTCTTCCAGGCCTATCTTTTTTTGGTTAGAAATTTGCCACAATCTTGCCCTTATTGATTTTAATGACTCTTTGTCTATGAATTGATGGCCCATCGAACAAAAAGACTTTATTAAATTAAAAATAATTATTCCAAATTTGGAATAATTGTAAATTCTATTTAAGTTTGAATTTAATAATAAATAGATATTAATAATTTTTATTGCCTCCTCTTTCTGAGGCATAACTGAAGAGTCTCGTCGCTCAAAGAATGACAGCCAAGAATGCGAGACAGTAAGGAATGCCCATATCGGCTTAAGTGCATATCTTTGCCTTAAGAATAGGTATGGGTCTTACTGTAAATCCATTTTCTTGGCTGTCAACTAAGAGTGGTGGTTTGTAAGGCCCTGCCTATTTTAACAAATCCGAGACTCATTTTTTTGGCAAAGATGAGTTTAGTACGGAAGTATCCTTATTCTGAGTTTCCTAATTTTAGCGTTATTGCCATAACGTGCATTCTATCTCCATATAAAAACTCATCTGCTTCTTTCAAAAGTCGCTTTAAAAACATCATCAAGTCTCCCGATTGATAAGCTGTGTCAAACGGCGACCGAAGATCGGTTGTAGTTAATAGTTTCTCATGGTTGCCGTTTGTTTTCCCGCTGTTCCTTACGGTTAATTTTTCTCTTCACGAACTAACTCATCGATAAAATGAAGCTCAAAATGCGCTTCCCTGGAAAGCTACTGCCTTTCTGGAGGCTATTTAAATTGAAAATCAGGTCGGTAAACAGAATACATGATCCTGAATTGTATTTCGCAGGGGGATTGATATTTCTCTGGTTGCTGGTATTCATCTTAACTCATCTCAAACCACTTACTCTTTACAAATGAAAAAATGTTTACTCATTATACTGGTCTTCTGTGCCTCAGAACTAAGAGCACAGAATGTCCTGCAAGGCCGAGTTCTTGATTCTGCAAGCAATATGCCTTTGCAAGGCGCAACCGTCAGGATTAAATCCGGTGTAACCAAAACCATAACCGATGAAAACGGGAATTTCACAATTGGGATACCCGAAACCAATTCAATTTTAGTGATTGGGTACGTTGGTTATAAAAACACAGAAATTAGTTCTAACCCCTCTTTAAAAGGGCCGTTTATTATCAGGCTCTCGTCTAAACAAAATTCCTTAAGAGAATTAATCATTGTTTCAAACGGGTACCAGACATTGCCGAAAGAACGCGCAACCGGCAGCTTTGCATTATTAGACAGTGCGCTGATCAATCGGCGTGTCAGTACCAATATACTTGACCGGCTCGATGGTGTAACCAGCGGGCTAATTTTTAACCAAAACAAACCGGATCCAAACAGTTCCGATATTTCAATACGCGGACGCAGCACGTTGTTTGCGAACGACCAACCGCTCATAGTCCTGGACAATTTTCCTTATGAGGGTGACCCGGGCAACATCAACCCTAATGATGTCGCCAGTATTACAGTATTGAAAGACGCTGCTGCAGCCAGTATCTGGGGGGTCCGGGCGGGCAATGGGGTAATTGTTATCACCACTAAAAAGGGAAAACAAAATACTCCTCCACAAGTCAGCCTTAGCGCCAATGTTACCATCGGCTCCCGGCCAAACCTTTATTATACCCCCCAACTGACTTCCGCAGAATACATTGGAGTCGAAAAGTATTTGTTCAATCAAGGCTACTATTACAATATCAGCGACGGTTATAGTGCTATCTCACCCGTTGTGGCTTTGCTGCAGCAAAATCAAAATGGCGAGCTTTCAGATGCACAGTTAAATGCAGGCCTGACAGCATTGGGAAAAAACGATGTACGTACTGACATTGATAAATACATTTATCGAAAGCCTGTAAACCAGCAATATGAGGTTAGCGTTGCAGGTGGCGGCACGGCCAACCGTTATTTCATTTCTGCGGGATGGGTTAACAATTTACAAAACCTTGTGTCAGGCAGTTATAGCCGCGTCACACTTAATGCCAATAATACATATTCGATGCTTAAAGGCCGTGTCGAATGGACAACCGGATTACTCTTTACGCAGAGTAGCAGTAAGCTAAACAGCAACGGTTTTGTTCCCACAACGCCATATGAAATGCTTAAAGATGCAGCAGGCAATAATCTTCCTGTAGTTAAGGATCTGCGAACTTCTTATATCGATACTGCCGGCACCGGAAAATTGCTGGACTGGCATTATATTCCGTTGAACGATAATTACGCGAACCAGACCACAACATTAACTGATTATCGCTTCAACAATGAACTGGCCCTGAAAATTCTTCCCTGCCTGAAATTGTCGGCTTACTACCTATACGAGAAGGGACTAACCGACCTTAACCAGGATAATTCAGCAAACTCCTATTTTACAAGGAACCTTGTCAATACCTATTCGCAGGTGGATCCGGTAACCGGCAACCTTACCCAAATTGTGCCCGCAGGAGATATTGTCAATAAGGATTTCAGCAATTACCAGCTAAATACAGGACGACTTCAACTGAATTTTGATAAACAATTGGGAACGGAACACCATATTAACGTTTTGGCAGGGTATGAAATCAGCGATTATACAACTTTTGAGGACGGCTTTACGCTCTATGGCTATAATCCGGCAACAGCAACCAATGGGAATCAAAGTATTAATTTTGCAGATTACTTTCAGCAATACTACGGTTATAATACGGGTCAAATTGCGACCGGTATTACCAGCCAGGGGACCATCGACAGGAACCGATCCTATTATGCTAATGCGTCTTATAGCTATAAACAAAGGTATATAATAACCGCAAGCGCACGAAGGGATGAATCCAACCTGTTTGGTGTCAATGCCAATCAAAAAGGTGTTCCCCTTTGGTCCACGGGACTGAATTGGAAAATAAGCCAGGAACCTTTTTACAAATTCGATTTCCTGCCATTATTGTCACTGCGGGCAACCTACGGCTTAAACGGCAATACGGATAAGTCAACCACGGCTTACCTAACCACACTGTCGATCCCGGGCGCGGTAAATTTCTTCAACACCCCTTACCTGTACATTACTAACCCGCCCAATCCTTCGTTACGTTGGGAACAAGTTGGTGTTACCAATATTGGAATTGATTTCGGATTGAAGGATGACATCATTACAGGTTCAGTTGAATATTATATTAAAAATGCGACGGACCTGATTGCCAACAGCCCTGTGGCCCCTCAATCAGGCGTTGCACAATTCAGGGGTAATACCGCTGATATGCGTACGCATGGCATCGACATTTCGCTTAATCTCAAATTAATCAGAAGGCCCTTCAATTGGGATGCATTGTTCCTATTTAATTATGTAACGGATAAGGTCACGCGCTATCTTGAGAATCCAGGCTCGAACCAAAACATCGTGCAGGGTAATTACGTCAATCCGCTCGTCAATTATCCGCTTTATTCGATATTCAGTTTTCCGTCCGCCAGGTTGGATGCACAGGGCAATCCCCAAGGTTATTTAAACGGCAAGATCAGCGAAGACTATGCCTCCATAGTCAACTCAACCAATTCGTCGAACCTTCATTATAGCGGATCAGCTACACCTCAGTATTTTGGAAGCTTCATCAATAATTTTGAATACAAGAACTTTCAGCTTTCTGTAGGGATAAGTTATAAACTCGACTATTATTTCCGCAGGACCTCACTCAACTACAGCAGCTTATTCGGCGGAAACTTCAACCAGGCCGATTTCAGCAAACGCTGGCAGAAACCTGGCGACGAAAATCAAACTTATGTACCTTCAATGATCTATCCTGCCGATCCGAACAGGGATGAATTTTACACATATTCGGATAAGTTGGTTGACCGGGCCGATAATATCCGGCTCCAGGACCTGCGTTTGAGCTATACTTTGGACAAAAGGTCATTTCACGCATTGCCGTTCAGAACGATCCAGTTTTATTTATATGCCAACAACCTGGCAATCCTTTGGCGGGCGAACCATGACGGGCTCGACCCTGATTCGCCTTATGCACCACCGGCGACAAAAAGTTTGTCATTGGGGCTAAGAATTTCCTTCTAAACCAAAAACTTCAGAACATGAAAAATCTTAAACTATACTACTACTCACTCATAGCGTTAGGGCTGATTATCATCACGCACTTGTACAGTTGCAACAAGGATTTTCTTGATGCTAAGCCGAGCACATCTATTGTCGTGCCTTCGACACTTCCAGATTTTCAGCAATTGCTGGATTACGGCACAGAAAACAGGACATCTTCTTTGCCACAACTTTCCTGCGATGATTATTATATCGTAAGCTATGCAGGATGGCAGGCGGGACAACCGACTGAGCGAAATGCCTATTTGTGGAACAAAGATATTTTTGGCGGACAAATCGCACGGGCAGATTGGGATGCCCCCTATACTTCTATCTTTTATGCGAACAGTGCCATTAGCGGGCTTAATTCTTTCAAAGTAAATCCCGCCAGCCAATCCCAATACAACAATGTGAGGGGCCAGGCTTATTTCATTAGGGCGTTCGCTTTTTTTGATCTGGTTAAAAACTTCTCGCCGCCGTATGATGCATCTACATCCTCCATAGACCTCGGGGTTCCCCTGAAGCTGTCACCCAACGTCGACCAGCGCTTGCCGCGCTCAAGTGTGCAGCAGACTTATGATCAGATCATATCCGATCTAAGCACGGCCTGTCATTTGCTTAATGCAGATGTGCCTATCCAATACCGGAACCGTGCCAGTAAGCCATCCGCCTACGCGTTATTTGCAAGGCTTTATTTAAGTATGCGCAATTATACCAGGGCGGAGTTGTATGCGGACAGTTGCCTGGCCCTTTACAGTAATCTGATCGATTATAATACTGTAAACAAAACATCGACATCGCCTTTTACTTCGACGAATGATGAATCTATGCTTTGGGCACTGGAATCAGGCGGCGGTTACACCAACGTACAATACAATGCTTCATCTAACATCAATATTGATACAACATTATTGGCATCATATGCGCCAAACGATCTGCGAAGAGCCATATATTTTATTACTAATCCTTCTACCGGCCTGACGAAAGCGAGAAGGGGATATTCGGCAAATGCTGCGCCATATGTCGGAATGGCAACGGATGAGATATACCTCATTAAAGCAGAGTGCGCAGCCAGGCGGCAAGATGCGCAAACAGCATTAAATTATTTGAATACGTTATTGGTCAATCGTTTTGTAACGGGGACCTACGTGCCTTATTCAAACATTTCGGCGGATAGCGCCTTGACGATCATATTACAGGAACGGCGGAAGGAATTAGTTTGGCGCGGCGATCTTCGCTGGGATGATCTGCGAAGATTGAACAAGGAAGGGGCAAATATCACGCTGTACCGTGTTTTGAACGGAATAACCTATTCTCTGCCGCCTAATTCACCTCTCTATGTTTTCCCGATCCCGGATGATGAGATCGCACTGAGCGGGATCACGCAAAATAACCGCTAACGGAAACGCTAAATCTTAAGATAATGAAATTTAAAAAATATATACTCATCGGGCTCACCTGTATTTTGTTTAGCCCTCTTTTTTGTTTGGCCCAAGCGGATAGTTTATTTCTGCAGGGCAGGTTTGCAGATACGGCAGGGAAAAGCGGATATATAATCGAGTGCAAAATTCTCGGAGATAAAACGCCCCTTGACCGCCAGATCATGTTCACGCAAACTATCCGCACTAAAGCCGTCAATGGGAATTTCGCATGCTACCTTCCTGTCATATCGGATCAACTGGAGGTAACATTCTCTGTTGTTGATCGTGAAGGCAAATCGGCAATGATCAATAGCGGCAATAACATGGAAGCCGTTTATTCTTTCCATAAGGATGACCAGCCGGTTCTGCTGATCACCGAGGCTAAGGACATTATTTTTACCGGCAAGGGAAGTGCAAGACTGAATTGCCAGGCGAAACTCTACGGACTAAACTATTTGCCTCAATCGGCACTTGAACGCGTCAACGAGCTATCAAACAACGGCAACTATCTCACATCTTACCGGACGTATCTTTTGTTTTTAAAACAGCAGCTTACTTTTAAACGCGCAATCCTTGAAACATATCGTGATAGTATATCCAAAGAGGAATTTAACCAGATCTGGGATGATCAGAAAGGCCTTACTTATAGTGCATTTTTTTACGGCCTGCACGTTACCACCGGGCGTTATGGATCAAAAGGCACCGCAGATATGAAGGTATTTCTGAAAGAATTAGGCGAGCAACCTTCAAGCCCGGATACGAGCCAAGACGCGATCCTGTCACCTTATTATGGGAACAGCCTGTTGCTTAAAGAGGTCGTCCGGGTTCGCAATGCACCGGGTGGCGATACAACAGTCAGGCTGGACTTTGGCCAACTTTACCGCTCCGTCTGCACACATTATCAAGGTGCTTTGAAGGACCATCTGATATTCCTTAGTTTCCTGGAATTTTCAAAAATAAATGGCCGGCTTGACTCACTGGATGAAGCGCTTAACGGGATGGGTGACAACGAAAGCAAAAGACATTTATTGGAATGGAGATCAAAGGTCGCTACCGGAAGTCCGGCCTTTGCTTTCGAACTTCCAAACGAATCCGGCAAAACGGTAAGACTAAAGGATTTGCAGGGGAAGATTGTCATTTGCGATTTTTGGTTTACGGGTTGTGAGAACTGCATCCGCATACCACCGGCGATGGCTGCAGTATGTAAAAAATATGCCGGTAACGGTAAGGTCGTGTTTCTAAGCATCAATGTTGACAGGCAAAAGAAATGGTGGGATTTTGGTTTGAAACAAGGCGTTTACACTATTCCGGGCGCGATTCATCTATCTACCTTCGGTGAGGGAATGAGTCACCCCCTTTTGCAATATTTCAATTACACATCGTTCCCACAATTGCTGGTCATCGGGCAGGATGGGAAGGTCATTTCTTCATTTCCCCCCGATCCAAGAATTGATCAGGGTAAGGCGCTAATAGAAATGATCGACAGGCATTTATAAAATAAACCAATAAAGCCGGCATGATCCGGCTTTATTGATTCCAATGAATTATTATGGATTATATACCGCATCACTTGCACCAGGGTACGGTGTAATAGCGTAATGCATTGGGTTGCTGATCGGAAACGAATTGGGTATTCCGGTTGCAGTAGATTCTACTGCGCAGGCATCAGGTGAAGAAGTGCCGTTGCAATCGTCCACAACATCCGGTAGCCCGCTGGTTAGCAATTGGTAATTTGTACCATCATTCGTCCAGTATTTGGTAGAGAAAGGGGCTTTTTTTGGTGCATTGGTAAACGCACTGAACCCGATTGCCAAAGCACCTACCAAGAGGCCTACGGCTATTTTTTTAATATTGTTCATTTTTTTTAATTTTTAAAATTGATTTTCTTTTGCTGAGCCACAGTGCAAGGAGGGCAATGGCGATGAAGGCCAGGTTAAACCAGATATGCTGCGTCCAGCTTAATGTTTCGATGACCCCGCCACAGTGACAGGGCAAAGTTTTTGCCCATAGCAACATACTCAGTATGTAGCCAGTGAACGAAGTCATAACGGTAATGAACGCATACAGACCCAATTTATATGCCTTCGGAATGATCATCAGAATCGCTATCAAGATTTCAGCAGCAGGGACGAGCCAGGAAATAGATCCGGCAAAGCCGCCGATCAATTCTACTCTTGAAAGCCCTTTCAGAAATCGGCGATGCTCCAGTATTTTGCTATAAGCAGTGTATAAAAATAAGAATACACAGATTAAACAAATGCTGAAGATTAACCATTCTTTCGTCTTCTCTGTAAGCTGAAACCTTGTTTGTTTTTTGATCATACTTTCCATGATAATCGGCATTGGTATACCCATCAATTTTGATACAGGGCTGCAAAAAGTTTATATTTGTTTTGCGATTATTTTGGTTCGCCTTTCAGGTGGGCCTACCGGGAATGGCCTGTCTGCTACAGATAGGTCTTTCTCATGTTATGAATCACTGCCTGGTGCCACCCGGAAAAAGTGCAAATTTTCGAAGGTGGGCAATCGTATCTACAACTCTCTTTAGGGCGTGGGAGCAATTAAAAATGGGATGGTCATATACCAGCCAAGGTATCGCAAACAATACGGTATAGGTCTTGGCAAAATGGATGTATAGCTTCACAATAGCAGCCAATAGCGTCGCGTTGAACACGATCCATTCAATGCTCATGATTTTCGCTGTAACAAACATTTTCATCTCTTTACTTTTTCCTTATTCGCTCCTTTTTCCGACGATACACCTGGGTAAGGCCCGCCCGGTTCTTGATTTGCACTTATCGCTGTGCTTGCGTCCCTTGCGATGAATCCGGCTAAAATCTTACCAGTACCTGCCGGTTTTTGCACTATTAACGGTTCGGTTTTTAAGGGACCGTCAACTTAGCTCCACTCGCTTCTATCCCGCAGGGGAACCGCGGTATGAAAATTAGGTACTCCCTTTTTACTTGCACCTACTATCGTAACGGCATGTATATCATTTGATCTGAAGTTTGCTTATTCAAATGTATAGTCGCTTAGGTGACAAAAATTGGCACTGTGTATGCTTTTTCTAAAAAATCAGGATATAATAGATTTTGATCCCTTCTTTATATTTGCATAGCACCGCATCCACAAAATTAGCACAGCAGGCAAACCGTCAAGGGTATACAAGCGGCGCGGTGATTAAAAAGAAAGGCAGGGCCGCCCTTGACAGTTTCCCTGCTTGCTGCTGCCAGTTGTTTAAGCGTTGCAATGAGTTGGTATGTGCTGGATTTATTTATGCTTGCCTGTAATAATCGCAGAAGCAAAGCGTCATAAGAAGACTCCGGGCGCAAGCCCGGCCGTATTTACAAATTACCTGGCTTTGGCTGATTGGTTTCTGTAAATTCGGCAACCCCTCACCGGCCAGTTTATTCGCCGGGACGCCCTTCTGAAGTTATTGCGGAAGATCAGTGATTACCCGGTCTGATTTCACCTTCACATTGGTTACAATGAAGGCCGGACTATCCGAAAAGAGGAATGTTACTCCTCAACAAGCTGTCAAAATTCTCGAACAAAATGGCTTAAAAATAAGTGAAAAAGAAGCCGAAGAAATCTTGGATTTCTTATATTTTTTAGGTAAATTAAGTGTAAATCAATATTTTAACAAAGACAAAAAACAGTAATTTAAAATACCCTCTATTATGAATTCTGCCTACTTATACGTGCGGGTCAGCACCGATGAACAAAAAAGAAAAGGATACTCTTTGCCTGAGTAGGAAGATCGGCTATTGCGTCACTGCGAACAAAATAATATCGAGGTTAAGGGGATTTTCCGGGAGGATTACTCTGCAAAGAACTTTAATCGCCCGGAATGGACGAAGCTTTTAAGTATCCTTAGAAACAGGAAGAAAAAAGACCAGGAAAATGTACTTTTTATAAAGTGGGATAGGTTCAGTCGTAATATAGAATTTGCTTATCAAATGATCGGCATTCTGCGTAGTCACAATGTTCAGGCAATGGCAATTGACCAGCCTATCGATTTTAAGATACCGGAAAGTACAGTCATGCTTGCAGTCTATTTGGCCGTTCCTGAATCCGAAAATACCCGGAGAGCATTGAATACTCTAACAGGAATGCGGAGAGCAAGAAAGGCGGGACGCTGCGTATCAACGGCACCTAAAGGTTATCAAAACCTATCCCACCCGGACGGTCGAAAATACATTGCTCCAAAACAGCCCGAAGCTGGTTTAATGAGGTGGGTGTTTAATGAATTGGCAACAGGAAACTACAGTGCGGAACAAGTACGAAAAATGGCTTATGCTAAAGGTTTAAAATGTGAACGCAACAATTTTTGGAAAATCATACGCAATCCCATTTATTGCGGGACAATAGTAGTTCCCCCTTACGAGGACGAAGAAATTCAATTTGTCAAAGGACAGCATGAACCGCTAATCTCTGAAGGCCTGTTTTATGAGGTTCAGGATGTTTTAAACGGCAACAAAAAGAAAACCTTAATCAAGGCCGTTTCAACAGACATGCTACCTCTTAGGGGCTTCCTGGAATGCCCAGACTGCCATCGTATGCTCACAGGCAGTGCGTCTAAAGGCCGCCGCGGTAAATATTTCCATTATTATCACTGTACAAGTGGTTGTAAGTGCCGTTTTAAAGCTGCGACCGTAAATGAATATTTTGAGAATGAATTACTAAACTTCCAACTTGCGCCTGGCATTGGCGAACTGTACAAACGCGTTGTGATGGATATTTATCAATCAGAACAGAAGGGTGATTTAGATGAGCGTAAAGATATATTAGCTGAAATTGAGCGTCAGGAAAGCTTGTTGTCAAACGCGAGGAAACAAATTGCTGCGAATGACATTGAACCGGATGATTTCAAAGCGATCAAAGCCGATTGCAATAAAGCCCTGAAATTATTGGAAGACAAATTGGAAAACTTGCCAAGTAAAAGTGATAACTTAAGAACGATTGAAAGCTTGCTTGATGTTCTAATTACTAAGTTTTCAGACATACAAATGCATTTCAAAAGGTCATCAGTCTCAGAAAAGCGCAAATTGATCGGTTCGATGTACCCTAAAAACTTGTGTTTTGATGGTATAGGACATCGAACCCCTTACCTTAGCGCGCCACTTTCTCTTATCTTGCAGATTAATAAGCAGTTACGAGGCATAAAAAAAGGGGAAAAGTTATCTTTAAATAACCTTTCCCCTTTGGTAGCCCGTAGGGGAATCGAACCCCTGTTTCAAGAATGAAAATCTTGCGTCCTCACCCCTAGACGAACGGGCCTTGTTTGAATGCGGATTGCGAAATGTTAAATTCGAAATTTCGTTCCGCATTTGACATTCCGATTTCCGAAATTTCTATTCAATGTGGGCGCAAATATAATAAGATTGCGGTATTTGGCAATCCTTCAAAAGTAAAATTGACAGTAAGTTTGTTCAGGCAGCTAATACGTTCCTGTATTTGAGCGGGGTGGTTTTGTAACGGGTGCGAAAAAGCCTGATGAATGAGCTGGTGCATTTGAAGCCCACCATATTTACGATCTCATAAATTGGATACTCGGTTTTGGTGAGCAACAGCTGCGCTCGCTGCAGCCTTAGTTGTATAAGGAACTGGTGCGGCGACTGGTCATAAGCCAGTTTGAAAGTCCGCAGTAAATGATTGACCGAAAGACAGGCATGATCTGCCAGGCCATCGAGATTCACATTGCGGTTATAGTTGGCGTATAAATATTCTTTTGCCAGGTTAAGCCGACGAAGTATTTCGACCCGGGTGCTGTAATGCAGGAAATTAAGGTTGCTCGCTTTGTTCAATATCTCCTCGTTGTAAATACGGTAATAGCTTGACAGGCAACGGCTCAAATATTCATTTAACTGCTGCTCGTCGTGCCCACCGTTATCGAGGTATTCCTTCAGTTTACTTACGGCGTGTTTGATCTCCATCCGGAAAGGATAAATGGTTTCGGCCAGCTCGGGCAGGATGACGGCCAATTCACCATGAGCATTGATCAGCAAATTATCGTCAAAGGCGTGGCTTAAATAAAAATCATTCAGGAACTCTTCACCAAATTCGATCGCAAATACACATTCGGGTATAAGCGAGCCGAAATTGCTGGTGAACGGCACCCCTTTATTCAAAACGATAAAAGAATCGTTTTGAATATACAGCTGACGACGGCCAACGGTACAAAGATCGCTCCCCCCGAAAACGAATCGCAGGGTAAAACCTTCTGTAACCTGGGCCGACGGACGGGGTACAGTTGTGCTAACTATCCTGCATTTATTACTCAGTACTTTGATGTAATCCATAACGGTGAGTGGTTATAAAGTGCTCACTATAAAGTTACTGAGGTGGAATTAGCACATTATCACCCCAATAGGGGGATTTTTAAAATTAAATTCTTAGTTATGCATGTTTTGCAGTTCGTATGTCGTTTTCGCAAGCTCTGCAAGCACATGCAAGACCGACATTTTGAGGTTTTTGAAGTCGCTGCTGTTGGTTTGCACGGCAAATGCCATTTTGTATTGGGGGAAATAATACATCTCGGTCATGTAACCGGGAAAGAAACCGCTGTGGCCAATAAAAGTGCCGTATTTTTGCGATTGGTGGATAATAACACCTAATCCGTAGTTGGTATTCGGGCCGAGCATTTTGGCCGGCACGCCCTCTTCCATAGTGGGAAGCATCGATGGGTCAAAAGCCTTTCCTTCATATAATAATTTGCACCATATAGCCAGGTCCTTGCTGGTAGAATAGATGCCACCACCGGTCCATTCAAATTGCGGGTTGATAATAAATTCGCCATTATCGGCAATCACCTCGCTTTTACCGCCGAAGGGATTGTCCTTCCCTGCATAACCCTGTACCAGGCCTTTGAGCGTGCGCTTATCTGACGGGAGGGTTTGGGTAAGATGAAGCGGTTTCAATATGCGTTCGTGCAGCAGATCGTAATATTTCTTACCGGTAACCTGCTCAATGATCATGGCCAGCACGATGTAGTTGGTATCGGCATAATCCCATCCCTCGCCGGCTTTAAACAGGGCTTTCTCATCAAATACATAAGCCAGCTCTTCTTCGGGTTTCCATACTTTGCCCGGATTGGCGGAAAGATCTTTGGTAAATGCATCCTTAAACTCATATCGCATAATACCGCTGGTGTGATTCATCAGCATTTTAATGGTAATATCCTGCGCATTGGGCAGCCGGTTAAACCAGACATAGTGCCCCAGGTATTTTGATATTTTATCGTCAAGATTGAACTTCCCTTCTTTGATCAGCTGCATGGCGATAGCCGAACAATAGGTTTTACCCACGCTGCCCTGCATCATCCAGGCATCGGGTGTCATGGGAATATGGCGAGCCGAATCGGCCACGCCAGAAGCTATGGCGATTACTGCATTATCAGGTAAAACAATACCCGCATTCAGGCCGGGAAATTTGCCTTCTATACAAAGGGAATCAAGTTTAGCTTGCAACTTTTGCTTAAGCGCCTCACGTTGTGCAAATGCGATAAATGAAAGACAGCTGAGTGCCAGTAACAAAATGGCACTGTGCATGACCTTGGGTTTGTTCATACCACCAAGTTAACCCATTTGCCAAACAAAATAAATCACCCATTTGGGGTGAAAACATTATATCAGTTTGTTTTCCTTCGCGGTTTTTATCGCGTCGGCCTTTGAGTTCACATCCAGCTTCAGGTAAATGTTTTTGATGTGACTGCGCACCGTTTCCAGGTCGATGAACAGGTCGCGCGCTATCTGGCTGCGGCTTTTGCCATCAGCAATTTGTTCCAATATCTGTGTTTCGCGTTTCGATAACGGCGATTCCTGGTTACGCTGAAATGACCGGATAACCATCCGGGCGATATTGACGCTCATAGGGCCGCCGCCTTCCTTCACTTCCCGGATCGATTCCACGATCTTGCTGGCAGGCGTATTCTTGGTCATGTAACCAGAAGCACCGTTCGCCAACGCTTCAAATATGGTCTTCTCCGATTCGTAAACGGTCAGGATCAGGATATAAGCATGAGGAAGCAATCGCTTCAATTTCGGGATGGCCTGGATGCCATTGGTTCCGGGCAGCTCAATGTCCAGTAAGATGACGTCGGCCGAGTCATCGGCGATGGTTTTCGCCGCCTCATCAAACGAAGCATAGCTGTTCACTACCTGGTAGCCTTCCGTCTGCCCGATCAGTAAGGCATAGCCCTCACGGATGATCTGGTCATCCTCTATCACTACAATTCTGATGTCTCTGGCCATTTTGCCCTAATTTAATGTAACCTTATGGTTTATTTTTACCGTCAATCCTATAAATGTACCTCGTCCTTTTTCCGAATTGATATCAATACTGCCGCCGATGCGTTTGGTGCGGGTAATGATATTGTTGATGCCCTGGCCCTTATACGAGCCGTTTTGTGTAAAGCCGCAGCCATTGTCGCTCAAGCTTATCTGGATGTTGTCGCGGTCGGCATGTTCCAGGTTAATGATCACCCGGGTGGCATGCGCGTGCTTGAGGATATTGTTCAGCAGCTCCTTGAATATCATGGGCAGGTTGCGGCTGTACTCCATGGGCAGCTTTATCCGGTTATGCGATTCGTCGATGCCGTTAAATTCAAACTCGACTGCCGTATCCAGGAACAATTCGTTGCCAAAATCGCGGATGTGATTCAATATTTCGTAAAGGTTATCGCTCTTCGGGTCCAGCGCCCAAAGTATATCTTTGGTACCGTTATAAAGCGAAGAAGCGTTTTGCCTGATCTGTTCCAGCAGCTTCTTCTGGTCGCTTTGTTCCGGGTCCATTTTGGTGCCCAGTATTTCAGAAAGCACCGTGATGCGGGTTAGCTTATTACCCAGTTCATCGTGAAAATCCTCAGCGGTTTGCTGGCGTATTTTCAGGTTTTCCTCTCGACGTGTCGCCTCAAGGACACGCTGCCTTTTTACTTTCAGGCGGTAGCGATAGTTTTGGATGATAAATCCGATCAATACAAAAAAGGCGATACCCGCTACCCTGAACGAGGCTGTTTGATAAAACGCAGGCGTGATGGTAAACGAAAATTTCGCCGTATTCTCTGACAGCACCCCATTGGCCGAAATAGCATTTACCTCAAACGTGTAACTTCCCGGCGGGAGCGAAGGATAGTCGACCACATCATTGTTCACCGGCGCCGAAAAAGAACTATCCAGGCCTTTCAGTTTATACCTGTAGGTAATATTATCCGGATCTTTCAGGTCGACACCGCGGAACCAGATGGCCAGGTGATTTTGATCGTGCGATAAAGTAGCGCCATCATTCAGCGTCATGCTGTTTAGCCACCCTGCCGACGAGCCCAACTGGGGAACCAGTCGCGCGATCTGTATGGTCACGTGCGGGGCGGTCGGCTTATCGAGTTTCGAGTTCGCGTTATAGATCACGGCGCCCCTGGTGGTGCCGATCCACACTTTATTGTTTTCGACAAACGCCGCATTTTGATTGGACTCGAGAATGAGTGATTTCCGGTTGGTATTGCCCGTAACGCTAAATATATGGCTGCCCGTATCAAACGAAAGCCGGTTCACACCTCGCCCGGTGCCGGCCCATACCACGCCATTTTCATCAGTCACCAGGCTGTATATGGTATTTGAGTTCAGCCCATCCTTCAGGCTGTAGTTTTTGATCCAGCCTGTATGACGATCCCACGCGAAAATGCCGCGGTCGTCCGTGCCGAACACGATGTTGTCCCGGTATTTGATCATGCAAAAAACGGCAGAAGTTCGCAGTTCATTAACTTTAAAACCTTTAACCAGCTGTTTGTTGACGAACAGGGCCACGCCGTCGTTAGTGCCTACTAATACGGAGTCCTTTCCTAATGTGATAATGGATGACGAAAAGCGGTAGAAATTGGCCACATGCTTGGTCTCGCCGTTTTCCATATAAAAGCAGCCGCTGGGTGTGGTGACCCAAAGTAAGCCCGAAGCATCTTCAGCAATACCGTTGATGGGATAATTGTAAAGTTCTCTAACTCTTTTTGCCGCTTTGCCATCATAACTCCAAAGTCCATCATGAGTGCCGATCCACAGCGTTCCTTTGCTGTCGGTCAAAAGAAACTGAATCCGCCGCAGGTTAGCATCCTGTTGATGCAGATCGACAGCGGATAAATTTTTTCCGTCGTAACGCATCAGGCCGCCACCGTCTATACCCAGCAAAATATTGCCCTTTTTATCTTTGCTGATACCCATTACCACCTCGTTTGCCGACATGCCCTGCGACCGGTCGAGCATTACAAATCGCTCGCCTTCATAGCGGTACAGGCCGTTTCCCTGCGTGGCGAACCAAAGATTATTATCGGCATCTTTATAAACATCCGCTATCGCGTTATCGGTGAGGCCGTTGATAGAGGTAAAGTGCGTTACCTGGTGATTCTTGATAGAATAAGCGCCAATGGTTGTCCCTATCCACAAGCTGCCATCAGCATCCAGTGTGCTGCAAAGCAAGTACGAGCTGAGGGCAATAGAAGCGATGGCTTTGGCCTCGAACGGTTCCAGTTTCCCGTTATCGACGGTATAAACCGACGTGTAGGTTTGCAGGAAAAGCTTTTGCTGATCAGACTTATCGAACAGGATGCGCGCGACATAAAAGGATTTCTCTGCCGCCGGGTAGTCTACTACTTTTTGCCATCGTTTATGATCGAGATAATACAAACCTTTTTGGTAGATAGAGGCGTATATTCTGCCCGATTTATCCGCAGCAACGCAGGTAAGGTGACGTTTGATAGTATCCTGCACCCACTGCAGCTTCACCGTATCACCGGTTACTTTGAATAATCTGCCCCCAATACCTGCCCATATATTGCCGCTGCCATCCTGCACAATATTGCGTACGCGCCGGTTATCGAGGCTATCCGGCAACTTGACAGTCACCAGCTTATTATTAACCCTTTTAACCAGACCGTTTTGTGTGCCGAACCATTGGTTATTATCCCGGTCGGTAAAAACGCAGTCGACAAAGTTGGTAGGAAGGCCATTTTGACGGGTATACGAAATAAATTCTTTACCATCAAACCGGCAGGCGCCGCCATAGGTGGCTATCCACAAACGGTGCTCGTGATCCAGCGCGAGGCTGTTGACCTGCGATTCGAGGAGTCCGTCCTGGATGTCATAATGGGTGAAGGCATACTTTTGTGCGCTGCCGGTTGATGCGGCCAGGATGAACACAAAAAAGCAAAGCACCCGGCCAATACCGGGCGACAAATATCTTTTAGCTATGTTCAAATGGTTAGTCAAAAGCCTGCTCACCTAAATGTACTATCAAATTACGTCTATTTAAAAAATAATTGACTCACCCTAATGGGGTGATTCATCAGTCTACAGTGAAACGACTGAGCCAAAATATACCTAATATTGCGTATGGGAAGAGAACATAGTTACAATTTGACCATCACCTGGACCGGCAACCGCGGTACAGGCACCAGCGACTACCGCGCTTACGACCGGAATCACACCATACAGGCCCCGGACAAAGTCGAGATTGCAGGTTCATCTGACCCGGCTTTTCGGGGCGATAAAACACGGTATAACCCCGAAGAATTTTTGGTTGCTGCGTTATCAACCTGTCACATGCTGTCTTACCTGCACGTTTGTGTTTTGAATGGTGTGGTAGTAACCAATTATACCGATAATGCTGCAGGTACCATGGCCGAAACACCCGACGGGGGCGGACACTTTACCGAAGTGATGCTGAATCCGGTAGTGACTGTTAAAGACGCCTCGATGATTGAAAAAGCTAACGAGCTGCACCATAAGGCAAGTGAGCTTTGCTTTATCGCAAACTCGGTCAATTTCCCGGTGAAGCATAGCCCAACCTGCGTAGCGGAATAATCAAAGCTCAACCGGTTTCATCTTAGGTACCAGGAAATGCATGATGCACCAGGCCAGCAAGTAGGCGGAGCCACATACCACGAACATGATGTAGTAGGCGATCTCAATGTGATGAATCGCCCGGTAATGCACAAACATATTTTTTTGGACGAACAATGATAGGAACACGCTGCCTACTGAACCAAACATGCCGCCAAGGCCCGTTACCGCCCCGACCGTTCTTTTAGGAAACATATCAGAAACCGTTGTAAAAATATTGGCGCTCCAGGCCTGGTGAGCAGCCGCAGCAAGCCCAATGATTAGTACAGCCAGCCACATGTTCAATTGCCCCAATACCTGGGCAAACACAATCGGAACCACGGCGAAAGCGTAAATAAGCATCGATATTTTCCGGGCCCTGAATACAACCCATCCCCGGTCAATCAAACTT
>Ga0206934_1031_pt1 | contig 41769 bp, 32 predicted proteins | sample Alteio_BWOrgHeat_16_FD_152932 | JGI IMG/M metagenome (GOLD analysis project Ga0206934, IMG submission 152932) | Enriched cells from forest soil in Barre Woods Harvard Forest LTER site, Petersham, Massachusetts, United States -... | ecosystem: Environmental > Terrestrial > Soil > Temperate forest >...
TCTTCGTAGCCGTGACCTTTAGGTCACGGTATGTGTCGCCTTTCGACCGTGACCTAAAGGTCACGGCTACAAGTCCAATTACACCCAGTGGCAGCAAGAAAGGATCGACTTTCAAAATTCGGTGTCTTGACTGAACAAAAAAGACAGCAGAAACAAGCGTTGAGTATAAGAACACGACAAGTATAAGCGAACGCAGTTTATTATCTTTGATGCAATAAAGACCATAAAATCCAAACAGCAGCATTAATACCCCAACAATCCGAAACGCTGTCGCCATGCCTTGATATTGATAGTGGAATTGTTCACCCATAATGGGACGCCCGAACCAATGGTACCATACTTTTTTCAGATCGAGCATAAATGCTTCGCTGGGATGATTAATGATCCATTGCTCAGCAAGTTGAAAACGGTATTTATCCAGATCGATCGCGTCATGCGTTTTCGCATATTCGGAAGTTTCGGCGAATTCCTTCATGCTTTCAGCGTTAGGCGAATTTGCGCGAAATTCACCAGTCGCAACAGGATTATTTCCCTCATAAAGATTCATTCCCGAATTGGCGCTCACCAAAACAAATTGGTGGAATGTGATATAATTTCTATATGTCCATGGTGCAACAACAGCAAGCGAGATGAGAACTGTTATCGCTATTCCACCCCATGTATTTTTCGATCTATTCCAAAAAAGAAGCCATCCTCCGAATAGGACGCCGCCGATGAGAATGTCTGGCCGCAACAGCAGCTGAATACCAGCAAGAATGCCCAACTGAATCCAACCCCGATTAGAAGGATTGATTGAAAGCACATAAAGCAGATCGACGGTTAGTGCAAGAAGGAGGATATTCAACGAATTTGGATCGAGCGTATAAGAAAGGATCCAAAATGGGATGTAAAAACTAAGTGCTGTAAAAATGAGAAGCCCAACACCTGCTGTTGAAAACCTTCGGAAGAAATGATATAAAGTGAAACACGCTGCTTGCAAAAAAAGCACATTCATGATCTGAATACTGCGTTCGCCTAATCCAAAAAATAGGAACGGAACTTGAAGATAAACATAAAGTGGCGTTACATAACAGGATGGTAGAACCTTGCCCGTTAAGGGGTATTCAAACACATAGTCTAAACCCGCAACTATATTTTTTGCAACAAGATACGGCTCGCCAAAAAAACTGGGTGCATGAAGGTTTTTAAGCTGTATAATGAAGGCGACGAGCGCGATTACAAGCAGAATTTTCCGCTCGCCGAAACGGTCGATGGATCGGTTGACCTTGTCGCTCACAATATGGGCAATAATACTTCCACACGGCGGCTGGCGAGAACTTCAAGCAACTCTGCTTCGGCCGAGTCACCGCAAATGTTCAACAAACGCGCATGGACTAATTCAGCGCCGAGGGGCAAATCCCTATTTAGCATTGTACGTACGTAATTCTCGCTATAACCATCGCCGGTTTTTTCTATGATTAATGTAACTTCCCTTCCAATTTGCGATTCGTAAAACGCTCGAAGCTTCTTTTCGGATATCATTCTCAAAGACCGATTGCGTTCGCGGCGAATATGAACTGGCACTACTCCTTTCATTGTAGAAGCCTTCGTTCCTGGGCGCTCACTATACGTAAAAACATGCAAGTACGAAAGATCGAGCGATTCGATAAATTCACAAGTCTCTCGAAAATCCTCATCCGTCTCGCCCGGAAAACCGACGATGACATCAGCACCAATGCAAGCGTTTGGCATCAAATTTTTTATACGTCCCACCAAAGTCCAATACGTCCCAGTTGAATAACGCCGCTGCATCAGACGCAATATCATGTCGGAACCCGATTGCATCGGAATATGAAAATGTGGACAGAGTTTCTGTGATGAAGCAACAAGGTCTACGATCTCGTCGGTCAGCAGATTTGGCTCGATGGAACTGATTCGAATGCGAGCTGTGATCTCTGAATCGTTCTCAAGCGCCAAAGCAATATCGTAAAAACTTGTGCCAGTCTTTCTGCCAAAATCGCCGACGTTCACGCCGGAAAGTATGATCTCGTGGAAGCCTTCGTGGGAAAGATTTCTCGCGCGTTGTACGATCTCCCCTATTTCCGCCGAGCGTGACGCGCCTCGCGCATCGGGGATGGTGCAAAACGAGCAGTTGTAATCGCAGCCATCCTGAACTTTCAGAAAAGCACGAGTGCGGCTATCCGAATCGCTGGATGTACCAAAATGGAAATCGGTAGCTTCCTCAATTTCAGATGCGAAGATCTTTGGTCCGGCCGATCTATCAAAATTCCCGACATATTTCAGAACATCGAATTTCTCTTTTGCTCCGAGCACGAGATCCACACCATCGATGCTTGCAATTTCTTCGGGACGAAGCTGGGCATAGCAACCCGTGACAATAATATACGCTCCAGGAGATTCACGCGCTGTCCGCCGGATAATTTTTCGGCATTCCTTTTCGGCGTTTTCTGTCACCGAACAGGTGTTGAGCAGAAAAACATCGGTTTGCTCGCCAAATGGAACAGGCTCGAAGCCACGCTCGGCAAAAGAGGACGCCAGAGTGGATGTTTCGGCATAATTGAGCTTGCATCCTAATGTATGAACCGAAACTCGGGGTTTTGTGGTAGATGGCGGCATTCATCTTCGGGAACGCCTTCATCCCTCAAATTGTGCCTTTAGGATGCTTTTCGGCAACTGAAACGGAATTCGAATGTTCCGTATGAGCATGTTACCTTATTCAGCCATATTATGACCCTTCGACACAGCATCTTTAGCGGCATTTTTCGTCATCTTGTTCTGCTTTTCAGCGGACTTCCGATTTTGCTCCTCGCGTGGGGATGTTCATCCGGGCGCTCGACGTATTCATCGAACGTCGTGAGTAATGTGCAGGAGTTCGATGTCGCTGGAATTCATGTTATCATGCATCAATCGACTTCAGCACCGGTCGTTAGCGCGATCCTTTTCATTCGCGGCGGCGAAAGTGCAGCCCCGCCGGATGAGCCGATCTCAAATGAATACTTCACCATGAATGTGGCTGCCGCGAGCGGAAGCCAGCGTATAGACAAAGTACATTTTCGGCGCAAAATGCTGAGCATGGGCACCGGTATCCGAGGCGAAGATGGCCGAGACTATTCCGCGCTTAGCATGGAATGTACCCGCGAGAACTTCGATACATCCTGGGCCTATTTTACCGATGTGATGCTGCATCCGGCATTTGATCCGGTCGAATTCGATAATTTCAGAAAGAATGCCTTGCTTGGCGTCGCTTCTCGAAGTACCGATGCTGATGTCTATTCCAACATCGTTGCCGATTCGATCTATTTTGCCGGGCATCCTTATGGCAGGACGATGACGGCGGCAGACGTTCAAAAAGAATCCATCCCGTTAATGCAAAAACGATTTCGGTCGCTAATGGTGAAATCGCGTTTTCTTCTTTCCGTTGTGGGAAATATCTCACGCGAAGAGCTGACAGAGAAGATCAACGCAACCATCGCCAGCCTTCCGGAAGGAAGTTACACACCGATCGCGATCGAACCGCCTGCGAAAGCATTTTCGCCCGGGGCGTATTTCCCACCGTTTGCTCGCAAACTGCCAACCGATTATATCGTCGGAACGTATCTGGTCCCATCCAAAGGCGATTCGGATTATTATGCCTATCTCCGATTACGTAACTTTTTTGGTGGGTTTCTCTTCAATCATATTAGAGTCGAGCGTAACCTTGCCTACGCGCCGAATGTGGATGACCGCGATGGGAGGACGTCTGTTGGACTTATCACTGTGCAGACGCCTTATGTCGATAGCGCGATCAAGATCATTTATAACGACGTGGATTTTTTTCAGCAGAATCAGATACGAGAATCGGCGATCCGCGAGGGCGTGGCCGGCTGGGCTACGCGAAACTACCTGAGCACCGAAACAACGGCACAGCAAGCCGTGAGCCTCGGTCAGGCTGTGCTCACAACCGGCGACTGGCATAATGCCTTCATAGATTATGACAAACTGGCAAGCGTAACACCGGCACAGCTACAGCAAGCAGCCATTAAGTATCTCAGGAATTTTAATTGGGTCATCGTCGGCGATACAACGGGAATAGATAAATCGCTTTTAGAATCGAGATAAAAAAGGGCTGCTCTAGGCAGCCCTTTTTTCAATATGTTATTTTTTGTTGGAAGGGTGTGGCGGCATAGGCGGTGGAATCGGGGGCGGAACCATACCTGGCCCACCGGGCGGCATTCCGCCTGGAGGCATTCCACCGGGGCCACCTGCCATCGATGGCGGCATGGGATCGGGAACCTGATTCGAGATCGCGGGGATCGTCCGGAGATACAGGTACATACTCGCGAGATCGGCATCGGTCATCTCAGAGAACCAATTCCACGGCATCGGTGGAAGCATTCCGCGACCAGAACCCATCATCTTACCGCTCTTAAGTGCAGCGATAAATTGCTCTTGCGAATATTTGCCGATGCCTGTTGCAGAGTCGGGAGTAAGATTAGCTGTAAAGCTAACGCCCCATGGGCCACTCCAGGCAGTCATGGTCATGCTTCCCGCTGCCATCCAGGGTGGCTGGATCGGGGCCTGACCTGGAATCGGGAATGAGGCGGGATGACCGGAGAGCATTTTTGTCATATCCGGCGATGGGCCTTGCGGTCCCATGGTCCACGGGGTATGGCAATCGTTGCATCCAGTGGTCGTGACGAGGTATTTTCCACGCTCTACCGTGCCCATCGCAGCAATGGAATTGGTGGAATCCATGCCCGGCCCGCTTCCGCTCTTCGAGGCACAGCCGATCATCAGCGTAGAAAGTGCTATCGCCGCAAACCCGCCAAATAAGGACGAGCTAAGCGACACATTAAAAGTTTTGAACTTCATGTTTTGTAATGAGAAATTAGTTGAAAACAGGACAATGCTTGTTCTACAAGCGACAAGTATAGTACAAATATACCACTTTTGGAGTGGCTGGGACGAAAAAGCATTTTGATAAAACGCATTTCGGCCGAGCCTCGATTCTTTTTCGTAAATTGCAAGCATTAATTCTCATTTTTTAAATGATTCTTCTTGAGGTTATCCTCGTCCTGATCCTTGTTTTGATGAACGGCTTTTTCGTGACGGCAGAATATGCCGCTGTCAAGTTGCGATTAGGCCAGATAGACGAGCTTCTTCAAAAAAAGGATGCCCGTGCGCTTGCAGCAAAACGTGTGCAGGATAATATCGACTCATTCCTTTCCGCAACGCAGGTGGGAATAACATTAGCGAGTTTAGCGCTGGGCTGGATCGGCGAGCCATTTATGTCCCATTTGCTCGAACCGCTCTTCACGCTTCTAGCAATTTCCTCGCATGTGGCGGATTCGATCAGCTTTGCATTAGGATTTCTGATCCTGACGTGTTTGCATATCGTCTTAGGGGAACAAGTTCCCAAAGTACTTGCGATCAATTTCGAGGTCGATGTTGCACTGGCAACGGCGAAACCGCTCACCATTTACTACCAGTTCTTCCGACCGCTAATATGGTTCCTTAATAAAATGGTGAGCCTTGCTCTTCAGATATTTGGACTGCCAAAAGCATCCGAAGAAGGCGGACACACACGCGAAGAGTTGATGGGAGTTATCATGGAGAGCACCCGTGATGGAGTCGTAAAACGAGGTGAACAAAACATGATCGAATCGCTTTTCGATTTTCGTGATACGAACGTGCGGGAGATCATGGTTCACCGCTCGGAAGTCGTATCGCTCGATCTCGATCTCGATCCGAGAGAGATCCTTCGCATCATCGAAGAGGAAGGATATTCGCGTCTGCCCGTTTTTCGTAATTCGCTCGATGAGATCACTGGAGTGCTTCATGTGAAAGATATTTTGCCTGCCATCTCGCAACTCGAACGATTAAGCGTGCCAAGCCGCGAAAGCGAAGAGGAATTTTTTACAGTAATGAAACGCGCACTCCGGCCTGCCTTATTTGTAAGCGAGACGCAGCCCATTCCCGATCTTCTTCTCGATTTCCAAAAAAATCGCGTTCACATGGGAATTGTTGTAAGCGAGCATGGCGGTGTCGAGGGCATTGTAACGCTCGAAGATATTTTGGAAGAATTGGTCGGCGAAATCCGGGATGAATCCGATACCGGCGAAATGCCAGATGTGATCGAATCCGGTAACGTGATCTTTGTCGATCCAACGATAAGCATCGCAGATTTTAATGAGCGTTTCGATGGCCGCTTTCCCGTGCTCGAAGAAAGCGGTGATTATCAAACCGTCTCAGGATACGTCCAAAAAAATGCTGGACGTATCCCGAATGTCGGCGATAAGATCGAGGCGAACGGGCTTCGCTTTACCGTCACTCGCAAACGTCGCCATAAGCTGGAGCAGATCAAGATCGAATCTACTCCGATACCTCTGTAAATGGATGGGCTGTGGGGTGGTACCACCCCATTTTCAAGCACCTACACCTTTTTCGCCGTATATTTGTGATGGAAAGTTTGAGTGGCGTTGCTATGCGCCCTATTCTATTGAGGTTTTAATCATTATTAGAAAATTCAACCATGAAAAAAAGCTTGATCCCCATTCTTTTGATATTCGCCCTCCTCGCTGGCTGCAAGGGTAAGGGAAATAATAACGGCACTGCGGACACTGCCAGTGGCGGCACCAAATCCTCTGGAGGACCGGTCACCAGCACCGGCGTAGGCGGCCAGCCCACTATGATTCTCACGCCACCATCGGTTGTCGGCGGGCAAGCTGGCTCAATATCGGTGACGGCTCCTGCAAATACCAGAATCCTGATTTCCGCAGTGTTTTTTGGAACGGACCAAACCCAGAAAGTGACGATATGGAATGGTCAGCCCTCGACCACAGGCACTCCACTTACGACACTCTCATTTTCTTCGAACTGGGCTTCATTCGTTACTCCAAACGATTCGGTTAATACACAGACATTCACAATCACCGACTCCCTAGCGTCTGCTCCGTATTCGAATTGCGGAAGTTCCCCGACTGCAAGCGGAAATAACGCTCTGGGCTTCGATATCACGACGTATTCCGGTAATCCCCCAGCAAAGGGACAACAAATAAATAAGTCGGTGATCGCAATCGTTGATCTTTGTGGCCAGTTTTAAATAAGAAAATTTTGATTATGTCTGGATTCCCGCTTTTGCGGGAATCCATCTTATTCCAATGAATTTTTCTCGCGCTCGATAAGTTCTTCAAGCTCCTTTAGGATGGCTTTGAATTCTTCTTCATAAACTGATTCTTCGGGGAGGAATGTGGCATTCCGCGTTTGCTCGATCTCCCGGTAACCGCTGGCTATAGCTTTTCGAACCAGTGAGATATAAAGCTTTGGTTTTCCGAGCTGGCTGTAAAGAAATCCAAGATTATATATCGCATGCCCACTGAGATCACTACGTTCGTATAATCGGGCCGCTGCTTCTGCTGCCACCTCTTTCCTTCCTGCCCATAAGAGAACATAGCAATATAAGAGGGCCGCGTTGGAATCTTCGGGCTCGCGGAGCATATATCGGTCGAAAATCGGTAGAGCCTTTTGAGCAACTTCGCTTCTTCGGTCTATTTTATCCGACCCGCCAAGAGCAATGAGGAGATTGAAATAATCAGTAGTACTCTCGGAACGTTCTGCTACATGTTGAAGAACCTCGACGGCAGCCGAATAATCGCCTTTCGTGGTATAGATCGCACCCAGTATGTTAAAGGTATTATGATTTTGGGGGTCAAGTTCCGTGGAACGGGTTAGAGTTGCAATGGCAACTTCGTTGTTACCTTTAAGCCATTCGATCATTCCACGGATATAAAGGGTTTTCGAAGTTTCACCTTTAATCGCTTCTGCTTTGGCAAGGCTTTCTTCGGCGCGTTTGAGCCATTTGGGGTTTTTCGAATACTCACGGTAATAAACGCAGCAGATCGAGGCAACACCGATATGCGCCCGCTCAAATTGAGTATCGAGCGCGGCAGCTTGCTCGTATAGATCGAGCGCCCGAAGGTAACTTTCTTTCGTAACATAATATTGCTCATGCCGGCCTTTGAGGAATAGTTCGTAGGCCTCGGCATTGTGAGTGCCGTGATCCTCAACTTTATGGAGCTCCTCGCGCGTGAGTTTCAACTTCAACACCTCGGTAATATTCATAGAAACTTCTTCCTGAAATGCGAATACATCGTCAAATGAGCCATCGAATTTATTCGTCCAGAGCTGCTCGCCGCGCAGCGTATCGGTGAGCGAGGCATTAATACGTATTTTCTCGCCGCCTTTCCGCACAGAGCCCTCTATCAGATAACGCACACCGAGTTCACTTGCAATTTCATGGCTTTTCTTGCTGTGGTCGCGATAATGCAGCACATCGGAGCGGCTGGGAATCTTCATTTTGTCAATGGTTCCAAGCGTGGAAATGAGTTCATCCATCATGCCATCGGCAAACCATTGGTTATCGTGCTGTGGCGAAAGATCGTCGAATGGCATCACAGCGAGGCGTATCGTTGAATCTTCTTCTGCTCTCGACGGTAACAATTGCTCTGTCGCCTCGACACCATTCAGCATCTCGAGCGCACGAAAGATCGCAGGCCGGTCGTGATAATACACCCGCTGAATGCCCGCAAGCGGATATTCAAAATTGGAGGGCAAAGCAACTTTCTCGATCACTACCGGAAGGATATTCCTTCCCTTTTCAGACGCAAGATGAACCTCTTTCGCTACATTACGTGAAGCAATAGAGTCCGGTGATATAAGAAGCAATAGTGTCGAACACGCATCGATCGCCTCGACAATTTCAGCAGACCATTGCTTTGCGCCGCGAATTCCTCCCTGATCGATCCAGACAGAAAATCCACGCCCGCGCAGCTCATCGGCAAGTGCAAGCGCCTGCTCTCGGTTTGCCTTCGAGTATGATATGAATAATTCTGCCATTGGGGTTCATCGCAATGGCATGGCAAACAGGGGCGAGTTGCAGGAAGTGTCCGAACGGTGAAAGGTTGTTATACTACTGCTTCTGCGCCAACCGCGACCGGTTTTCCGTTCGTATGGGCAAGCACATTCTGTCCATTCTTATGATTGTGCGTTCGCTCACCGATCTGCTGCCGCCACATGGCATAATACAATCCCTTCATCTCGATAAGATCGTGATGGCGGCCTGACTCCACGATCTGTCCGCGTTCCAGCACATAGATCCGGTCGGCGTGCATAATTGTTGAAAGACGATGAGCGATGAGAATAGTAATGAGTTCCGAACTATTCGATACATCGCGGATGGTCGAAGTGATTTCTTCTTCGGTCAGGGAATCGAGCGAGGATGTCGCTTCGTCGAACACCAGCAGATGTGGTCTGCGGAGCAAAGCGCGGGCTATGGAAAGGCGTTGCTTTTCGCCACCGGATACTTTTACGCCGCCTTCGCCGATCACGGTGTCAAGTCCTTGAGGCGCACGGGCGAGCAAGCTTTGGCACGATGCCCTGTTAAGCATTTCCATGCATTCATCATCCGTCGCGCTGGGGTTGACAAAAAGTAGGTTTTCTCGAATCGTGCCACTGAATAATTGTGTATCCTGTGTCACGAAACCGATTCGTTCGCGAAGCTCATCCACATCGATGTCGCCGCTGCTGATATTATTGTACAGCACCCTCCCCGATTGCGGCGGATAAAGCCCGACGAGAAGTTTAACAAGCGTCGTCTTCCCTGCTCCCGATGGGCCGACGAAGGCAATGGTCTGTCCGCGTGACGTCGAAAAGGTTACATCGGTCAGCGCAAACGTTGATGCCGTGAGATGTTTGAAGGAAACATCCTCGAACGATAGTTTTTCGATCGTGCCAAGCGAAACGGGATTTGCCGGTTTGCGCTCGATCGGCATTTTCAAAATATCTTCAAAAATGTTAAGCGATGCTTCGGCTTCGCGGAAGGTATTGATGATATTTCCAAGCTCCTGCAGTGGGCTGAAAATAAAGAACGAGTAAATATAGAGCGCAAAGAATTGGCCGAACGTAACCTCATGTGTAAACACGAGATAGAGCATTAGAAAAAGAATGCCATTCCGAAGTGCATTTACAACCGTTCCCTGCAAGAAACTTAAGCTACGCACATATTTAACCTTCTTTAATTCAAGTTGGAGAATTTTCTCTGTGGTTGAATTCAATCGTTCGATCTCCTGCGATGCTAATCCGAGGCTTTTCACTAACTCGATATTCCTCAGCGATTCCGTCGTGGAACCTGCAAGTGCCGTCGTTTGAGCGACGATCGTTTTCTGTATCGTCTTGATCTTTTTCCCAAGTACCCAGCTCATCCATGCGATGGTTGCCATGCCAAAGAAATAGGCCGGCGCAATTGCCCAATGGACATACAAAGAATAACCCATGACGAACAGCACACCGATAAGCGTTGTGAAAACAAAATTCACAGCCGCTTGAATTACCTTCTCCGTATCGAGCCGAACCTTTTGCAATCTGCCCAGCGTCTCGCCGCTGCGTTGATCTTCAAAAACCTGATATGGCAGTTTCAGAGAATGTTCTACTCCCTCGCTATAGATTTGAACACCAAGCCGTTGCGTCAGTACATTCGTGTAATAATCCTGGAAGTTTTTCGCAATACGCGAAATCATTGCTGCTGCCATCATTAGCAACACAAGCTTCCCAACTCCGCCGAAAAACTCGCTGAAGGTGATCTTGCCTAATTTCGTGACATAATCATCGAGAATGCGGCGAAAGATCAGCGGGTCGATCAGAGAGAATGCCGTATTGATCGCAGCAAGCACAAGCGCAAGCGCGACCAGCTTCCGATAGCCCTTCAGATAATTTAATAGCAGTTTCATTTGGCAGTATAAAAGTCGATAGCCGTTTCAACAAATAATTTGTAAAGCGGTTGCATATAGACGTTTTATGGATGAAAAAATTGTATCATCCTTTCATGGCCATGCAAAACCTCATCCATTCAGATCTACCCATACTGTTTTCGTCTCGGTATAAAGATCAATTGCAGCGCGGCCAAGCTCGCGGCCAAAACCGCTCGATTTATATCCGCCAAAAGGAACCGCATTATCCGTCGTAGAGATCGTGTTGATCCACACCGTTCCCGCCTTGACGCGGCGTGCCATTTGATGTGCCTTTTTAATGTCGCGAGTCCAGATCGCAGCAGCAAGACCGAACTGGGAATTGTTCGCTTCGCGAATCCCCTCTTCAGGTTCCTTAAATTTGATGACGCTTGCGACCGGGCCGAATATCTCTTCCTGTGCCACACGCATGGAATTGGTCACTCCTTCAAGCACGGTCGGTTTCATAAAAAATCCCTTCGAGCCGATACGCTCGCCGCCAATGGCGACTGAAGCGCCCTCACTCTTGCCAATGCTTACATAGTTCATCACGCGATCGAGATGTTCTTGAGAAATGAGCGAGCCAAGCCGAGTCTTCGGATGCAGCGGATCGCCCGCAATCATCTTTGCCGCACGTCCGCGAAGAACAGACATGAATTCATCATATCCTGCTTCCTCGACAAAAATACGGGAACCTGCCGTACACATCTCACCCTGATTAAAGAAAATCCCTCCCAGCGCAAACTTTGCCGCCGTTTCGAGATCGGCATCCGCAAAGATGATGTTCGGAGACTTCCCCCCAAGTTCGAGCGATACTCGCTTCAGGGTATTCGCAGCGCCTCGCATGATCTCCTTGCCAACTTCTACGCTACCGGTAAAAGCGATCTTATCAATGCCTGGATGATCCACCATTGCTTTGCCCGTTGTTGGGCCAAAATCAGTCACAACATTAAACACTCCCGGTGGTAATCCAGCTTCAAGGGTTAGTTCTGCAAAACGGAGAGCCGTAAGTGGTGTTTGCTCTGCAGGTTTTAGTACAATTGTATTTCCGCATGCCAGCGCTGGAGCAACTTTCCAGGCAAGCATCTGCAATGGAAAATTCCAGGGAATGATCTGACCACAAACGCCGATGGGTTCCCGAATCGTATAAACCAATGCATCGCCACCAGCGGTATTGGCAATAGTTTCACCGGCGATCTTTGTCGGCCAGCCTGCGTAATACTCGAAACATTCGGCAGAGAGCGGAATGTCGAATTTAGAGGATTCAAAGATCGGCTTGCCCGTATCGAGCGTTTCGAGTTCCGAAAGTTCTTCGGCATTCGCACGGATTAGCTCTGAAAGCTTCCACAATAATCTCGAACGGTCGCGTGGATTCATTTTTCGCCACGGACTTCCTTCCTCAAATGCTTTCTGTGCTGCTCGGACAGCAAGATCGACATCCCCCGCTCCAGCTTCTGCTATTTCAGCAATTACTTCTCCTGTTGCTGGATTCCGCGTTTCAAATGTTTTTCCCGAAAGTGCATCTACAAACTCACCGCCAATAAAGAGCTTTCCAGGCTTTGGGTTTGCTTTGGCGGGCTTGAGTTCAACGCTAATGTTTTCCGTTGCTGCTGTTAGGATTTCTGCCATAGAATCCAGCAAACATCAATTGCCGGAAAATCCTTTCCGGCTTAAGCTCACATTCTTACTCCGCCACCACATTCACTCGAAACTTCCCCTGTACGCCGTGCTTCAAGCGGACGATCACATCGTGTGCGCCGAGGGTGCGTATCTGCTCTTCCATGTGAATCATGCGGCGATCGATGTCATAGCCCTGACGCTCCAAGTTGTCGGAAAGCATTTGCGCGGTTACGGAACCATACAAGCGGTTTTCATCACCAACACGCATGGGAACAGTTACAATTACTGCTTCAAGACGCTTCGCATATTCTTCCGCGCTCATTCGCTCGCGATCAATGACTCGTGCGCGGGCGCGCATTTCGTGCTCGATCTTCTTGAGAGAACCGGGTGTTGCAACATAGGCAAGTTGGCGCGGAACCAGAAAATTACGCGCAAAGCCATTTTTGACATTCACTGCCTCGCCGGCATTTCCAAGTTTTGCGACATCGTCGCGAAGAATTACTTTCATAAAAATATCGGCATCGTAACCAATGCCATTAAAGTTCTATAGTTAATCGATTACGAGTTCCTTAGGAGTCTGAGCGCCACTCGCAAGTGCGGCTGCCTCGCGCTTCCCGGCGAGTTCAACCTCGCGCTTTTTCATTGCTACACGACCCTTGATAGAGCTTTCTGGCATCGTGAGCGTCAGAAAACGGATGATATTCTCATCCAGACTGTACATACGTTCGAGCTTCGTGATCAGGTCACCGGAAGAAGTGAAATGTGCGGAAACGTAGGCTCCCTGGGTCTCATGGCCGATCTGGTACGCCAGTTTCCTGCGGCCCCAGCGTTCCATGTCGATAACGGTACCGCCGTTCTTCTGAATAAAACTTTCGGCTTTGGCGATGATGGGATCAATGTCCTTATCATCCAAAGAGCCTTTAACTATAAATGTCGATTCGTATCTGTTTTGAGCCATTGTTATGTTCCTATGGATACCCTTGGATCCGCCATCGCAGACGATGTGCATGATCCGAGGTTTGGTAGCCCACGGCACTCTGCCTTGAGCAGGAAATTCCCCTTGCGGGCGCATCTAAACAAATATGACCGAAAGTGGTTTCAGCTCTTTCGTCATAAATCCGGCTTAATCAAGGTTTTCCACAACTTTAGAAGCAACTTTTGAAGAAATGTACTCTTTTGACTGATTTTCCGGGTTTTCGAGCGTCGCTTTCCATGATATTTCACACCCGCTGCGAGCAAGCATCACACTTACGCTGCAGTACTTGCTGTGCGATAGTTCGATCGCCCGCGCCAGATCTTTGATCGTCGCGTCGGGGCTTGTGAGATGAACATCCATCACGATCTTGGTAAAGACCTTCGGATGTTCATGCGCCCGTTCAGCCGTGAGATCGATCCAAAAATCCAGAATGATAAGCCGCTGTTTTCGAAGAATGGGCAAAACATCCATCGTCGTACATGCTGCGGCCGCTTCGAGAACCGTCTCCATCGGACCGGCAGCAGAACCAAGCCCGCCACCTGCGATGGCTGTATCGAAAACGGTCTCGTGACCCTTTTCATTGGTAGCGATCAGACGGAGCGCTGTATCGAGGCGGAGGTGTGCTTTCATACTATGACATAAACTCGGCTAACACGGTTGCTCCGGCGCTAACGCGATCGCCATTTTTTACGAGGATCGTTGCGCCGATCGGGATGAAGACATCCACGCGGGAACCGAATTTTATCATTCCAAAACGCTCGCCAGATTTGAGCGTGTCACCGATCTTTGCTTCGCAGACAATTCTTCTCGCAATATACCCTGCCACCTGTGCGAAAAGAATTCTTCCGGCACTGCCCGCCATGCCAATCAGCATTCTCTCGTTGCGGTGCGTGGATTCCGGATGGTCAGCAACGAGGAACTCTCCCTTAACGTATCGTAGAAATTCCACTTTTCCATTGATCGGCGCACGGTTCACATGCACATCCATCGGTGACATGAAAATGGAGATGAGCGTCGTTCGGCATTTTAAGAATTCTTGCTCGTCTATTTCGCTGATGCCGACAACCAATCCATCGGCAGGTGAAATGATTAATTTTTCAATATCCTTCCCATTCGCTTGAATCGTTCTATCCGGATCGCGAAAGAAGTTTAGGGAGAATATGGAAAGAAATAGTCCTACAACGATAAGGACGATCCGAAGCCATACTTCGTCCGTCCAGATCGCAAGACTGAAAAGAATAACCGAGATGATAAGGATCGCAATTAATACGTCCTTGCCGTAGCGTGTCAGTTTCAAATTTGCAATTATGAAACTGGTTCTGTAACGCGCTTGAGCATTTCCGCATAAGCCTCCTCCACTCCCCCCAAATCCTGACGGAATCGATCCTTATCGAGTTTCTTTCGTGTCACAGCATCCCAGAAGCGGCAAGTATCGGGAGAAATTTCATCGCCCAAAAGAATTTCGCCCTTGTGGCGGCCAAATTCAAGTTTGAAATCGACGAGAATTATTCCGCGCTCACGGAAAAATTCCTTTAGAATATCGTTGATCTTTAGCGCCGTTTTTCGAATATGGTCGATCTCGGCTTGCGTCGCAAGTTCCAGTGCAAGCGCGTGGCTGGTGTTAATGAGCGGATCGCCGAGCGCATCGTCTTTGTAGGAAAATTCGAATGTTGGCTGCTTGAATTCGATGCCCTCCTGCGCGCCATACCGCTTGCAGAACGAGCCGGCCGCGATATTGCGGACGATCACTTCAAGCGGAACGATATTCAACCGTTTCACCAGCATATCGACCGGCGAAAGCTGTTCGACCAAATGAGTACGGATCCCATTCGATTCCAGCATTTTAAAGAGCGTCGTGGACATCGCGCAATTCACCTCACCCTTGTGCGCCCAGCTTCCCTTTTTCAAGGCATTGAATGCCGTTGCATCGTCCTTGAATTCCTGAATGACCAGATCCTCATTACCGCGAACGGTAAAGAGCTTCTTGGCTTTGCCTTCGTAAAATTGTGTTTCTTTTTCGTTCATAATAAAATGATTGTCTGAATCTTGATTTGGGTCGATTATTGAGATTAAAAAGATTGGTATTTATTCTCTCATTGATCTTTTAATCGCCCCAAATCCTGGTTCAGACGGGTTACTGAAATAATCCTAAAAATGCTCCGAGGCTTAGTATCATCCCCGATCCTTTGACGCCGCTGAGTCCATCCGTACTGCCAAGCGAAAGGCCGTTATCGACGGTCCACGTCCCCATTGAAGTTCCCTGATATGCCGCCGTCAACCGAAACATCAAATATCCCACTGGCGAATATTCAAATTGCAGTTGTGGCATATACAGGAAGAAATTCGATGTGTAGGTGTGCGTGGTATAGACGTTATCGGGCACACCCCCGCCGAACTCATTGCCGATGTTGAAATCGAGCCTGTTCGCTGCTTGCCGAGCATAGATATTCACCGCGCCATAACCAAGAGCGATACCCGGCACGATATGGAAGCGCCCGGTTCGAAGAGGCAGAACATAGTCGATCGTCAATGCTGCATAACCAACCGAATAGGTAAGATACCGATTCACCGAAATGCTATCTTTCGTGATCGTATCCGTGGTGCATCCGCAATCGACGCTCGTGCCGCTATATCCCATTCCACCAACCCGCAGGTTCTTGACCCACGGTATTGTAATAAACCCTTGGCCACCAACCATCCATACTTCATTACGATAATCCTTGCCAACGAATGGCTGTGCGACATTCGTATTAAAGCTCGAAAGATCCGGAATAAAATACGCGCCTAAAATTCCTCCTCCGACCGAGAAAAAGGAGGGTAATGACTTATCTTCATCCTGATACAGCTCTTCGTCGTTCCAATGCGTGGTATCGCGCTGAATTTGCGCCGCCGCCCATCGCGGAGCACAGAGCAAAAGGAACAGCCCGGCAAAAACTCCGATTTTTTTGGTAAGGTTAATCATGCTTTTTTGGTTTGATTGGCAAAATTACGAACATTCAGCCGCACGGCCACGATATAATGCCAATTCCTGCTACAAACGAAATTACCGATTCGAACATTTCACCTTCCGACATTTCATCTTCGAGCACTTCATCTCGTTTGCCGAAGCCAGATCGAGGCGACCGGCTCGAACTGAGCACTGAATCGCTCGCCTTCGAAGGAAAAGCTGTTGCGCGGCGTGACGATGGATACGTTGTGTTCGTCGAAGGAGCATTGGCCGGAGAACGGATCATCGCTGAAATAAAAAAAGCGAAATCTAATTTTGCCGAAGCCAAACTCGTCGAAATTCTTGCCGAGGGACCGGATCGCCGCAAACCGATCTGCCCGTATTTTGGAATTTGCGGAGGATGTTCACTTCAACACATGAACTATGCAGCCCAACTTCTATCGAAGAAGCAGCAAGTCATAGATCTTTTCGAGCGTGTGGGGAAAATTCCGAACCCTCCCGTGCGAGATGTCATCGCCGCCCCAAATGAATATAACTACCGCAACAAAATGGAATTTTCTTTTTCGGACGAGCGATGGCTCACCGAGGAAGAAATTGCAAGCGGCGACGTGCAGGATCGTTTTGCTCTTGGTTTGCATGTTCGCGAGCGTTTCAATCGTGTGATCGATACCGAAGTCTGCTTTCTTCCAAAACCCATCGTCACGGAAATTCTTGACTTTTCTCGCCAATTCACCATTGAAAATCACGTTGGCGTGTATTCCGACCGCGCTTCGGAAGTTCCGCAAGACGGCACGCCATCCATTGCAAATCTTCTCCGATTTCTTGTCATCAAAACAAGCCACGCCACCGGAGAGATCATGGTCAATCTCGTAACAAACCGCGAGGAATCGGATCTACTCATTAAATATTCCAAAGAATTATTAGAAAAGATTCCGAGCGTAACGACGGTAGTCAACAACATCAACACACGCCGCTCGCAAGTTGCCGTTGGCGATTACGAGATCGTGTATCATGGCGAAGGCATCATCCGCGATAAAATTGGCAATGCTGAATTCCGCATTTCTGCCAATAGTTTTTTCCAAGCGAATACTGTACAAGCCGAACGACTATATGCGATTGCCGCAGATTTCGCTGACCTTAAACGAAGTGATACTCTCTGGGATCTCTATTGCGGCACCGGCACAATTTCTCTCTTTGTTGCCGATAAAGTGAAAAATGTTTTGGGAATCGAACTTGTGGAATCTGCCATCATCGATGCTCGCGCCAATGCCGCATCGAATGGAATTTCAAATGTAGAATTTATTTCCAGCGATCTCAGAAAAGCGCTTACCACTCCAGACTTTCTTGCAGATCATCAGAAGCCAGATGTACTGATCATCGACCCACCCCGCAATGGAATGCATCCCGACGTTATTCAGGAAATCCTGAAGCTTGCGCCAGAACGCATTGCATACATTAGCTGCAATCCCGCCACGCAAGCACGTGACATCGCCCTTCTTGCCGAAGGATACGAATTACTCGAATTGCAGCCCGTCGATATGTTCCCGCAGACGTATCACATCGAGTGCGTAGCGAAATTAAGAAGGCGCCCCTGAACCTTGATTACATGTTACGATTTTGATGATTTTTTAGTTTAATCGAGAGCCATTGATTGATAATTTCATACTGAAATCTTTCCATGGTGTATTTCACAGCAATTCTTTTATCCAATAATTTATCCGCGTAATCCGCTTGAATCCGCGTAATCCAGGTTCTGACCTAAACGCCTTCCTCGAAACCTTCGAGCAAGACCGATTTGCCTCCCACGATGGCCCCCTTTCAGGAATGAGCGTCGCTGTTAAGGATGTGCTCGCTCTGAAAGGCGCGCGACTTACCTGCGGCTCGAAATTCCTTGAAAATTTTCGATCGCTTTATACAGCGACCTGCGTTCAGCGTCTGATCGATGCGGGAGTGCATATCGTCGGCAAAACGAACATGGATGAGTTTGCGATGGGGTCGTCGAACGAGACTTCGTACTTCGGCCCGGTTCTCAATCCCTGGGATAATTCGCGTGTGCCGGGAGGATCGAGCGGCGGCAGCGCGGTCGCGGCGGCGATCGGAGCGTGCAATGTTGCGCTCGGAACCGATACAGGTGGCTCGATTCGCCAGCCTGCGGCATTTTGCGGCGTGGTGGGAATGAAACCGACTTACGGGCGCATATCACGCTACGGCCTTACCGCATTCGCTTCATCCTTCGATACAGTTGGCACCTTTTCACGAACACTTGAGTATTCAGCCCGCGCGCTCGAAATAATGTCAGGATACGATGAAATGGACTCTACAAGTGTGAGAGTTCCCGTTGGGAAATATTCTGAAGCACTAACGAGGAATGTACGCGGACTACGAATTGGAATTCCAGATGAGTATTTCGGCGAAGGTATCGAGCCGGATGTCAGACGCCTGATCGAGGAATCGAAGAAAAAGCTCACCGAAGCAGGATGCACATTCGTTCCTATCTCGCTTCCGCATACGAAATACAGTATTGCCGATTATTATATTTTAACGACGGCAGAGGCGTCAAGCAATCTCGCTCGATTCGATGGGATCCGGTATAGCCGCCGAGCAATTCCCCCTCCGAAAGAAGAAGATGGCCAGGGGCTGGCTCCTCTTGAAGAGATTTATAGAACATCCCGCTCAGAAGGATTTGGACGCGAAGTAAAGCGAAGGATCATGCTCGGAACGTACGTGCTTTCATCTGGATATTATGATGCGTATTATATTCGGGCACAAAAAGTACGCCGATTGATCGCGCAGGATTTCATTGAAGCATTCGTTCATTGTGATGCCATTCTCACACCAACCACTCCGACCACCGCCTTTAAGTTCGGTGAAAAAGCGAGCGATCCTCTTTCGATGTACTTGAACGATATTTTTACCGTAAGCGCCAACCTTGCCGGAGTTCCAGCGATCAGCGTTCCCGTTGGCTTGGACTCAAAAGGGTTGCCTGTCGGGGCGCAGCTTATCACAAAGCTCTTCGATGAAGAAACGATGTTCGCGCTCGCAAAAGAGATCCACATCGAATTACACCCGCCCGGTTTTTAACCCAGGAAGTGTACTTTTACGATATTCGTCTGGTTTTCCTGAAAGATCGGATGGCCGGCGGTGATAACGATCCACCCACTGTTCCCGACAAGCCCCTTGTGCTGCACATCGCGGATCATAAATTCCAAGGTATCGTCGAAGCCCATTATGCGTTCCAGCTTCAATGGAACTACGCCGTGATAAAATGCCATCCGCCGAAGCGCCATATCGTCCGTTGACATGCCAACCACTAATTGTGAAAATCGATATTTCGCAACGTATCTCGCACTTCGTCCCGTGATCGTCGCGCAAATAATTGCTTGTGCATCAATTTCTTCCGCAAGCACACACGCAGCGCGAGCAACCGAATCCGTCGCATATTCCGCCACATCTTCCGGCATGACGAAATCGTGCTCGATGCGAACATAGCCGCTTCGTTCTGCTGCCACAACGATCTCTCGCATGGTGGTAACGGCTTCGACAGGATAACTTCCCGCGCTTGTTTCTGCGGAAAGCATCACGCAATCGGAACCATCGAAGACCGCATTTGCAACATCACTCGCTTCGGCTCGCGTGGGGCGCGGATGAAGGATCATGGATTCCAGCATCTGCGTCGCGGTGATAACAGGAATGCCGCGAGCATTTGCGAGATCGATTATGCGCTTCTGTATCGGCGGAACCCGTTCGAGCGGCATTTCCACCCCAAGATCGCCGCGCGCAACCATGATCATGTCGGTCTCGGCAAGAATTTCTTCGATGTTCTCGACGGCTTCCGGTTTTTCGATCTTTGCGATGATCGGAGTGGTCGTATCGTTAAGTTCCGTTTGCAGGAATTGGCGAAGATCGCGAACATCATCGGCGCGGCGAACGAAGCTGATCGCCAGCGCATCCACGCCCACCTGTTGGATCGCAAACTTGGCAATTTCCTTATCGTGATCCGTAAGGGTCGGAATTCGCAGAACGGTCGCCGGAAAATTAATTCCCTTGTGGCTTTTCAGCATTCCTCCCGATTTGACCGTTGCCACGATCTCCGTATCGGACACGATTTTTTTTACCACTAACTCGATACCACCATCGTCGAGCAAGACTGGATGGCCTGGACGGACATCTACTCCAAGATAGGGATATGTCGTTGTAATGCGTTCGGCTGTCGTCAGAGCATCGGGATCAAAGACAAGCGTTACATCTTTTCCGTTAGCGACCAATACGCCGTTCGGATCTCCTACAATTCCTGTTCTAATTTTGGGGCCGGGAAGATCGGCGAAGATGGCAATGTACTCGCCGAGCCGTTCGGCCACCTTGCGAACTTTCATCGCAATATCGAGATGGGTTTCGAACGTGGCGTGCGAGAAATTGAGGCGGGCAATATCCATCCCCGCAAGGATGAGCTTTTCGATGATCTCTTCGGTCGCGCTCGTCGGACCTAGCGTCGCGATGATCTTCGTTTTGGGTTGTAACACCGAATAATTTAAAAAATGTGGGCGATACGGGATTCGAACCTGTGACCTCTTCCATGTCAAGGAAGCGCGCTAACCAACTGTGCCAATCGCCCTGTGTTGCTTATTTCAGTAAGCGCCGTCCCAACAGAACGCACGGCGGTCGCGGTTCCGTTAGTTTTCCAGTATTACGGTCGTTACGCCGCCATGTGCACTCTCATCGGGACGAGGCGTGGAATAATATGTGCCAAGAGCGTTTTGAACGCGTCCGAGCAGTTCGGTGTGGGCCTGAGCATTTGAAGAGCCGGTTGATTCCGATATACTGACCCTCATGTTCGGATCGAGCAACGAGCCGATCTTACCCAGCAACAGATCGAGCGATTCCTTGCCGCCGGACACGTTATGAAAATTATCGGAAAGCACAAAACAAAATCTTTTCTTACTAATAGTCCGTGTCACAAGAGTGGTATCGACTGCCGGCAGCAATAATGTATCGCTCGAAAGCGATAGCTGCTCCCGATTCGTCCGCAGTTCTGCAATAAGCCGATTGCTTTCGCCGGTATTCAGATGATTCAACACATTGTTCCATGCAACATCTTTTTCGAGGTCAAGTATGGTATCTGAATCTGGCGTAGCATTTGGTGTCCCGCCGAAGGAATACTCCATTAGCCGAAGACTATCTTTCAAGATCATCAAATATCCCGCGGACTTCCGATCGAATACACATAGCAACGCAAGATGCGGTAAATGATACGATTCTTCGACCCATTGCGTCACGCGTGGCGGAATGTTCGCGGAATCGACCATCGCATATTGCTTCACGTGTGTTTCGACGCGTTCCAATGGCGGGTTCCCTCGTGCTTCCGATCCATTGATAAGAAACCGGACGCGCGGAGAAGCCGGACGTTTGATTGCAATAGGTTCCGATGGAACGGGTACAGGTGTGGATGAGGCCGAAGGCTCATCCGATCGCAACGGGATCGGATATCCGATCGAGAGACCAAAACTCCATGCGCTCGTTCCTGCATTGGAACGTTCCGTTAGATCGAGACTGGCGTGCAGTTCCGGTCGAAATGGGAAATCCGGAATCAGCCACGTAAAACCAGCGGAAAGCCCGATATGCGTTTTACTGGATGCAATGCTGTCACCCGACGCGATGCCAATGCCATTGGGATCGTTCTCGAACACATTCCTCGATAGGGATTGCGATAGCCACGGACCTGCATGAATTGCAAAAGAGGAAACATTCCCAGTCATCGCAACCTCGAATTGAAGCTTTCTGTCTATCCCCGAAACAGTGTATTTCGGATCATCGAATATAAAATTTCCGGATGTATAGATCCCCATCAAGCCCCCCATTAACCCTATATGATCAGCTATCGCATCCGGAAATGTTAATTCTGCTCCCAGGCCATACGAATATGCAGAGCTGCTGCCCGAAGGAGTAATATTAAAAGAGTTAAGGACACCGGGCGTTCGATTGATAAAGAGCGGCTTACCATAATCGAAGGAAACAATGGGCGCAATGGCTGCTCGCTCCTGCGCGGAGGCGGTAATGGCGATAAATATCAGTAAAAACGAAAAAGCTCGTGGTGTCACTCAAGCAAAAATACGAACTTCATGCCCCGGTGAACGAAAAGCCCGCACAGTCATCTGCGCGGGCGATTCACAATAGAAACGATGTACAAAGATTATTCCGTTAGCCAATAAAGCGTTCCGTTATCGCCGACGAATGCGAGCGTATGAGCATCTCGCGCAGCGATCTGATTCCAGGAGATCGTGCTGGTACCGCTGATCGAAGTTTGCGCCCAGCTCGAACCGCCATCCGTTGTATGGAGGATCGTGCCGCTCTCGCCTGCCGCCCATGCTTCCTGTAAACTTAACATTTTGACCGTCCGCAACAAACCGTCATTGGTTGGATTCTTATTCAGCCCTGAATTTTGGTTCGTCCAGATAAGCCCGCCATCGAGCGAAGCATAGATCGTCCCATAATAGGAAACGGTGGTTCCATGGTTGGCGTCAAAGAAATCCAAAGCATTGAAATCATCCCCGGCGGCAGTAACCGATTCGTCGAGCCACGTTAATCCAAAATCGGTCGTTCGGAAAATTTGCCCGGCAATACCTGCGGCTGTGAACGATAAGCTGGACTGAAGCGAAACAGAGTAGATGGTACCCGAAGTCTCCTTCGCACGGTTCCACGTCTGTCCGTCATCCGCCGAAGTCATAATAAATCCTTCGGCAGCCCCCATGCCACCAACAACAACGATCTTGTGGGCGCTATAAACAAGATCGCGAATGTTTTCTCCTGCATTGAACGGTGCGCTCAGTGCCGACCATGTAGCGCCACCATCGGTGGTGCGAACGATCGTACCGTCATTCCCGCCTGCAACGCCGGTCATCACATCTTGAAAGCTAATGCGATACAGGTTTTCGCTTCCGACCGCCCCAGCGTGAAGGGAACTCCACGTTTTTCCGCTGTCCGAGGTCTTGAGCATCGTACCATTGAAACCGCAAGCATAGCCAATTTGCGGCGCAGGAAAATTGACGCCTAAAATGGTCTCTGTCGTGCCGAAATTCCCGGCGCTCCATCCGGGTGTGGTCGTGGTGTTATCCGGAGGTGTCGTCACTGTTTTGCAGGCGTTCACTGCGAATGCAAGCGTAATAACTGCTACGGAAAAGATCGGGATGTTTTTCATGCTCTCCAAAAAAAGTGAAATAAATGTGAGTGGTTCTTAAAATTAATACTTGTACCAGTATAACGTTCCATTCGTGCCGACAAAGGCAAGCGTATGTGCATCGCGGGAAACGATCTGATTCCAATTCACCGATACATTGGAAATATCCGCTCTCGACCAACTCATTCCGCTATTGGTGCTATGAAGAATGACGCCGTTATCGCCTGCAATCCAGGTTTCGGTCGTACTCGTTAACTTGACGGTTCGGAGCGCACTTTGAACCCCTGACGATCCCATACCATTCTGGTTCCAGCTCGCACCGTAATCGCTATAGATCGTCCCGTAGGCGGTTGTACCCATTCCGTACGAAAAATTATTCAGCGGGCAGTAATCGATGGCTAAGAAATCATCGCCAGCTTGGGTGATGGATTGATCGTTCCATGTCACACCCATATCCGGTGAGAACAAAATTTGTCCAACGCTGCCGACGACACGAATAATATTTCCTTCAGGATTAAAGCCAATGCTATAAAGTCCGATGGATGTCGTCTTGGCGCGTGTCCAGGTTTGCCCAGCATCGGAAGAAGTCATAATAAATCCATCGGACGGCGGATTTTGGGTATTACCTGCCCCCCCCACCATAATGACATGGGTATCGTCGATAAATTTTATATCACGGATGTTTTCCAGGCCGCCATTGACGGTTTGGAATGGAGCGCCGATAGGAGTCCAATTGTTGCCTCCATCCGTTGTTCGAAGGAGTGCGCCATTATTTCCCCCGACGACACCAGTTGCCAAATCGTAAAAGCTTATGTGGTAAAGATTCTCGTTCGTATAATTACCCATTGATTGCCAGGTTATGCCACTATCGTGGGATCGAAGCATTGTTCCAGCTGCTCCACATGCGTAACCCACGGAACCATCTTTAAGGAACTGACCATTGAGCGCTTCGTAAGGGAAGCATACACATCCGATAGATTGTGATGTGCCAAAGTTGCCTGGAATGAAGCCGGTCTGCGGGGGCGGAATGACAACGACGGTATCGGGGTGACTATACCAACCACCTTCGTGGAAGCGGGTCTGTATTTCGTTAGGACTCAGAGCACGCCCCAAAATTATAACGTCACCAATCGCTCCTTTGAAAAAATCAACACCATTCCTTTCATTACCTATAAAAAGAGGGTCAGTGTTCTGAAAATCTGGTATCATATTAGTGTCCATCTTCATTACTTCCAAGACACTATCGACATATAAGCTCGCACTCTGATGTGCCATAACAACAAGTGTTAACAAATGCCAATTGCCATCGGTAACGACCGTGTTACCCTGAATTATTAGATCCCCTGTATCACTACTTGAGCTACTCGATATCTGCGCTAATCCATTGTTACCATATATGCACAATTGATATCCCGAATAATGATTATAAGATGGTCCCTTGCAAACGATTCCTGCGAATGGCGACTGTGTTCCATTTGGTTTGACCCACGCTGTAATCGTGTATGAACTCGAAGACGAAAAGTTGATGTCCGTCTTATTGGCAACAGTAATAGAGAAAGCTCCATCGAACATAAGAGCGCTCGATTGATGACCGAAGCGGTCGGTAGTAAATTGTACGTTGCCTGTGGGAGTGCCATCATGACCATTCCCAGTTATATCTGATAATCCAGACGACCCATCGATAAAAGTCCAATGTGCGATTGTATCAGAGGATGGTGTGGGATTCGGTGGCCCGGTCAGCCTGTCCTTGCAGCTTGATAAAGCTATCATCGAGATCACGCAAGCGATTGAAAGCAGTCGTAGTTTCATAATTTGGGGTTGTAAAAAGTTTAAGACACGAACAAGACGGAAGCAAGAATGAAATCCTGACATTCCCAAAATCCGATCCAACGGATCCCTTAAAAATCCCATAAACCCCAGTCTGTCAGGTTATTCCTCATTCTAACGTCTTTCCTTCGGATTTCTTGAGGATAAATGCTGGTTGGTAAGCGCGTGACAGATCTCGGTACGACATTCGAGGCATTTTTGGCTGGGGATAACTCGGCCTTTGCGCCGCTATACCGCGAGCTAAATCCTCGGCTTTCCACCTATTGCCACAAGCTCTCGCCCGGCCATACCGACGACCTGATGCAGGAGCTTTGGGAACGGGTGATCGCAATGAAGCAACGTGCCGATCGTACGAAAGCTCGCATAGTTGATTCACCACAGGCATTCCTGTTTCGGATGCTGAAAAATCTCGCGATCGATCAGCATCGTAAAATAAAAAATGAAATAGCACTGAATGGCGATATGGAAGATGCGTCCCACGCGACCCATCCGTCCTATAGCACAAAGTTAGAAGAGTCAACCGATATTGAATGCATAATATTGGATGCTCTCGAAAAACTTCCCGCAGATGACCGCGAAGTGCTGGTGCTGAACATCTATTCCGGCTACGATTTTGGCGAGATCGCGGAGATGCTCGGAAAATCAGCGGACGCCATCTGGCAGCGGGCTTCGCGGGCACGAGTAAAGCTACGAAAAATTGTAATTGAAGATGCAAATCGAATGGGGGTTCCACTGCCGAGAATGAATGGCAGCATGACCGCATCCCAAAAGAAAAAAGCAACGGTATGATAGAATCGAACGAAACGAATTTCAACAACGATCCTGAAATGGATTCCCTCATCGAGCGGACGCTTTTGCGCGACGCCGAAATAACGCGCGCTCGTTTTGCATCGGTGCCGAATGCCGAACTCACGGCTAAACTTGCCCTCAGTACAGCCTCGCGCGGCTTACTCGGATCGCTCTCTGCAAAATTTGCACTCTATGCTGGAGCCGCGCTTGTCGTTGGTGGCGCGATCTATCTAATTCCCAGCCTGACCGATCAACCTTCAGCGCCGGTAAAATCATCCGTTCCCATGGTGAATCAACCTAGCGCACTACCTGCGCCGACAGTCCCACTGCAAAACAACGATCAAATAGTTACTTCGACGCATTCATCGAAAGCAATAACCAAAGCAGTGGAACCAAGCGTTGCCCCATCCACCAAACCGCCCCTCCAAATTGATGAAGGTGACGGCAAACCTGAGAAAAAGATCACCGATCCGAATTACACGCCCCGGTAGAACCGGTGCGATGATCAGAACTACATCCTATTTATAAGCCGCCGCCAAATGGCTTGCTTCATCGAGCACGCTGTACGCCTTTTGATATTGGCGATCGTCTTCGAGCAAGATGCGATAGCGGGCTTCGTTCCCATAGATGCGCCCACCGATCTCGGCACGGAGCAACACGGCTAACCACGGCTTGTCAGTGCTGATCTGATCCATCGTTATGTCGAGCTTCTTATCTTTTGTTTTCGCGCGGTTAAGAATGTCCTTGAACATCGCATCGGTGATGCGGAAGCTCTTGATATAATTATTGAGATCGCCGGCTTTCTTGATCTCGCCGACGTGCTGATCGACGTACTCCTCTACAAAATCGCCAAGCACACCGGAAGCCCATACTTTTTTGGTGATCGGCTGGATCGTATCGTTACGCACGAGGAAATCTGGCGTAATGCCGCCGCCGCCGTATATCGTGCGGCCAGAAGCTGTCTTGAATTTCGGACGCGTTGTGTCCGTAGCATTCACATCCAGGGAATGCGAGAAATTATCTTCGTCACCCTCTGATTGTGCCGCCATCGCTGTGGTATTTTTCACATACTTGCCCTCTTCGTATGGCTTTTGGATCGAGCGGCCGCTCGGAGTGTAATAACGCGAGATCGTTAATCGAATGGCGCTGCCATCGCGCATCGGATATTGGCGTTGGACAAGCCCTTTGCCAAACGTCGTCTGCCCAACGATAAGCGCGCGGTCGAGATCCTGAAATGCACCGGATACGATCTCACTTGCGCTTGCGGAACCATTGTCAACAAGAACCACCAGCGGCGTTTTTTCATATTGATCTCCCGGATGCGACCAGCTTACATCGTCGAATTGTGTATTGCGGCTTTGGGTATAGACGATCTTTTTCGTTCCGCCGATAAATTCATCCGCGATCTTAACGGCTTGCTCCAAATATCCGCCTGGATTATCGCGCAGATCGAGTACAAGGCGCGTCATGCCTTTTGCACTCATGTCATTCAAAGCCTCCATCAATTCGTCATACGTGGTTCCAGCAAAACGGCCGACGTTGACATATCCCGTCGTGGGATCGACCATGAAATGCGCCATGACACTGACGATGGGAACCACATCACGCGTGATCGTAAAGTCGATCAGTTGGGGCTCGCCATAGCGGTCGATGCCAACCGTCACTTTCGTACCCTTTGGTCCGCGAAGCGCTTTCTTCACATCATTCTCTTTCAGCTTGATCGCCGATTTCCCTTCGATCGTAACGATCTTATCGCCGGCACGAATACCAAGCTGATCGCTCGGCCCACCGGGGATCGGGGCATCGACCGTGATCGTATCGTGAATGAGCGTGAACGTTACGCCAATGCCTTCGAACTTTCCTTCAAATTGCTCGCCTTGCTGCTCCACATTTGATGGCGGCATATAGACGGTGTGCGGATCGAGCTTGCCCAACATGCCGACGATCGCGGCATCGTTCAATTCGCCAAGATCGACCTTATCGACATAATAATGTTGAACGAGATTGATCGCGTCTCCATACTTTTGGATCTGCTCGGTGATCGGATCGTCGCTGAATGCGCGTTCGATGCGGGCGCCCATAAGCGCGCTGACGACGATAAGCGCGGTTCCTGTGATCGCAAGACGGCGGCGGTTGTAAAAAAGTTTTTGCATAATGAGATGCGGTAAACTAATGGAAAATGATTAGCACTCGCGGTGCCGGAATTTCAATTGCTAAGCGGCGATATATTAGACCTGTTCCCATATTACTACGCTAATGCTTTGCAACAAGTTTCGAGCAAACCACATGCCGAAATGAACGAAAGGCCGTCAATGAAGCAACATCCCTTACTTTCACGAATGTTCACCCGTGTTATGACGGTATTTCAACTCTCCCAGTCATACTTCATAGTGTTCCGTTGTCGGGGCGACACGATTCGAACGTGCGACCCCCTGCTCCCAAAATAAGCAAGCGATGATAATATGGCGAATCCCAGCTAAATTTCAAGGTTACATGAAGGGATACGAGCACGGTTTAGGTCGTTTCGTGGTGTACGACAGGTACAAAACAGGTACAAAATGGGAACCATCCATTCAAAGTCCACCGCCTCAAATCCCAGAGGCCCACCACTCGTGAATGACGTTACTATTTGACTTCCCACCTGATCGCCGACAACAATGACCTTCATTCCCTGATAGCAGTTCGGTTATATGACCCATCCCCTGAAGTGCCAATTATTGAACCACTCCTCCCCCATTCCCTCGCTGGCTCACTCAAAGGCGGGTTGGCACACTTTAAGTATGCTTCATCGGTAATTAGTACACTTGGGATTAAAATCAGGTTAGTGTGTCAGGCTCGGAACTTTCGACATTTTCTACTTTTTCAGGGATTGGATGCCCAAGTTCTTTTGCGATCTCGATCCATTCGCTGATAACAACCTCGACGTTTTGCAAGGCTTCTTGATAAGTTTGCCCATCTGACATGCAACCCGGTAACTCCGGTACTTCCGCAAGGAAGGCTTGATCTTCCTCGCTCCAATAAATAATAATTTTGCATCGGGTCATGTTGAGATAATTCTATATTTGGGCGAGAGGTTCCAAACTTACTTCACCGGGTCGGGCTTCGATGCCGCGACGATGCTTTCAGGATTTTCGATTGTAGGAACAACACAATAATCTCAGCGTTCGAACATTTCGCTTGACAGACGATAATAATGCCGCGCAATTCTGGTTTTTAATATGGAGCTGAAACCAATCTTACGGGTCTTGCCGATTTAACAACGGAGGCGTTTTCGTTAAGGTAACACCATCTTCATCAATAGGTGAAGAGGACGCCGGGTTCTGGGTACGAAAAATCTGGCTCAATTCCGGGCGGTGCTCCATATGGCTGCTTTCATTTCGTAGCGGCCTCAAAGCCGAAAACCATCAATAAAAAAACAGGAGATAGTATGATAACGATTTCACCCACCCTGATAACGGCCCAAATAAAATCCTATGATCGTCAGATAACAATTATTGAGGGCAGAAAAAACAAGCTCCAGGGCCTATTGGATGACCCTGAATTCGTTGAGGAGCTTGCTGGCATCCTTGGGGTGCTTGGCAACTCTAACCCTACATCGAGTCCAGAAAACGCTGTTGCGGCAAAAGATAAGCCGGATGAAGAGGAAATGCACCAAGGGTCTGACGAGAAAAAAGACGAGGAAAACAAGGCCGCAGAGGTAAAAACTGGGGTATACCACAATATGCAGCCCTCGGACGCTACTTATGCGCTTCTATCGTCTCAAAGCAAACCCGGGCCATTCTGGATTTCGAGCATCCATAAATATCTCGTGAACAAAGGTTTCCCGATTAGTGGCGAACCGCAAGATGCGCTCGAAAAGTTTACAATCTGCATCAGTCAGGACAAAAGACTTGTCTGTGATCTAAAAGCGATGACAATCGCTATTAGAGGCGTTATTTAGAAGAATCGTCCCCGTAAAATACAGAAAAAATCATTATGTATCACTCCGTAGCACAGTCTTGTAACCGGGAGTATGCTTCGATAGGAAGGCACACGATATACCCCGAATTTCCGCCAGATACCGCCAGATAAGTTTGTTGCCACAGTGTTGCCAGACTCCCTTAAGCCTTCTCAATGAAAGCTATGAATCGCTCAAAATGGAGTAGATTCGGCAATTTTGGACTGAATTAAGCCGATTTCCGGCACTTCAGCACCAAGTGCTGAAAGCAGCATGCTCAGGGCAGGCTTTTGCCTACGGATGCGGACGACAAAATCCCCTGTGACTGGAAGCAGGATGAGGGTCGGAACGATGCGACAGAGCCTGGCTTAGAAGATGATATGGAACTCTTAGAAACCTATCCGCGAAGTAATTTGTACAAATCAGCCCACGGCCACACGTATATCATTAATCAAATATGAGCATGGATTTTCAAAATAGTGACCCTAAGTCGATGCCCTCAGTCGACGTGCTTTCACTTCGTTTCACGATTGACCTTGGATTTGAAGGGAACGAAAAAGGATGGGGCTATCTGATGGAAAATAGTGAAGTTTTTGAGTTACGGACCGCTGAGTCAGCGAATCGCACTTTTGGAGATGATTATAGAGGCAGCGAGATTTTTTACCGTCGAGGAAGCATTGAGCTGCTTGCCTTAATCTATGTTGGATACCAAGCTGTTGCTCAATATCCAGACTTTGTCAAAGGAGTTAGGACTTTGAAAGACCAGCTAACAGGTATCTACAGAGACATTTTTGGTAAACATGGGTTCAAGGCTGATGTATCCGTTCAGACGAGAATGCCTGATCCTAAACAATAAGACGAGAATTAACGAGATACATCCGAGCGGGGAGCATCCCAAGTGGCGGAGCCACGAAGTATCCCCAGCCATGGTGAAGCGAAGCAGAACTCTGTGTAACGAATACGATTAGAATTTATTAGCCTTGGCAAGGGCGATGTTTGCCGTCGGCGATTTACTCCGTCCTTTCAGGACTATGTGAATCCAAAACGAACGCCAACCCAGCATCCCACTTCGCCAAACGCGGGTACGATACATATAGGGCTGTGAGCACTGCGTCGCTTCTCGTCTAATTGTTCTACTTCTTATTAATTAAATCATGTGTGCAAAAGTGCAGACTACTTTAATAAATACTTCGTAAGCTTCTTCGCTTCGTCGGCAATATCGCCATTTTGGAATATTTCTTCCGCACGGCCCTGCCGAAAAAGTGAAAGTAAATCAAGTTCATCGCCGTAATATTCTGTCTGCTGTTCGACACGCACTCGCCACTGAAAGTAACGCAGAATTTCTGCCCGTAATTTTAATAGCTCAAACACGGACATGAGATGAGGCAAAGAAATACACACGACACTGTTGGAAGGACGCGTGAGAATGCCAGCGTTGACCCATTGTGAGATGCTTCCGTTTAGCATCCCAAGCGGCAGCATAGTAACCACCAAGTTAATATATGCGTCAATTCCTTGACAATCTACTCGATTTTCCATGCCACGCCGCGTGATAAAGGAGTGAATCCCATTCGAAGATTTTAAGACCGACTCAAAGTGAGCGGCCTGCTTGATTCCATGTCGAAGTGTTTCACCAATTGTTGATGCAATTGCCATTGGATCACCTCGCTTAGCTCTGATGGGTAATTTACCTGCTTTCGCTTCACAGATTACACAGCAGGTTCCAATAATCGCGGTGACATCGTTTTCGCCCTCATTGCCAGAAGGATCCTTCCATTTACTGCCAGATAAAACGATTGACGAATGAGAACGGAACAAACTGCTTATAGCCTCCTCTAAATATTCCCCCTTGCGCCGATCGTAAAGTTTTTTATCAACCAACGCTTCGCAAATGCTTAGTCCAAAGTACCATAGAGTTCCGGGCGAAAAACAATAATACTTCCCATTCCCGCGGATGAAGGGTTTTGTCCATACGGGGTTATCAAGTATAAAGTGATCGACACTTTTCCTTTGCAAATCGCCGAAATCATAGGACAAATTATCCATTACTTTTTTCAGTCCAATCGAATTTGCACTACTCCCATATTCTTGTGTCAATTCTTCGATATTTATGCTGAATAATTCAATGACATCTCCACTACCTACTCTGAGATACTCTCTTGTCTTGCGATCGATTCGACGAATGATGTTGTCGAGCGCTTCATATAGGCGGCCGACTCTAATCCCAATTCGAGTTTGAATTTCGTCATCAATTCCTGAATACAAGCCAACAATTATTTCCCGCATCTGTTGAGGGTATGCGGTAATTCGATTGGATTCTGTGTGAGACATTAGTCGTTCCCGTATCATCCTCTTTGCTCGGTTCTCTTCGCTCTCCTGTTGCCAGCCCAATATTCTTTCGAAGAAAACAAGCGATGGTATCTCCCGAACGAGCTTCGAAAGCGCATCGTGTGAAGAAGCAGGAGTAGTTGTGTACTCAGAGATTGGATATTGAAGAGAAAATGCTTGCAAAAGTTCAAGACTCGACTGTGTGAAGGGAATCATTACAGGAATGTCTCGACTATCGTCCCGCGGTCGCGCAAACATCTCCAAGGCAAGCGAAGCAAGCAAATGCAGAGGATTTGAATTCAACAGAGATCGACGCAACTCCTCTTTTGCTACTGAAATCCGATGGGCGCAATTTTCACGAAGTTGAGGGACATCCGTCAAAACTCCCGACTTAAAAAATATCTCCGTTCGCTCCGTCAAATCGTCCAAACCTCGAAGTTCATTTGCCATCTGAATAGCTCGCAGATTGATAATCTCAACCAGTGAAGTGCGCAACAGCCCGTGCCATTATTTTGTTGCCGTATTCTTGCCAATTCTCCTGTCGCATTCACATAAGCTATTGTGAATCAAGCTCTTAGGCTGCTTTCCGACACTTCGGCATGAAGTGCAGGAACTGTAAAATGAAGATCTCAGAGATTGAGTACCATGTTACTCCGAACCGCAGAAATTCATTCCGCTGAAATTCGATCCGTAAATTTTGCCCCTCGATCTTTCTTTTGCACTACCATTATAGAAATCACAAACCCGCAAGCAATCCAATCCTTCGGATAAAAACGAATGCTTATGCCACGCGGTTGTTCAAACTGAACCGAAATAATTCAATTTTTAAAAATCCGAAATATGAACGTTCCTATCCTCGATGAGAGGATGGGAATCAGATACTTCGACTAATGCTTTACCGACAGCTTCGCAGCACGGCCTATATTGGCATTCATGATGTGTGCATAATAAATACCGCTTGGGAGCTTCGAGCAATCAAGGGTGTAGCAAAGGCCAAGCTCAGCATCAGGCGTAGCGTTGTAGAGCGTGGTTACCACATTGCCGACTTCATTAACGATCTCGAGCGTTGCAGGAACACCTTCGGGCAAATCCTCCACGCAAATTCGCGTAACTGCTGAAGCAGGATTCGGTTGCAGGGTGCATACAATTGGGATAGTTACTCCGGGTACGCTGGACTCGACTTTAGGCGCAGGAGAAGCGATAGTAAAAAACGCAGGTGAGAACGTATAGCCACTCACTGTGCCGTTGGTAGAAAGCTTCATGCGGAATTTCCTACCTTGAAGGTAGCTTGGCACAGTCCAGCAAATTTGGCCTTCCTCCGCAGGCACATTCGCAAAGACATCGCTCCATTTTGCATGCTCGCCATCAAATAGTGATAGAGTGAGCATGCCCGTGACAAGTTTAGGATTCCACGAGACGGTCTGTGTAGACCCTGCGGTTAGTTCCTCTCCGCCCGTCGGGGAAATAATGACCGATTGCGCAAATGCGTTGCTCGCAATTACGCTAATCGCAATGCACAAACAAATACCGCGAATGATTGTTATTGTTTTCATAATCGTTATTGAAAAAGTGAAACTTTTGTAAATGCCCGTTCCCAACCGGATCCTTTTATATGGGATCAAAATTTATTGAATGTGAACTGTAAAGTCGATACGACTCCACGAACCTGATTGAGGTGGTTGACCCCAAAACTGCTGATAGAAGCTATCGGCGCCCCACCAATGCAATCTGCCCACCGGTTGGCAGTTGTTAGTGCCTTGCCACCATACTTGATTCAAAGACCCCCAATCGTCAGGGGAACTGCACGGGTTCCATCTTAAAGCATCATAAGAAGCATCTTGAGTCACATCGACGGCACGTATTTGATCCCCGACACTCTTGGGAGTGAAAGTATGGCTTGACATGGCTGTGTGATCGAAGGACGACCTATCCCAAGCCTGGCACCAAAGCCAACTGCCGTCTCCCAAAAGGCCAGCCCCATTTTCGACCACATAAGAAACCGCTCCAGCACTAAAGAAGTTAGTTTCCGGATCGACACCACCATCGGTAATCATTGCAAGATCCCCACTTGACCCACAACCACAATGGTAGTCTTCAGTTGCGTTGTAGGGGGTAGGCGCATAATCTGTCCCACTCTCGACATTGTCACGAATACACGTAAAGCTCCAATTTCTATTTATTGTAGAACCATTACTATTTGACATGACACCAGCCCATTCTTCGAAACCCCAATTATCCATGTTCCAGAAAACGTCATGTGCATCATCGACATAGGTATTGTGAAATTTCCATGAAACGTTCGGATTTATCGAGCTCATTTCGAGGGTTTGTGGATTGCTAAGTGCCTCATGATCGGCGCTTGCAACTGCACTACTTACGTTAAAGTTAAATTTTTGACCTTTCCACAGCCTATATTCGTGCCCATTGAATGATCCATCCAACCAAAAGTATAAACTGTTTCCAGAAATTTGGCCGTTAATACTGGGTGGGGTCCCCGAACCTGTCTTCGGTCGCAGAGTGGCAACATCTCCATTCGTTTTTCCAAACTCTGAGCTCTCCTCGGTGAATGTGATAGGAACAAGGCCCCAGGTGGTAGTCCCAACCGGCTTATTGAAATCAAAGCGGACTCCTGTGTATGCTGAAGATGGCCATGGACTTCCACTGCCCGTAAGACCTACTTGTCTTGTTCCCCAATTCGCAACTGACTTCGTAATACCTTGCGTTGTGGAAGAAGAATAATTTGGCTGATCGAGAAAACCAACGCTGAGGAGCTTAAATGGCACATGATACGTTGCCGTGGCTGCCTCATCTTGGCTCATGACGAACGAGAAATCGGCAGTACTCAGAGGCGTTGGAAACTCCGTGTTCGTGCAACCGCACCACGAAGCGACAGGCGAACATGGCAACTCCCACTGCACGAAGTTATCCGCGCTCGTATTTGATGTTGAACCCACGCCAGCCTTAAGCTCAACTGTCGTACCTGATAGATAATCTAATTCATACACCACATAGGTCGGCTGAGCATCATTGCACCAAGCCGGGTTCACCCATTGGAATATGGGAAAGAACGTCCAGGTCCCGAGTTGCTTCCATGACAGTGGCTTAGTTTTAACCCAGCACCACATGTCGGTAGCTTTAGTGGTATTGGGGTCTGTAAACGTTAGAAGAGTTCCTTCTGTATGAGTGTTGTTGTTTGTCCTCAAGACGAGAATGAGCTTCCGAACCAGCGGCTTAACTACAAAGGTAACGAATGTCGGAGGCCAATCATCTTGGGTTGCATCAGGTGGAGTAAAAGTTCCATTCCCGGGGCAAGGATATGGCATCCCTGTTGCTACATATAAGTCTTTGGGCTGAAAATTCGGAGCATCTTTGGTAAAGTCGTGCGCATCTGTAATATTCGCGCATGCCCTTGTGCCCTCATCGACGCTATAACTCTCCAAACCGTAATTCGGATTTAAAATCTTAACTGTCGCAGGTTGCAAAGCACAACCCGTTGAGGTCGACATTGCCTGAGCCGTCGTAGGTGGAACAGGGACGGGAGCAATAATTTGCGCGATCGTAGGATCTGCAGGACCAGGCATGCCGTCCACAGTTACGAAGTCCCATAATTGATACTGACCAGAAGTGGGCCGATTGAATACTGCAGTTGCGCAGGTATTCCCGGTCGTCACAAAACTAATCACAGGATTCGTAAGGTTATTAATCGCGCTATTCGATGAAGACCAATGATTGAATATCTCCGAATCATACTGTGTATAAGCGTGCAGAGTAACAATCTTCCCTCGTTCAAGCAGGTAATTTATGCTTGATGTTGTTGCACAGGTGTCCAGTAACGTAGCAAGCGGACAATCCAGCGAGTCGCTCGTGATCCGAACCGAGTCCCGAGTTCCCGAAACAGCCACACACAGGGTATCGACCGCAACGGGCCCATAGAGTGCGACAATATTCATATCGTTGAGCTGATCTGATGTCTGAGTTATCGTAAGCACAGGATTTGTTGATGTATCAATAGCAAGATTGCCAGAACCGCTCCAATGTGTAAAGACAGCTCCACCGACATGTGTCGGTGCTGTATATCGCGCTGTATCACCGGCATTGACAACTCTCCCAACATAAGACGTGTCGAATACTACCTGGCTATCATTGATAGCGCGATAATTCTCGTTTATCGTGGGATCGAAATGAACAGGATTCAGGCATGTTAAACCTCCAGTAGGCATGGCAGTAAGATTCAGCAAGAAGGATTTTTTGCATACAAATCCCCATTTCCCATCTTCTGTTGTGTCTCCCGTTAATCCACTTAACTTGACTTTAACGCGATAATCTTGGCCAAGAGTAAATGGGTGCGTTGGTAGCAAATGAAGCTTCGAGCTATCCGTGGCATCGAGCCATGCTGTAGCGGAAATCATGCTGTCTGAAACGATAATAGTATCATGAGTGGTATCGAAAGTGACTTTCGGAATCGCGAGCGAGAAGAGTGGTCCGGAGGAGCTACTCGTACTATCGAGCTTCTCAGTAAAAAGCGCCGTAATGGTGTCATGTGTGCGCACGATTTGTCCCGACTGGACAACCGACATCGAGATGAGACTCGGCGGAAGGTCGACCGTCGTGAATGTCAACCGCGCTATCGTATCCGATATCACGATGGTGTCAATACCCGAAATGACCCTCAAGCCCATGAGGATCGCCTCATACTTATGCCCATTTAGAAGAGGGTTCGAAGTAAACAAAATAGTTGTATCATTTGTAAACGATCCAGTACCGGCACGGGCATAGCCTTGCCAAAACGTGTCGGATTCGCTTGTATAAACTTCGTAAGGGATTACACACACGTTCACTGTGTAAAGTGTGAGGGAATCTTTGTGCACATAATCCCAATGTACAGACGTCGTATCGATCGGGAGTGATGTGATGATTTTGAAAGTGGGATTCACCGCGGTGGCCGTGGTATTTGTGGGCAGCACGAACCGCGCGAGTGGCGTCTGCGCGTTAATGGATGAACCTCCGAGGCCGATGAGTGCAAGGAATACCACTAATGCAGATAACGAACGTCCGAAAGCAAGAAAGTGTGAGTTTTTCATAATGTTCAATCTGTTGTTATTAAAAATTCCGGCAGCGAGAACACCTCACTGCGATTTTGTAAAACTTTTTTTGTACGCATGAACTCTTAGTCATTCGATCTCCCTCCCATCAAATACAATGACATTGCAAGGTGTACCCCACACCACCGCTACGATTGTTTCGTCCGGTAGAGTGATGAGAGCTTTCTCCCCTCGGGGTACAGTCTGACCGTTGATCGTAATCGAGGTAGCGGTGTCCGCAATAGCGATCGTGTCTATAGTACTGCCCGGAACGGTAAGGTAATAATCCCCACTCGGCACCGTAATTGTTACCGTGCCGAGGGCTTCTGCTTGCTGGTTAGTGACAGTGAACGAACCACGAGCTGTCTGTGCGAAAGTGTTGTTTTCGAAGCCGGAAGCCGCCATCATCGTAATGACGAGAACAAGTAGAGTGGTCTTCATTGTACGTTTTTAAATTCGAAGCGGAAATTGGGCGTGCGTTGAAAAAACCCTGACGAACTTACGCACGAATCAGCATTTATTCAAGGACAAAACTCTTATTTCCTATATCAGTGTTATGATATTGACCCTAATTTTACAGGCTTTCGTGAAATTAATTGAATCAAAGTAGCTTCCATTTATACACAATTATTTATATTATGTTGTCGCAAAAGGCAGATTTACGCGAATTAATTCGTATTATTCAATTGAACGGAAATAAAAAGGCTAATTCTATATTCACTGCAAAAAAGAAAGATACTAAAATTCGAAGGTTGGCTCGAAAATTCGCATTCGAGAAGGATCCAGATGAGCAGGCATGGGCTCTTGAAATCTGTGACGGGCCTGAGAATTCAACTTCCTATATTTTACATCGATCGGTTCTTAAACGACAGCTATTGAGTCAGACTTTTCATCTCGAACCTCGAACTGGGTCGGAACGACGTAAAGCAATCTATAAAAGTCAAAAATCGGTATTCAATGTGAATGTATTGCTTCTGTTTGGAGCGCGGCGAACAGCAATATCACTTATACCTGTCGCCATGAAAGTCACAATGGATTTTGAACTGACCTCCGACCGGGTCACTCTACTTGAGGCCCTTTGTGAAAATGCTTCCCTTAATGGTTGGCGAAAAAAATTTGAACAATACGATCGTGAGCTACAGGAAACAATGCGACTGCGGAATGCGGAGGTTAAAATTTCGTCGCTTCTTCAGCAGATCAACGCTGAGAGTGTGGGCCGTGCACGCCCCAGCTTGCGAGCGCGAAGGCTTGCGGAGAATGCTCCAGATGAAGCTCGCGCTTTATTCCGAGAATTCCCTACATTTACCGTGGGACTTGCTTACTATCGAATCACGATCGGATCCGCACAAATGGAGGATAATTTCGTGGTTGGTCTAAACCTTTGCGAGGAGGCCCAAAAATTTCTTTCCCACTTTCCAAGGCTACACACGCCGGCATCTCAAGGGGAATTTGAGTCGAACCGTCTCTGGATGGCGCTCTCCTCCCGATATTACGGAGTAGCCTCAGAGTCTGCATCTCGCTGTCAGAAATTGTTTGGGTTGGGAACCAACAACTGGTTCATCGCGCGAGAGTATGAGTTTCTTCTCAAGATGCATACAAAGCAATGGAGGGATGCTGTGCTGATTCAAAAGTTAATAATTAGCCATCCACGCTTTTTTTCTCAGCCAGATCAGGTAAGGCAAAAGTGGGAGCTTTTCGGATATTATGCAGCACTCACCTCCGGGGCCGAACAGTCGCCTATTCCAACCACAAAGAAGAAATCATTCGCAAAGATATTACAAGAGATCCCCGTTTATCGGCATGAGAAGTTTGGGTATAATGCCTCCCTGCTGATATTGCAGTACCTGATTCTTGCATCTCGATCCGATCGTAAAGGACTTGTAGAAAAAACAGAGGCACTGACCAAGTATATTTACAGACATTTTGACGGTCAACATGAACGCCACACCTATGCCTTCCTAAAGACACTTACGGTTCTGACTAATTCGGACTTTGATTTCGAAAAAGCGAGCGCACGAGCAAAGAGATACATCGAACTATTCACCAGCATCGAACGTGAACGGGTAGATGAGAGTCAGGTGTTGCCTTATGACATGATGTGGGGATGGATTAGAGAGTGGACAAAAGAATCACAGCTTCTGAATGGTGGTGCAAAACTAATTCATAGGTGATAAATCGAGACCCAAACACCGAATATTACACCCGAAGGTAGCACGCCACCAGTCTATTCATCCTGTCGAATCAGATTGTCATGAGCGATCACTCAATACGCCAATATCATCAGCCAATCTTATTAAAAATCAGTTTCCCAACTGCTGGGATTCTGCTCCTACTCCATATAACCAAACCACAAACATACAAAAGAATCTAGCGTAATCATAATATTAATCCTTCCAAACTTCCCCTTTCATCTTGCTTCATCATAATAAGCGAAAGCTCTCCGATATTGCCAGGAGACTCTCATTTAGAGACTAAATTTGTTGCTACATTGTTGCCAAAAGGCGATCGAGAGAAAATTTTGATGGGCAAATTCGTCGAATTTAAGTCAATAATGCTGTTTTCAGATGTTGGAGCCACTATTCTGGAGACTCCAACGTCAAGCGCCGGAACGGTATAAAAATACCAATTAGCTCACTCTAATTAGGGTTTGCTAAGATAAGCATCCCATCAAAAAGAAAGAATCTAACTGCCCAACCAGTCATCGTAGCTAACCCATCCCTGTTCTCGATAGAGCTTGTCCGGTTTATCGGGTATAAATGACGGTCTTTTTTCTGAATTTTTCCAATCATTCCATTCGGCCTTCAGTTTGAATCGTAAGGATCGCGCGTAGAGCCGAGCTTGCTTGAATGGTAAATATCCTGGGAGTGCCAATGGGGAAACATTCTGCCAAATTCCACATTTGCCTCGTAAATAATCTAAGAACGAGAGATTTCGATACCGGCAGGTCTGGGCGACCGTCAGCATTTGTAAATATTCCCGCAATCCTTGTTCACGCATCATTCCCTTCACTCCGTGACGGTGCTGAGCGAATGCTTTAATTCCGACTTCTGCATTGTTATTATTCCATGGCACTCGGTCGTAATGAAGAAACGTCCATAGCTCGTCCCAATGTTTTTTCAATCGCTTCGAATACCGCACGGAGAGTTCGCTGGCATGATCTCTTTCTATGAATGCTTGGTAGTAGCGTTCTACCTCGGTTGTATGTTTTTCCAGATATGCTTTCTGCAATCCGTGGCGGTCGATTGTTTCTATAATGCCTCGTAACAGCTTGCCGAACTCCGAAACCATGAGCCGGTATTCTTCGTCGTATGGAACCTTAAACAGATCGTCATTAAGATCGCGTATCAGGTGAATGAGGCATTTTTGACGTGTCACATCGAGCGTCTCATAGCCTGGGTAAAAATCTGAAACTATGACGCCTTTGTAATCTTTGAGCAGTTCCCGAAGGAAATCGGTATTACGGGTTGGGGTATAGTGGTAAAATACTGAGTGGGTCGTCGCAAACACCCACACATACCCCGACTGCCGTTTTAACGGCATGGAAGTTTCGTCGATATGGATAACCGGACTCTTGAGAACAATTTCTCGAATATAAGCTGCATCCTGTCCCCAGGTCCTATCCCACCATCTATTTTTCAAGGATGCAAGGGGCTGGCGTCCGATCTTGATGCCATACTGTTCCTGGATCAGTTTGGCAATCATCTCGTTGCTGAGGTGATAATTGACATAGTAGTGAATGACAAGAGCAAAAAAATTACCTCCGTAATGCAATCGGGAACTCCGTATTGCCAACCTTCTTCCGCACTCGGTGCAATCGGTGATTGGAGACATATATTGTATGACATGCTTTCGAACTCCGGAGGCGGTAAATTTGAGATCGGTCTGTTTGATAGAGGTTTTCACTGTGGGGAAGTGATGGAGCTTACTGCTTCCGCAATCTGGGCATACATCATGAGCGGGGCGAACGACGACCTCATTCACTTTTTTAGTGCTTCTGGCCAGAGCTCCTTTCCTTCCGCGATTTGATTTTCTTGTCCGGGCGGTAGCAGCCGGTGTTTGGCTCTTGGGTTGATTCCGCCAATAGATTTTATCCCGTTGGTAATCGAAATATGCCGCTTTATTGATGACCTGAAAATCCTCCCCGAATTCCACATTCGCTCGTAGTTTATAGGGAGAATGCTTTTTCATCTGGGAGACCAGTTGCACGTTCTCCTTTTGTAGATTCTCCTTTTGATCTCCCGTTGAAAGATCACATAGCCATTGGTGGACTTTCTGCAATGCCATGCAATCGTCCTGATTGTATTGCAGCAGTTTTTCCTTCCAAGATTCTGAT